>ERZ1034878.326-NODE-326-length-24913-cov-3.999195_pt1 | contig 24913 bp, 16 predicted proteins | sample MGYA00520593_ERZ1034878 | MGnify/ENA primary metagenome ERZ1034878 (study PRJEB33766, sample SAMN09781724) | gut metagenome | biome: gut microbiome | host: Homo sapiens | place: Madagascar | study: EMG produced TPA metagenomics assembly of the PRJNA485056 data set...
GCGGGGGGGTCAGCGAAAAAGTCGCGAAAATCAATTCCCTCCAGGCTTCTTTCGGTTTGGGTGCGAATTACGTCTTCGAGCAGATTGTCCACTGATGAATAGTGGGTGTAGAACGTCTTTCGGTCAACGTCGGCGCGCTTGGCAAGTGCAGTGATGGTTATCTTGCTGTAAGCCGTTTCGGCGAGTAGATCGGTAAAGGCCTTTCGTATGGCGCTTCGAGTGCGAATAACGCGTCTATCAGTCTTTTTAGCTTCAATGGCTGCCATGAAAATCCCCAATCATTGCCGATGTGAACCTTATGATACAAGTTCTTGCCCCTTGGGCATTGAGCCCGTCTTTTAAGCTAATATAATCTACAGATGTAGAAAAATCAACGTATGGGATTTAATGAAGAAGAGGGGCAGCGATGAAGGCAACCGACCACATCAAGAGGGCGGCTTTCGAAAAAGCCGTAGATTATTTCCTGGCAGATCCTGAACACAACATCGTGAAAATCATGGACCTGATTGATAAAGTGGCGCCAAAGGATCTGTTCGCGTCTCAGCGGGCAGCGTTTCGTGGTGCCATCGACGACCAAAGCAACTGGTACCGCTTAATCATGCATATCATGAATGACACCAAACCTGAAGTGCGCGATGATCTTGTGAAAACGCTCATCATCGACGGCAGCTTGATGGCATGGCCGGTGCAGGAAGCTAACCGCGATAAGTATGAATGCAATATTCCGTGGGCTATCCTTCTCGATCCTACCAGTGCTTGCAATCTGCATTGCACGGGTTGCTGGGCGGCGGAATACGGCAACAAACTGAATCTCAGCTTGGAAGAGATCGATTCCATTATCAGGCAGGGCAAAGAGCTGGGTACACATGTGTATATCTACACGGGCGGCGAACCCCTGGTGCGTAAGAAGGATCTCATCAAACTATGCGAGATGCATCCCGATTGCGTGTTCCTCTCGTTTACCAACGGTACGCTTATCGACGAAGCGTTCTGTCAGGAAATGATTCGCGTGAAGAACTTCGTTCCCGCCATTAGCGCCGAAGGTTTCGAAGAGGCAACCGATAGCCGTCGTGGTGCGGGTACGTATGCAAAGGTGCAGAAGGCCATGCAGCTGCTGAAGCGAAACGGACTTCCTTTTGGTGTTTCTTGCTGCTACACCTCGCAGAATGCGGAATCGATCGCTTCGGAGGAGTATTTCGACTATCTCATCGATCAGGGCGCACTGTTCGCGTGGATTTTCTCGTTCATGCCAGTGGGCGCTGGATCTACGGCCGATCTTATGGCCAGCCCCGAGCAACGCGAACATCTGTATCGTTTCGTCCGCGAAATGCGTCAGAAGAAGCCTCTGTTCACGCTCGATTTCCAGAACGACGGCGAATTTGTAGGCGGTTGCATTGCTGGCGGGCGCCGTTATCTGCACATTAATGCGGCGGGCGATGTCGACCCTTGCGTTTTCGCGCATTACTCCAATGCCAACATCCGTGAGGTCTCCCTGCTTGAGGCTTTGCAGTCGCCCATCTTCATGGAGTACTACCGCGAACAGCCTTTCAGCGATAATCTGCTCCGTCCGTGTCCTATCTTGGAAAACAGCGGCAAGCTAACCGAAATGGTCGAGCGTGCAGGCGCTCATTCCTCCGATCTGCAGGAACAGGAAACTGCTGAAGAACTGTGCGCGAAGACCAAGGATGCTGCTGCGGCATGGAAACCGGTTTCGGAACGCATTTGGAATGACCCGAACGACCCGTTGTTCGAGAAGCGCCATGATGTCACCCAGGGGATGGCTGCAACCGATATGACGAAATTCGAGCGCCTGGGCCGTATCTGCCACCCAATGGGGCAAGGCAAATAGTCCGTTTGCCCCCATAACCTGTTGGCGTTTTCTGTTGACGGCGCAGCATGGGGCGGGGGGACGGTATAGTACTATCGAAAAGTTGTGAGGAGGCAGCTTTGGCCGCCTCCTGTTTTCCCGAAAGGAAACGATAGATGCAAGAAGAACAGCATTCGTACCTGTTTACGAGCGAATCGGTAACCGAGGGTCATCCCGATAAGATCTGCGACCAGATCTCCGATGCCGTTTTGGATGCCATTCTCGCTAAGGAAACCGAGCTGGCGGCAGAGGGGTATGTTGCTCCAGGTGGAATTCCCGCCAACCCGAAAGAGGTTCGTTGTGCGGTGGAAACCATGGCTACTACTGGTCTTATCATGGTTACCGGCGAGGTGCGCACTCAGGCTTATGTTGATGTGCCGGGAATTGCCCGCGAGGTGCTTCGCGAAATTGGATACGATCGCGCTAAGTACGGTTTCGACTGCGATACCTGCGGTGTCTTGAACACCATTCATGAGCAGTCCCCCGACATTGCGCAAGGCGTTGACGAATCCTGGGAAACGCAGAACGGTGAAGCTGTTGATCCCTACGACCAAATCGGTGCGGGCGATCAGGGCATGATGTTTGGCTACGCCTGCAACGAGACGAAGACCCTTATGCCTTTGCCCCATTATCTGGCCAGCCGTTTGGCCGAGCGCCTTTCCAAGGTGCGCAAAGATGGCACCATGCCTAATCTGCGCCCCGACGGTAAAACCCAGGTTAGCGTTCGCTATATTGATGGCGTTCCTACTCAGGTTGAAAAGGTGGTTGTATCCACTCAGCACTCCGAGGAAACCGATCCTGCCGAATTGCGCGAAGCGCTTAAGCGTAATGTTATCGATCCCGTATTTGAAGCCGAGGGAGTAACGGTCGCAGACGATTTGGAACTGTATGTGAACCCTACCGGTCGTTTTGTAGTGGGTGGCCCTATGGGCGATGCGGGTCTTACTGGCCGCAAGATCATCGTCGACACCTATGGCGGTATGGGGCGTCACGGCGGTGGCGCCTTCTCGGGCAAGGACTGCACAAAGGTTGACCGCTCGGGAGCCTATGCTGCTCGTTGGGTTGCCAAGAATGTGGTTGCCGCCGGTTTGGCAACGCGTTGCGAGGTTCAGATTGCCTATGCCATTGGCGTTGCGCGCCCTGTTTCCGTAATGGTCGATACGTTTGGCACGGGCATCGTTCCTGCATCTGACATCGAGGCAGCGGTAAACAAGGTGTTCGACTTGCGTCCTGGTGCCATCATCGACGAGCTTGATTTGCGCCGTCCTATCTATCGCAAAACTGCGGCATACGGCCATTTTGGTCGCGAGCTTCCTGAATTTACCTGGGAAAAGACCGACAAGGCCGAAGAGCTGAAGGCAGCGTGCGGCATCGTGTAAAGCGCCTTTCCCGAATCGAATCAACATCGTGTAAAGCGCCGTTCTCGAATCGAGCCAGCATCGCCCAAAGCGTTATCCCCAAACCGAATCAACGGTTGTAAGCCCCGTTTCGACGGGGCTTTTTTACGCAGTGATGCCGCGAGCATGGGGCCCTTCGCAAGCCTGAGCCTGTATCCAATCGGTAATGGGTGATGATGGGAGCGTAGGGAGGAGTCGGTTCTTTCCGGCGGGCGAATCGCCCTTTCCCCTATTGGGGGGGCGGTGGATGCGGTAAGGCGAGCTGGCCCAATTTAAGGCAGGGGTGCTTCTTGGAGCGCCCTATTTGCTTTGGCGCCTGGCGCATTGCTGGAGGTTTGGTTTCGCTTGGGCGGTTTGCTCGGGAAGTTGATCGCTGCCCTTTATACTCTTCAGCATGAAATTTGCCTCTGTGATTCTCGACATACCAACTGCAGCACTCGAAACACCCTATACCTATGCGGTGCCCGAAACTGCCGAAGAACAGGCGCAGCTAGCGGCTGCGAAGTCCTCTGCCAAGATCCCTGCAAAAAAGGCGATGCAGGCATCGTTTGATGATTTGCTCGCTGAAAATCCAATGCAGACATCGCCCATCCACCTACCCGCCGCAGGCTTGATGCAGACAGGCCATGCGGCGGGAGCAAGTGGCTTTGACGTCGAGATGCTCCCTGCCTCCAATGTCTCACAGGGGTTTTCCGAGGAAAAAGCGTCTGATTCTCGTGCTGCGTCATTGTGCTCGTCTGTTCAGGTCGGTTGCGCGGTGTTGGTCCCCTTTGGTGGACGCAAAGCTGTGGGCTTTGTGGTTGGCCTGAGCGCAGATGCCCCTAGCGGCCTAGATTTCTCGAAGCTCAAAGCCGTAGAAGAGGTGCTGGGCAAACCCTGTTTCACTGAAATCGGTGCTCAATGTGCGCAATTCCTAGCGGATCGTTATCTTGCGCCGTTTTCTTCTTGCATACGCCTGTTCATGCCGCCTGGGGGCGTACCGCGCATGGAGCGCATCAACGGCACCTGGCAGGTGACGCGACCTATGGTTTCCGAGGTCGATGAGCGTTGGGTGACGCGCACTTCCGAGGCAGATGGGTTCAAGCCGCGTAAGGGCGCCGTCAAGCAGGAGCTTGTGCTTCAGGCACTCAAGCAGGGCGATTTGCGCGTTGCAGAGCTTACGGCTGAATATGGATCGGTTTCTTCCACGCTGAAATCGCTTGAGAAGAAGGGCGTTGTTCGCATTGAGCTTCGCCGGCGCATGCGCGAATACGGTCAAACAAGCGCTGCTTTTTCCAAACGGGCGGGGGAACGGCCTGTGCTTACCCCTCATCAGGAAGAAGCGCTTGACGCTATAACCTGCGCCTCCGCGAAGCGAGACGGACATGTGGTTCTGGTCGATGGCGTTACTGGATCGGGCAAGACCGAGGTGTACTTGCGCGCTATTGAAAATGAGCTTGAGCAGGGTCGCGGCGCTATTGTCTTGGTGCCTGAGATCTCGCTGACGCCGCAAACGGTTGCGCGCTTTCGTGGTCGCTTCGGCGACACGGTAGCGGTGCTTCATTCCCGCATGTCCCAAGGTGAGCGCTTCGATCAGTGGGATCTTATCCGCGAAGGGCATACCCGCGTGGTGGTGGGCGCACGTAGCGCGCTGTTCGCCCCTATGGAAGATGTGGGCATCGTTATCATCGACGAAGAGCACGAATCGAGCTACAAGCAGGACCAGGCTCCACGCTATGTAACCCGCGATGTGGCTGAATGGATGGTTCGTTCCCACGGTGCCGTACTGGTGCTTGGCTCTGCGACGCCTTCGCTCGAGGCATTGCATCGCTGTGCGGTGGAGCCTTCGTGGAGCCGTGTTGAGATGCCTGGTCGTGCCAACGGAAAACCGCTGCCCGACATCAAAGTGGTAGACATGGCGCGCGAGTTCGGCGGAGGCAATCGCTCCATGTTCTCTCGCGAGTTGCAGAACGTGCTGTTCGAAGTGCTAGACAAAGGCGAGAAAGCCGTTCTTCTACTGAATCAGCGTGGATTTGCTCAGTTTTTGCTGTGCCGCGACTGTGGGTACGTGCCCGAATGCGACTCCTGCTCAACATCACTTACGTACCACGAGCGTGCCGCGAAGCTGGTGTGCCATCATTGCGGCGCCACGCGTCCGGTGCCTGCGGTGTGTCCCGAATGCGGAAGTCCCTACCTAAAGCGTTTCGGTGCCGGAACACAGCGTGTTGAAAGCGAACTCACATCGCTTGTTGCCGATCGCGAATGCCGCATTATCCGCATGGATGCCGACACCACCGCAAGGAAGGGAGACCATCAGCGCCTGCTGGAACGTTTTGCGGCTCCAGGTGCTGCGATCCTTCTGGGCACGCAGATGATAGCCAAGGGACTCGACTTCGACGACGTTACCCTAGTGGGCGTCATTAACGCCGACACTATGCTTAAGCTTCCCGATTTCCGCAGTTCAGAGCGCACGTTCGACCTTATTGAGCAAGTGGCGGGACGCGCTGGCAGAGCAGAGAAACCAGGGCGGGTTGTGGTGCAAACTTACAGCGCGCACGATGTTGCGATCCGCGCTGCCGCTTCTTACGATCGTGAGCGGTTTTTGACAGAGGAACTGGAGCTGCGCGAGGGATTGGGCTACCCGCCTTACGTTCGCCTTGCCAATGTCTTGGTGTGGGGCCGCGACGAAGATGCTGTGCGGTCTGTGGCGAAAGGCCTATATCATGACCTTTCGCAGCTGATATGCGGCAAGGGTGCCGGTTGGCTGGTTTTGCCGCCCACACCATGCGTTCTTGAGCGATTGAAGGGGTCTTGGCGCTACCATGTTGTAGTTAAAGCGCCGCTAAAGGGGAACGTCGCGGAATGCTTCGCCTCTTATTTCCGTGAGCGGAAACCGCAGCATGATGTGCGCGTTTCGATCGATATCGACCCCGTTAACCTTTTGTGATTGGCGTTTTCTGAAGCTGGTTCCGAGGGCTGCGCATCGTATATGCCGGTATGTAAACTTGAGGGTATCTATATAGGGCCATTGGCGTTATAATGGCATGATGTTTTCAACAGGCTCTGACCTGATTTTGTAGAAGCGTGGGAAGGAAACGACGTGGCAAAGGCTTCCTCACAACAGTCTGAATCCAAGGAAAAGACGACGAAGAGTACGGCCAAGAAAGCGCCAGCCAAGAAGGCGGCTCCCAAGAAGGAAACGGCAAAGGCTAAAAGCGCCGCAGCTTCCAAGAAGAAGGCGGTCGAAGCCGAAGCGGCAGAGGCCCATGATCTCGAGGAAGACGACACCGAAAATATTTTGGAGTCCGACGTTGAGCCCACTGATCTGCACGATGACCATCATGATGTCAAGGCCTCTGATCTTACCGATGAAAGCCTGCTTGAAGGCGTGCCCGAAGAAGAACTGAAGGCAGCTGCCGAAATCACGGTTCCCAAGGTTTCCCATAAGAGTAAGAGCACGCGCAAGCGCAGCACCCGCAAGTCTTCTGCCGATTCCTCCGTCGCCCTGCTTACGGGCGATCCGGTACGCATGTACCTGAAGGAAATCGGTAGGGTTTCCCTGCTTACCGCAGCAGAGGAAATCGACCTTGCTATGAAGATTGAAGCAGGCGTTGCCGCTACCGCCGAATTGGAAAAGGCGGAAGAAGAGGGCATCGAGCTTGAGCGCCGCGAGCGCCGCCGCCTTACCCGCGTAGAGCAGGTGGGCATCGATGCCAAGCAGCAGCTTATCGAAGCGAACCTCCGCTTGGTTGTTTCCATTGCGAAGCGCTACGTTGGCCGCGGCATGCTGTTCCTCGACCTTATCCAGGAAGGTAACCTGGGCCTTATCCGCGCAGTTGAGAAGTTCGATTACACCAAGGGCTTCAAGTTCTCCACGTATGCTACGTGGTGGATTCGCCAGGCAATCACGCGCGCTATCGCCGACCAGGCTCGTACCATCCGCATCCCGGTTCATATGGTTGAAACCATCAACAAACTCGTTCGCATTCAGCGTCAGCTGCTGCAGTCGTTGGGTCGCGAACCTACTCCTGAAGAAATCGCCGAGGAAATGGGCCTTACCCCCGAGCGTGTTCGCGAAATCCAGAAAATCAGCCAGGAGCCGGTTTCCCTCGAAACCCCTATCGGCGAAGAGGAGGATTCCCAGCTGGGCGACTTCATCGAAGACGACGCAGCCATCGTTCCTCCCGATGCGGCATCCTTCAGCATGCTGCAGGAGCAGCTTTCCAAAACGCTGGAAGGCTTGGCTGAGCGCGAGCGCAAGGTTATCTCCCTGCGCTTCGGCTTGGAAGACGGACATCCTCGCACGCTCGAGGAAGTTGGCCGTGAGTTTGGCGTAACCCGTGAGCGTATTCGCCAGATTGAATCGAAGACGCTTGCCAAACTGCGTCATCCTTCCAGGTCGCAGAAGCTGAAAGATTATCTGGAAGATTAACCTGTTGCGCCGTTCTTTGAGCGGCGCAACGTTTGTGAGGCGTAGGCGTTTCGGCGCGGAAGAGCTCCGTACGGAAACCGCCAAAGGGCGAGGCGTGGCATGGATGCCAGCGTCTCGCCCTTTTCGTTCGACGCAGATTCGATGCCGCAATGCAATTGCATGCTTGGGTTGTCGGAGCCTTTCGGGGTGTCCGTCTTTGCTGTTTGCGCATGCCTCTTCAATTGTTTGATTCGATGGCTATTTATCGCCAGGCGATGCAGTACTATCGAACTCGGATAAAACCTTCAACGCAAGGAGCCCCTTATGGACAACGGACAACTTGAGTTTTTTGCTACGTGCCCTCAGGGGTTTGAGCATATTCTTGCCGACGAATTGAAGCGTCTGCGCGCTCAGAGCGTGCGCCCCCTGAAGGGCGGTGTCGCTTTTTTCGGAACGAAGGTGGAAGGCTACCGTGTGTGCCTGTGGTCGCGCATTGCTTCTCGCGTTCTGCGCGTTATGGGTCGCGTTGAGGCATATAGCGCCGAAGCGCTCTATGATGGCGTAAAGGCATTGCCTTGGGCAGCGGTGATCGGCGATGGCGCCACTATTGCCGTTACTGCACGTGGTACCAACGATGCTTTGCGCAACACTCAGTTTGCAGGGCTGAAGGTGAAGGATGCCGTATGCGACCGCTTGCGCGAAGCGCGAGGCAAACGCCCCGATGTACAGCCTCAGCGTCCTGATGTGCCCATTTGGGTATCGATTCATGGTAAGAAGGCAACCGTTTCAATCGACTATGCCGGTGAATCACTTCATCGCAGAGGCTATCGTGTGCCTGGTGAAAATGTTGAAGCTCCTTTGAAGGAAGCTCTTGCCGCTGGCATGCTGGTGTGGGGCGGATGGGATCGCGTGGCGGCTCCCGCCCTGCGTCGCGCCAAAGCGGAACGCGCTGGAACCGATGGCTCGGTGGAGGCACCGGTGTTCGTCGATCCTGCCTGCGGCAGCGGAACGCTGGTTCTTGAAGCGGCTATGATGGCAACCGACCGAGCCCCAGGCCTTTCTCGCGATTATTGGGGCTTCGAGGGTTGTGCCGATTTCGATGCAGATGAATTCGATGATCTTTTGACAGATGCCGACGAGCGTTTTGAGCGTGGCATGGAAGATGCGCCGCAGCTGTTCGGCTTCGACATCGACTCCCAAGCGGTGGGCATTGCGCGAGGCAACGCGCGGCGTTTGGGCCTTTCGAAGTTGGTCACCTTTGGTTGCGCCGATTGCTCCGACTTGCTCGTCAACTTGCATCAGAATGGCGTCGAGCTCGATCAGCGTGGTTTTATTGCCATCAATCCGCCGTATGGTATGCGCCTTTTGGCTCATGGGCTCGATGGATTCTACGAGCATCTTTCTCAGGGTCTGCGCGAGCTATCCGATTCATGGAACATGACGGTGATCACCCCCGACGCTGATTTCGATGGTTCGGTGGGCTTTGAGGCGCAACGAACCTTGCCGGTTTACAACGGCGCTATCGAGGCTACGCTTCGCAGCTATCGTTTGGGCCATTCCAGCATCATCGAGGTTCCCCTTGTGACGCTTGAGGGGGCTGAAGTTAAGGTTGCCGTTACTTCTGATCACGCGCTGCAGTTCGCGGCACGTTTGCGCAAAATGGCAAAAGCGCGCCGCAAGTGGGCGCGAAAGAACAAGGTGCACGCATATCGCGTCTACGATGCTGATTTGCCCGATTATGCCGTTGCCGTCGATGTCTTCGAAGAGCAAGGCTCAGGCGATACGAATTTGCTCATAACCGAATATCAGGCGCCGAAAGAGATTGACCCTGCGAAGGCAACGCGTCGGTTCAAGGACGCGTGCGCTGTTGCTCCCGTGCTTTTGGGTGTTCCCGAAGAGCGCCTGTTCACGCGCGTGCGCCGTCAGGCGAAAGGCGGATCCCAATATCGTCGTGAAGAGCACATCTCCCATCGCATCATCGTCGAGGAAGCGGGGCATCCCTTCGAGCTTGATCTTTCGGGTTATTTGGATACCGGTCTTTTCCTCGACCATCGCATTACGCGCGGTATGGTGGGCGAAATGGCGGCTGATAAGCGCTTCCTTAACCTATTTGCCTATACTGGCACGGCAACGGTTTATGCTGCGGTGGGCGGCGCTGCTTCAACCACCACGGTCGACATGAGCCAGACCTATCTTGATTGGGCGAAGCGCAACATGAAAAATGCGGGCTTTATGGGCCGTCAGCATCGGTTTGTCCGCGCGGACGTTCTTTCCTGGATTGAACAGGCTGCCGAAGAAGAAGCCGGTTGCTACGATTTGGTATTCCTTGACCCGCCCACGTTCTCCAACTCGAAAACCATGGGCGAGCGCACCTGGGATATCCAGCGTGATCACGCTGAGCTTTTGCGCTTGGTGCGTCGTCTTCTTGCTCCTGGCGGCACCATTGCGTTTTCCGGAAACCTGCGTTCGTTCAAGCTTGATGAAGTGAAAGTGCGTGCTTGCGGGTTGAGCATCGAAAATGTCACCGCAAAAACTATCCCTGAAGATTTTTCGCGTAATCCACGCATCCATTTTTGCTATCTGCTTACCGATTTGCGTGGGTAGGAGCTTCCTCGCATGATGGAAAAGATCAGGGCCTTCCTTTCAAAGGAGGCGGTGCTGGTCGTTGCGGCTTTGGCGGCTGTGATGTCATGCGCACTGGTCCCTTTTGACGAAGGTTATGCTTCGTACGTCGATTGGCGCACGCTGGCTTTGCTGTTTTGCCTGATGGCGGTTGTAACGGGCTTGCGTTTCATGGGTGTGATGCGCCTGCTTGGCAGCTGGGCTGTGTCGCGGGCGTCTTCTGTGCGCGCCTTGGCATTCGCGTTGGTTGCGCTGACCTTTGTTAGCTCCATGGTGGTAACCAATGATGTGGCCCTTATCACCTTTGTCCCTCTTGCCCTTGTCGTGCTCGCCGAGGCGGGGGAGAGTCGCTTTACGGCTTCCGTGGTGGTTCTCATGACGGTGTCGGCGAATTTGGGTAGCATGCTGTTGCCCGTTGGGAATCCGCAGAACCTCTTCCTCTATCGCGTATCGGGCATGGACTTTTTCCAGTTCGTGTTGATTATGGTGCCCGTTGTTGCTCTGTCTGCAGTTATGCTGGTTGCGGCGGTGCTGATTGTGTTTCGTGGCAATGCAGAAGGGCTTTCCAATCGCACGTCCCGCAAAGCCCTCCCCAAGCCCACTGGGCGTCAAGGGTTTATGTTTGTCTCATACCTGCTTTTGTTTGTTTTGAGCGTTATGGCGGTAGTGGGTTTTATTGACGCTTTTGCCGTTGCCATCCTCGTTGCCTTTGTGCTGCTCTTCCTTGATAGGCGTTCGTTGGCGAAGGTCGATTATGGTCTTTTGCTCACTTTCGTGGCTCTCTTTGTATTTGTTGGCAACATGGCTCGCGTTCCTGCGGTGCACGAAGCGCTTTCAGCCCTGGTGGGCATCGCGCCGTTTTGTGCGGCAGTGGGATCAAGTCAGGTGATAAGCAACGTGCCTGCCGCCGTTTTGCTGTCTGGTTTCACCAACGACTGGACCGCCCTTATAGTGGGAACGAATCTCGGCGGGCTGGGAACGCCTATTGCTTCTATGGCCAGCCTTATCTCGCTGAAGATTGCCACCGCTTCGGGCTTGGTGGGCAAGCGTCATTACTTGGCGGTGTTCACGGTTTGGAATGTGGCGTTTCTTGCCGCGCTATGCGGGGCAAACATGCTGTTCGGATGGGCTTAGCGCCTATTGGAGCGCCTAATGGTTGGCGCGGCCGCCGGGCTGCTAGTTCGCGCCTCTTTCTCCGCGGAGCAAAGCATCTACCAGATCGTTATCTTCCTTGCTGGGCGACCCCAATGGCAACCCGCACGCCTCAAAGAAGTGGCTGCCCGCAAATTGGCGGGCGCGGAATGATCCATGCACGCCGTCGTCGAGGTAGCGAATGCGGCTGCGGCAGTCGGTGGTGCCGCAGAAGAGCATGCCGTGCTTTTTAATGTAACGTGCGTACGTTTCTGTTTCCGACCACAGCATAACGCCTGCCATGTTTTCGAGCTCATAGGCAACGGCATAGTTGGTCCAGCTGATATCTCGTTGCCGCACGTAGCGATCGAGGAGCGATGCCATGCGGGTTACGCGGCGCAGCGTTTCAGTGGCGCCGATGAAGAGCGCATTGCTGGGCACTTCTATTCCGAGTGCCGATATTTTGCTCAGTGCCTCTTCTCGCGTGCGGTGGTCGAGCATGACGCCTGGCACCGTGAGTTTCATGGATTCATCGGGGAACAGCTCTATAGCCGAGTGGCTAGAGCTGCCGGGGATTCCTTTCGATGTGCGGAATATCAGGGAGTCGTGCGCATGCTGGACATGGCAGCTCATGCCTTGTTGGGCAAAGGCGGATCGCATGGCAATCACATGGCTTTCCTGAGCAGCCCTGGAGGGCGTGTCAGCGGCGCGGCGTCCCATTCGGTACAGATACAGGCTGAACAACGGGAGCGGGGCTTCGGAAGGGCTTATACCCTGTGGAGTGCGCAGCGAATCGGCGGGGTACCACACGGTACGCTGACAGTATTCGCGTATCTCCTGCTTTCGCTTGGTTGCCTTGCTGTAAAGCTCCACTAACGCCGACCCTAACGCAGGCCCCGAGGTGGATCCCTCTCGTATCTCAACAATGCCATCGGCGACATAGGGAGGGAAATCTCCTTCGTGAACCTGAACCACTACGGCGCCCTGGTTGGGGTTTGCTGGATCGGGAATAAAACGTGCATCGAACCGTGGGGTAGGGGAAACATGGTGGCGACAGAGCTCGCCGAATATCTGGGAGAAATCAGCCGATAACTTCGGAACGGGGCATACTGCTTTGTTCCCATCGGCAATGCCGATTACAAGCCATCCGCCATGGGAATTGGCGAACGAGGCGATAATTTTTGGTATCTTGGTGCGCACGTTGTCGTTCCACGTGCGCTTGAATTCAAGTGCGAATCCTTCTTCGAGATCCTTTAATTGTGCGAGGTCGGCATAAGTCACTTCATCAAGGCTCTTGGGTCTGCCCTGCTCGTTGCGAAATGGACTGTACATGGTAACCCCCCCTCATTTCCCATGAGACCATAATAGCGTGTCGGGTCTCTTCTTATTCTCCCGAATAAGTGTTCTTGTTTTGCGGTAAGGTTTCTTTTTCCGATCGCCGCTTCGCAGCGTATTCCTCTTCTATCTGCTTGGCGAACTCATCCATCTTCGATTCGCCTTCGCTCTTTATGCCGAACAGGGTGCGCCCGCTTGAAACGCGGGGCTTCACGTCGCCGGCAAGTTCGGTGACCAGTGCTTGCTGGATGCGCTCCCAGCGCTTTTGGAACTCGTTGTCCATGATTGCGCCCTATGCTAGCGTCCGCTTCAGGTGTTCAAGTAAAGCGATGCATCCTGCGTCCACGTCGTTGAAAGTCACCTCGAAATCGCCCGTGTACCAGGGGTCGGCAACGTCGCGGTTGGCGCCCGTCCAGTCCAAAAGCAGGCTCAGCTTGCCTTCGGGGTCGTTTTTGAACAGACGGCGCATGTCGCGCATGTTGTAGGCGTCCATGCCAACAAGGTAGTCGAAGCGCTCGTAGTCTTCCTTGGTTGTCAGGCGTGCCGCGCGCGGTTCGTAGGGCACGCCGTAGCGGTCCAGCACGCCCTTCGTGCCATAGTGTGTATCGCTGCCCAACTCGTCGCGATGCATGGCGGCCGATTCAACGTACACGGCACCTTCAAGCCCCGCCTTGCGCACGCGCTCCTTCATAACGAACTCCGCCATAGGCGAGCGACAGATGTTGCCGTGGCAAACGAAGAGGATGTTGATCATGGATTGCCTTTCAGTGGTTTGCGGCGATGAGGTAACTATAGCGTGGTTCTAAGCGTTGGCAAGCTTGAGTAATTAGGGAAGGGTGAGTGACGGGAATAAAAAAAGACCCGCCGTAGCGGATCTTTGAAATTCTGGCTCCCCGGGTAGGATTCGAACCTACAACCCTCCGGTTAACAGCCGGATGCTCTGCCGTTGAGCTACCGAGGAATTCGGTGCGTTCTTCGTGACGCAAGAAATTATTATACGCATCTTGAGAATCGGTGCAACATCTTTTTTGAAAAAAGTTGTAACTCGATTCCCATCAGCGTAAACAGTGAATTAGCGCCTGCGCAGCGAAGGCCTCCTGCGGCCTCTGCCAGTACGTGCTGCGCGCTTAGTGGGGCGCTTGGGGTTGGGGATCAGGCGATCGTCGGCATACTCAAAGCCTTCGACGTCGTGCGTTTCCAACAGATGTTGCGTGTGGTATTCGATTTCGCGCAAATCAAGGAGCTGATCCGGGGAAAGGAACGTGTAGGCAGCACCTGATTCGCCTGCGCGACCCGTACGCCCGATTCGATGGATGTAATCCTCGGGGGAGTCGGGCACGTTGAGGTTCACGACGTAGCTCACATCGGTGATATCGATGCCACGCGCCAGGACGTCGGTGGCAACCAGCACGTCTATCTTGCCCTCGCGGAAGTTTTTCAGCGCGCGGTCGCGTTTGCCTTGATGCTTGTCTGCGTGGATGCTGTCGGCTTTTACGCCCGCATCCTTCAAACGCGTGGCACACGAATCCGCGGATTGCTTGGTGCGGGTAAACACGATGACGCGTTCCGCCCCTTGCTCTTTGAGCAAGGCAACAAGGAGATCCTGTTTCTGGCGCTCTGAAACAGGCAGCAGGTATTCGTTTACCGTGTCGGCGGTTTCACCCTTGTGAGCGATCTCGATAACCTCTGGATCGGCCTGTACGAGTTTTGCCTTCGCTTGAACGTCAGGCGTTAAGGTGGCGCTGAACAAGAAGGTTTGACGTTCTTTGGGCGTCATGCGCACGATTGAGTTCACAGGGGGCCAGAAGCCCATGTCCATCATGCGATCGACTTCGTCAAGCACAAGATAGTGGATGCTTTCCAGGGAAAGAAGGCCCTGCTGCGCCAAGTCAAGCAAGCGTCCAGGGGTGGCAATAAGCACATCGCAGCCCTTTTTGAGCTTTTCTACCTGGGTAGAATATTTTTTACCGCCAATTACGGTAAGCGTACGGAACTTGGTGGTTTGCGCGATGGCGCTAGCGCATTCGGAAATCTGCTGAGCCAGTTCGCGTGTCGGCGCCAAAATCAACGCGTAGGGGCCCTTTTTGGGTCGCTTTGAGCCGAAGTGACGCACCATTTGATCGAAGATAGGAAGCAGATAGGCGAGTGTCTTTCCTGTACCGGTTTGTGCGGCAGCCAGGATGTCTTTTCCTTCGATTCCCGGTGGAATGGAAAGCGCCTGTACAGGGGTAGGTTCGGTGAAGCCAAGATTCTCAATGGCTTCCAATGAGGGCTTGGACAAGCCAAGCGTATTAAAAGTTGAGATAGTCATGCCTTTCAGTGTAGGGGACGGAAGGGCAATAGTCTATGCGGAAGATAAGCAATGGTATACTTTCCCAATACATCCAACGCCGTTTGAGTGCGGCTCAATCACCCTTACGAATCAAACGAAAGAGGCACTGTTCGTTATGAGCTCTAATAGTTTTGAAGCAAGCCAGAAGCGCAGCGAGGCAATTCGCGCCGACCTTGAAGTAAATCCCGGCAAGTACACGATGCTTACGGGCGACCGTCCTACGGGTCGTTTGCATCTGGGTCACTATTTCGGCACTATCAAGGAACGCGTTGCGCTGCAGAACAAAGGCGTTACCACGCGAGTCATCATCGCTGATTATCAGGTAATCACCGATCGCGATACCACGGACAACATTCAGGACAACGTTCGCAACATGGTTATCGACTATCTCGCATGCGGCATCGATCCTGAAAAAACGATGATCTTTACCCATTCTGCGGTCCCTGCTTTGAATCAGCTTATGCTCCCGTTCCTTTCTTTGGTATCCGAGGCAGAGCTCCTTCGTAACCCCACGGTTAAGGCCGAGCAGGAAGCATCGGGCCATGCCCTTACCGGCCTTCTCCTTACTTATCCTGTGCATCAGGCATGCGATATTTTGTTCTGCAAGGGCAATATCGTACCCTGTGGCAAGGATCAGCTGCCTCATATCGAACAGACCCGCCAAATCGCTCGTCGTTTTAACGAGCGTTACGGCTACGTGTTCCCTGAGCCTGAAGGCCTTCTGAATGACGATGCGCCCGAGATTCCCGGTTTGGATGGCCGCAAGATGTCGAAGAGCTATGGCAATGCCATCAGCCTTTCTTTTACGGCAGAAGAAACCGCCAAGATCATCAAGAAGTCCAAGACCGATTCCGAGCGTTTCATCACGTTCGATAAGGAAAACCGCCCCGGCGTATCGGCTCTTCTTACCACGGCAGCCTTGTGCACGGGTCGTACCGAAGTGGAAATTGCCGAGGAAATTGGCAACGGGGGTTCGGGTACGCTTAAGAAATACGTCACCGAAGCGGTTAACGAGTACCTTGCTCCTATCCGTGAGCGTCGTGAGGCAATTGCCGCAAAGCCTGGCTATGTTGAAGAGGTTCTGCATGAAGGCAATCGCAAAGCGAACGAAATCGCCAATAAAACTTTGGACGAGGTTCGCGAAGCCATGCACATGGTTTACTAGATTTTCCCTTCAAGCTTAAAAACAGCCGGGCGTACAAAACGGCTGAGTATGAAAAGCGGCTAGGCATATACGCCTAGCCGCTTTTTGTTGGTAAATATCGTGTAATGTCGAAGACACAGCGGGCGGATAAATTCCCAAACATCACGGTAAGCGTGAATTACCATGTTTGCAGGGTGCCGCAACGGCTGTGGGGGATCATTTGCGCGTTAATGTGTCGATCCTTGGGAATGGAAGTGGCAAAAGCGGTAAAGTACGCTAGAATAATCAATCACAGCTTCTGACGAAGCTGCCGCATCGGGCCCATAGCTCAATGGTGGAGCAGGGGACTCATAATCCTTTGGTTCTCGGTTCGAATCCGGGTGGGCCCACCAAATTCCCAGGTCAGAGGCTTATGCTTCTGACCTTTTTTCTTTTCGTTGCGTCCATGGGCAAATTCTGGGCAAAACTTTTCATGAATGTTTTATGAAGGCACGATTCTCAATCTGATTTCAGAGAAATTGACGCCGATGAACCTTTCCATTGGGTCTAATGATTCCATTTGATTTCTGCCATTGTTGAACTGAATTACAATGAACCCTCGATGAATTTATGAGAAAGAAGCATTCATGACCCTAGCAGAGCAGAAACGCGCCGCCAAGAATTTCGTAGTAAGGTGGAAATCCCTCCCATGCGTGGAGGAAGAACACTCGCGTTCGTTCTGGATAGAGCTTTTGCAGGATGTGCTGGGCGTGCAGAATGCCACCCATGCGCTGGAATTCGAACGTAAGGTGAAGGGCCGCAAAATCGACGTGTTCTACGAGGATATGGGCATTCTCGTAGAAATGAAAGGCCGTGGTATCAGCCTTGACGAAGCAACCGTGAGATCGAAAAAGGCTGGACCGGAGACGCCCTACCAGCAAGCGAAGTGGTATGCCGACAATCTGCCGAACTCCATACGCCCGCGTTGGATTATCACGTGCAATTTCGACGAGTTCCGCATCTACGACATGGAGGCCGCAGACGACCAGTACGTTTCGCTTGCTTTGGAAGAGCTGCCCGAGCAGGTGCACTTGCTGTCGTTTTTCTCCGATAGGCGCAACTCTCGCCTGGTGAAGGAGAAAGAGCTTTCGGTGAAGGCCGGCGAGCTGGTGGGAAAGCTCTACGCCCAGCTTTCGCAACAGTATCGCAATATCGAAACCGACGCGCACGAGCAGCGCAGCTTGAACGTACTCATTGTGCGGCTGGTGTTCCTTCTGTATGCCGAAGATTCCGGCTTGCTGCATGAGAAAGATGCGCTTCTGAACTACCTCAAGCGCTTCCCGGCCGACCAGATGCGCCAGGCCGTCATCGACCTGTTCGCCGTGCTGGACACGCCGGCGGACGCTCGCGACCCTTATCTGCCCGAGTATCTGCTGGCTTTCCCTTACGTAAACGGCGGGCTGTTCGGCGACGATGACATCGTGGTACCGCAGTTCACCGACCAGATTCGCCTTGACCTATTGCTAGAGGCGTCGCAGAGCTTCGACTGGAGTCACATCAGCCCCACCATCTTCGGCGCGGCCTTCGAGAGCACTTTGAACCCCGCCACGCGGCGCGCGGGCGGTATGCACTACACCAGTATTGAGAACATCCACAAGGTTATTGACCCGCTGTTCCTGGACGATTTGCGCGCCGAGCTTTCTGCGATTGAAAGCGACGGCGTGGAGCGCAATCGCAAAGTGAGGCTGCGCGCGTTCCAGCGAAAACTCGCAAGCATAAACGTGTTCGACCCAGCATGCGGCAGCGGCAACTTCCTCACTGAAAGCTACCTTTCCCTGCGCAAGCTTGAGAATCGTGTGCTCGAAGATTTGCAGGGCGATCAGATGAGCATCGGCTTCGACGGGGAGAGCAGCCCCATACAGGTTTCCATCAATCAGTTTTTCGGCATAGAGATAAACGACTTCGCGGTCAGCGTTGCAAAAACGGCGCTGTGGATAGCCGAGGAGCAGATGATGGAGGCAACGCAGGAGATTTTGCTGCAGCCCTTCGACTTCCTGCCTCTGAAAAGCAACGACAATATCCACGAGGGCAACGCGCTTCGTATGGACTGGAAGGAAGTACTGTCTGCCGAGAAATGCAGCTATATCATCGGTAACCCACCGTTTCTGGGCGCGCGCAACCAGACCAAGGAGCAGAAGGCCGAGCTGATCGACGTGTTCGGTGGCGCGAAGAACAGCGGCAACGTGGACTACGTTGCGGGCTGGTACATGAAGGCTGCGGAATATATGGACGACCACCCCGTGCGCTGCGCCTTCGTTTCCACCAACAGCATATGCCAAGGCGAGCAGGTGGCTAATGTTTGGAAGCCGTTGTGGGATTTGGGCATTCGCATCGACTTCGCGCATGATACGTTCCGATGGGCCAACGAGGCAAACGGCCAGGCCCACGTGTTCGTGATCATCGTTGGGTTCTCGAAGCTGGGCGGGGAGAAGCGGCTTTTCCATCACGCGGGCCCCGATGCGCCCGCGATGGAGCTGCTCCCCGGCAACATCAATGCCTACTTGTCCGACGCCCCCGATGCGTTCGTGCAAAATCTCAGCAAGCCGCTGTGCCGCGTTCCGAAGATCGGCATCGGCAACAAACCCATCGATGGCGGAAACTACCTGTTCAAACCAGACGAGCTCGAGGCTTTTCTAGCGAAAGAGCCCGGTGCGGCCGAGTTTGTACATCCATGGCTGGGTTCCGACGAATTCATCAAGGGGAAGAAACGCTTTGCATTGTGGCTTGGGGACGTTGATCCTGCGAAACTCGACGCCTTACCGTTGTGCCGCGAGCGCATTGCGGCTGTTCGGGAATTCCGCCTTGATTCGAAAAGCGCACCCACGCGCAAGCTGGCTGAGCGGCCGGCAAACTACCACGTCGAAAATATGCCAAAAGGCCCTTCCGTGTTGGTGCCGAAGGTTTCTTCCGAACGTCGGCGTTATGTTCCGCTTGGATTCGTGGAGCCGCCGATCCTGTGCAGCGACCTGGTGTTTCTTATCCCCGATGCCACGCTGTACCATTTTGGCGTGCTGCATTCCCAATTCCATAACGCCTGGATGCGCACGGTGTGTGGTCGGCTTGAGAGCCGTTATCGCTATTCGGGCGGCGTGGTCTACAACACCTTCCCGTGGCCCGGCGCAACGTCCGACAACCTGGCGGTACCCGTTGAGCAGCTGGTTCCTCCTGAGGTTCGCCAGCGCATTGAAGCCTGCGCGCAGGGTGTGCTCGACGCTCGCACTGCGCATACGGGGGCAACGTTGGCCGATCTGTACGATCCGGAAAAGATGCCGTCAGATTTACTGGCTGCCCACAAAGCGCTCGACGCGGCGGTAGAGGCCGCCTATAGCGTTCATTTCGACGGCGACGAGGAGAAGATTGTGGCACACCTGTTCGGCATGTACGCGAAGCTTACGGAAAGGCAGAGTCGATGAACGCTTGGATAGTGAGGGCCGGGCGCGGCGGCATTCACGCCGCTGAATGGCTTGAAGGCGGCTATGTCGCCATCTATTGGGATCTCGATGGCGCAGATGTTTCGACGTTGGACAAAGAGGGGATCAAGCGCCTGTATAAGCTCAAGAATCCCGATGCGAGCCCGCAGACAGTGGCTTCGAACGCCGGCATGATCTATCGTTTTGCGCATGACATTGCCGAGGGCCGCACTGTGGTTATGTACGATCCCTCCTCTAGGCTCTACCATATCGGAGAAGTGTCGGGCGGGTGCGAATTTGTCGCTGGTACCGAAGAGGATGAAGGCAATGGGTCGTACCGTCGTCGAGTGAGATGGCACGAAGCTGCTCCTCGCGATTCATTGTCCGCTTCTGCAAAGCATTCATTAGGCAGCATATCAACGCTTTTCGCTGTATCGGACGATGCCATGCGCGAGCTTGAGGCGACGTCCTCGGGCGTTGCTCCTATTGCCGATGACGATGAGAGTCCCGTTGAGGCAAGGGAAGCAACCGCCGACGATGGCATAGAGCGCATTAAGGATAAGGTGCTGAGGCTCGATTGGGATGATATGGAGCTGTTGGCTGCTGGCGTTTTGCGCTCTATGGGCTACAAGACGTCCATGACGCGCAAGGGTTCAGACGGGGGACGCGACATCATAGCTTCGCCCGATGGCTTGGGCCTGGAATCGCCTCGCATCGTCATCGAAGTAAAGCATCGCAAAGGTGCCATGGGCGCACCGGCTCTGCGTTCGTTCATCGGCGGGCTCCGCAGTACGGATAGCGGTCTGTATATATCTACCAGCGGCTTCACTAAAGAGGCTATGTACGAGGCCAATCGCGCCGTGATGCCCGTGAAGCTTCTTGATCTTGACCAATTCGTGCGGCTTTTGGTGGACAACTACGATTCCGCCGATATGGAGACGCGAACTATCCTTCCCTTGGTGCGCATCTACTGGCCCGCGTAACTCCGATCTGGGCTCTTCGCGCATAAGCCCCAAAGCGCCTTCATCTGTGCCGCCTTGCTGTTGTGCGAGCCCTTCCGGCGTTCGTCCGCCCCAATGGCTTTCCTTGATGCTCGAAGCGTCGCACGGTGCGCCCGCGTGCGCAAGGGCCGCGAAAACCTTTCGGCCGGCCCCGGCAAGGGCGGCCGGGGCTGGCCGAAAGCTCAAGCCCTCCGGGTTTCGCCTTTCCCCTTGCAAACACGGCCGCCCCGCGCGCTGCGGCGATTACAAGGCAAGCCACAGGGGCGGGCCGATGCGATCGGAGGTCATCATGGACGGCATCAAGCAGCATGCAATCAAGGCGACGGAAATCTTCCTGGAGCGCAAGGGTTACGAGGTCATCTCTACGGGATGGTCGTGCCCAGAAGGGGAGGTAGACGTGGTTGCCCGCGACGGCGAATGCGTGGTGTTCCTGGAAGTCACCGCAAGCGAAGGCGGGTTCGCCGAGTCGCAGGCCCCTAGAAGCCTGCGGGAGTCCCTGGCCGCGAGATGGCTCGCGGCCGAGGGCGGCGAGATTTCCGACGTCCCCGTCCGCTTCGACGACGTCGCGTTCATCATCATGGGCGGCACGAGGGCGTTCGTTCGCCATCACATCAACGCCCTTTCGGAGGCGTGAGCCCTGTGAAGCGCCATGCGGAAAGGCTTCAGACCGGAGCCTTTCCGCAGCGGGCTCATTGCCTGAATTATCGGGCTTGCGCCCGATGCATCGCGGTTGCGATGCCGTGTCGGCCGACGGCCGACGTCCGCGCGCTTCGGGGCGCGCGAACCCGCTCGCCTTCGGCTCGCTCTCGCTGCGCGCTCCGTTCGATGCCTCCCAGAGGTCGGCATCATTGCGCGCTTCGCTCACGCCGCCGCCCACGGGCGCGACGGCTTCCCATAGGTCGCCGTCCGCCGGCTGAGCGGCTCTCGCGTCGGGTCGGCTCGGCATCGCTCGATGGCTCCCAAAGGTCGCCATCGCTCGCCGCGCCTCAGCCGACGCTCACGAATCAATCCCGTTCGCTCAACAGGTCGAATCGCTTGCGGGGTTGATGCAAGATGTGCATTTGTGCTCACAAACGTGCCTTCGGCACGTTCGCTGCGCCAAATGATCTTGCCCTGCGGGGCTTCTCGGCAATGCGCTGTCGCTTGCCTCGCAAAGGTAAAGCAGCCGGGCCCCTGCACCCGGCTGCTTTACCGAAACCCGTTTCGATGCCGCGTCTTGCTCAGCGCTCCATCTCCTCGTCGATGCTGCGCACTGCCAGCTTTGCGGCCTGGATGCCCAGCCCCTTTGCGATGCCCGCCATGCTGTAGCCGCGGCGACCGCGTCCCTGATGTATTGCTTGTCGCTCCTTGCGCCGCGCGCGGCTATCGCCAGCTCTCGCTTCGTGGGATGCTGCGCGTGGATGCGGCAGTTGCGCTCTCCCTCGCGCATCTGCGCGAGGCCCCATTTCGCATCCATGTCGCGGACGGCGTTGGCGCGCTCGATCTTCGCGTTTTTGCTGCGTCCCTCGTTGAGCCGCCTTCCGGTCTCAAGGTTGGTGCGGTTGACGACCATATGGACGGCGTAGCGGTCGGTGCCGTCTGCCGCGCAGTGTTCCAGATGCAGCACCCATGCGGCCTCGTAGGCACCGTAGCGGCCTTCGACATATTGCCTGGCGTACTCCATGCACGCCTCGGGCGTCATGCGCCCCCCGTTGCAGGAGCACTCGTCGGGATTGAAGGCCAGCACCTGATGGTAGGCGTACGTGCACTTCGCGCCCTTCTTGCCAGGGGCGTTGTGCCCGTAAGCCTCTCGCGTGGCGTCCATCTCGGCGGCCCACCTGCTTTCGTCGGCGAGGTTCTGGCTTGCCCTCGCGAGCGCGCGCTCGTCGTCGAGGTACTTCGCAACGTTCTTCCAATGTCCGGGGCTGCATACGGCCTTCTGCTTTATTGCGGTCATGGGAATCCCTGTTTAATCCCAGGCGGCGAATTCGTCGTCGGCGATTTCTGCCGCTTTCGTCTTGTCGGACTTGCAGGCCTCGAAATCGGGCTGCCATCCGTTGACGTCTATCGCTATGCCTTCGGCCTTTGCTTCGAGCTCGTCGAGCATGTCGGTGATGACCTTGCGCTCGAAATCAGGCGTCCCGAGTGTCTTGAAGTGATCGGAGACGAAGGTCTTCGAGGCATCGACAACCGGTATCTCGAACTTGCCGGACTTTCGCGCGCCGAGCGCCGACTGCACCACGAGGACCCCGTCTTTCTCGGGGCTCCTTTCCAATATGTCGCCCTGCGGCCACAGCGGGACCTTCTGCTCGCTGAAGCCCTCACTGCTGCCGCTGCGGCCTACGCCCTGGCGCTGCTCCCCGGTGTTGCGCGCCCGTATCGTCTTGAAGCCGCCCAGGGTCTCGAAGTAGCGCGCATCAAGGTCGCTTCCCGCCTTGTAGAGCGCTTTCACGTCGCAATTTGCCAGAATCGCGTCTTTGCCGTCTTCCTTTTGCGTCTTGTACTGGTCGTAGCCGCTGAAGCTTTGGGTGTACATGACGTAGTGCAACCCGTATTTCCTAGCTTGTTCGAGCGCATGGGGGAGGTCGAACTTCGGCAGCGAGTGGAATTCGTCGCCCACGACCCAGCAGGGCCTCAAGCCGCGACGCTTGCCGAGCCGTTGGGTCTCGGCCCAGTGCTGAGCCAGGAACAGCGACGCTATGCGGTTGGCCGGCGCGCCCGGTCCCAGGGTATGGACGAAGACGGCGCTCCTGCCGGCCATCATCTCATCGATGCCGAGATCAGACGCGGAGGTGAGCCAGCGCATGTTTTGGCTGGTGAAAGGCTGCAGGCCGTCGTGCAGCGACGCGAGGATTGAACTTTCGAGCTTGCCTTCCGACGCAAGGAACGTCGCCGCCATGGCCGTAACGGGGCTTTCCGGGCCGAACCCGCGTATCCAGTCCTTCAGGGCGGCCGCTCCGTCGAGCGTTCCCGCCATGACGGTCTTCACGACCGACCACAAGTGGCGCTCTTCGCCGGGGACTCCGGGAAGGGTTGCCACGGCGAATGCGCAGGCGGCGAATACGCCGCCTGCTGCGTTGACGAAGATGTCGTTCTCGTTGCCTCTTTCAGGGAACAGCGTAGAGCCGATTTCGCGTGCGCGGTCTTCGGCGAACTCGCCTTTTCCGGCCTCGCTAAGGTCGGTTATGATCTTCAGCGGGTTGAACCGCGAGCCTTGCCTGGGGTTGTCCAAATCAAGCAGATGAACCTCGTAACCCCTTTCGGCGAGGCATTTCCCGGCCATGCAGTAGATCTCGAGCGACGGGTCCGTGACGAGGAGGTTGTTCCTTCCGGAGAACGACAACGCGTCTATCGTCGGGTACACCGATCCGCGCGTTTTCTTGGAGCCGCTTGGGGCGCACACCGCGCAATGCACGCATTCCAGCACCGCGGCCTTGCCGCGCACGAAGCCGAGCACCACGCCGTCTGACGGCTCGGATCTCCCGTTCCATATCGGACAGCTTTCAATTATCTCGCCTGCGGTCTTGATGGACGACTGCTTGCCGAGGATGCCGTTCTCCACTTCGCGCTTGGGCGATTTCGCCGCTTGATAGCATGCGAAGAGGACGATTGCCCCCGCGACGATTGCGAACCATCCGAGCACAGGGGCGATCCCGCCTTCGGCGCTTGCGGACGCCTTCGCATATGCGATCAGCGATTCCGGCCCGCCCTCCATCACCTGGAAGGCATGGGGAATCCATGCCTGGTCGAGTTTGCCGCCCGACATGACGGCTTGAACGAAAGGCGCGCCAAGCGGCAGGGTGGCGATCGCTATCGCGATTGTCGCCCCCGCCACGATGGCGACGCCGGCTATCTTGCTTGCCTTCATCTTTACATCCTTTCTCGCACTTCGGCTATGAACTCGGCTACCTGGCTCGAAGCGCATCGCGTGGCTTCCAGTGCGCTCTTTATCTCGTTTTCCATGTTCGCCGCCGTTGACCTGTGGGAGTTCAGCCAGCGGCAGACCTGGTTGAGGTTGCCGCCCGCATGCCGCAGATCTCGATAGATCCTTTGAAGCTCTCTTGCATCGACCTCTATGGGTCGCGGGCCCCGCTCGTCGCGCAGGGCCCGCTTGCGGACGTATTCCGATATGGTCGTTCGCGCCTCGGCCGCCCTTGCCGATATGGCGGCGTGTTCAGCTTCCGAAACCCGGACGTTGAGCCTTTTGCCGCCGGCTTTCTCGCTGGCCGATTTCATCGGGCCCCCTGGTCCTCGTCGTCGGCATCG
>ERZ1034878.333-NODE-333-length-24277-cov-22.872678_pt1 | contig 24277 bp, 28 predicted proteins | sample MGYA00520593_ERZ1034878 | MGnify/ENA primary metagenome ERZ1034878 (study PRJEB33766, sample SAMN09781724) | gut metagenome | biome: gut microbiome | host: Homo sapiens | place: Madagascar | study: EMG produced TPA metagenomics assembly of the PRJNA485056 data...
ATTTATAATATTATCCATAAAGTTCATAAGCTTGACAAGCATACAACTATTTGAATGATAATCAACATTGTTATTAAATCCATATCTATCATTAATATCTACAATCGCGCCAACAGATTCCGCTATTTGATTTTTTGCATTTAATTTACCTGCACAATTAGGAATGCTATCTTCCTTAAACAATCTTGCATTTTGAAGCATAATGTTTACAAACATGCTGTCTTCTTCAACAAATGTATATTTTATGTCTATATCATAAATTTTATTTATTTTTTTTGCATTCAAAAGTGTTTCTACTATCTTTTCTGTACAATTGCTATCTATTTCATCATAAATCACTCTTGTTACCAAGCCAATATATTCGTACTTATTATCAGTTAATATATTCAGAAATTCAAATACCTTTTCCATTCTTTTTGAAATATATTCCGAACAACTATTCCAATCTTTTTCGAACCCAGCATTGTAATTAACCTCAAAAGTTGCAGCGATAGGAGATATATTTAACTGTGCATGTTCGTTTAGTGTTTTTATTATAATTCTAGGTATCTCCGAAGGTGCATCATCTGGTATAGGCAATGTTGTGCCCTCATTAAAATATTCTTTTAAAATTTCCTTATTCTCATAATATACCTTCTTAATTCCGTTAATTTTTTCATAAGTAACAGTAATAGAAGTTCCTTGTATTATCATTCTAATTCCTCCGATTTAATTATGTCTCTAATGATATTATAACATATAATTGAAAATTTAGAATATTTTTTATTCATAACACGTAGTTAATTTATATTACGGAGTATTAACGACGGGCTCATATATTATTCGTTATATATATTCTCCATTAATACTCCGTATTTCTCTACAGAATCTTTTTAAAGAATTTCATGCGGACCCATCCGGCATAATTTGAAATATATCCTCTGTTATCGTCAGAAATGAAACATATAGACTGCTTACTACCCTTCATGAGATTTGCAACAATCTGTGAGTTCGATTTGCCGACTCTCACATAACAGTGGGCGTGGTTGAGCTGATAACCTGCTGTATTTAAAGGTTTGCAATCTCTGAGATATATCCAGCCTGCTCCATTTCCAATATATCCCCAGCCATTTGCCGTAATCTTTGTGACGCCCTGTTTACTGCCTGCAGGCAGCCTTGTGACTGCATCCGCAAGGCTGTTAGGGGCAACTCTTACTGTAGTCTCCGTCTTCGTTTCAAAGGCGAACATCCTTGATGCTTCGCCTGCTATGACATAACTGTCTGAATTATGCGGATTTACAGCCGGTTGTACCGGCGCAACTAAACTACTTTTAAATTTGTTCCAAATGCTGCCGTCTTTACCTGCTGCTCCCCATCCTGTCCATCCCGGGCAAACTTTTGAGCATACGTCCCAATGGCGGTACACGTTTGATGCAGGGATGCCATATCTGGTCATAAGCGACTTGGTCAGTTCTACCGTATTATTAAACGTGGCATCGGCTATTTTTCCGCCATCAGAACACATTTCTATGCTGATGGAATTTCCGTTGGTAACTACACCAAACAGATTGTTTAAACCGTAATTGCGTCCTACAGCCCATGATATGTCCTTGTCTTCTACTACCTGATATACTGTGGTTTTATCGACAAAGTAATGGGCAGATGCACCACGATTAACCGTCCTAAAATAATTTGCATTTGCCTTAGCCGTGTCGGTAGCATTTCCTGTGTAATGGATTACTATGTATTTAATCGAACGTCCGAATGTTGGCGTGCGATTTACTAATGATAAATCTCTAATTAACTGATACATAATATCATCTCCTATTCTTCTTCGTTTGCGGTTTTTCTCTGCATATTCATTACTGCAGATATTCCTGCTGCAACTGCCGGTATAATAACAAGCTGTATTACTCCTTTTACATTTGTCAAATCAACTCCTGCCGCAACATCGGCCACTATTACACCTGCAAATGCCTGCCCAAACGTTCTCACTGCCCTTTTTAAACATTCCTTCTTAATCATAATGTAATCATCCTTTCTTCTATAAAAACTTTAAAAACATTGTTACCGCTGCTCCTACCACCGCTCCTATCAGAGCCGTTACCGCTGATTCCCACCTTTTAGACGGTGTCTTCTCAAGTTCGGTGAGCCTTGAACTCATACCCTGCTGTTCTAATAACATATTCTGCATATTAATGGCGAGTTCCTTTACAGACAAGGCTAAATTCTGTATAGCCTTGCCCTGTTCTTCCACATCATCCATTCTGTGCTTGAGAGAACCGATTTCATTTCCGTGGTCCGTAAGTTTGATTGCTATTTCTTCCTGTGTCATAATGCCCCTTTCTGCAATAAAAAAAGAACCATTTGCGGTTCTGATTGCCTAGAATTACTTGATTTTAATAAGACATTTTAAATAATCCTATTCTATAATATAAAATTAATCAATAAAACGAATCCACTCACTCCATGTCTTTGTACCAGTTCTTACTCGCTTGAAGCACTTACTTGTACCCACACCAAAAAACACTTGAACTATTGAATTTTCATCATAAATCAATTGAAGTGTAATTCCTGTTGTGGTAAGATTTTCCGGTGCATTTAATACCGAAGCTGTTGTGGTAATTATTGATATTGGATTTGGAAAATCTGTCGGAAAATTATTAAAGTCAGTTTTTCTTAATTTAGGTGAGAAAACAGACGATGATTTTATTTTTCCTAAATACGAATTTAATCCATCCAAACTCACACCATTCCCATTACTAACATCTTTTGCGACCTTTGCGTTTCCTTCCTTGTCTACAGCAAACGCATTAGAACGTTTATTGAAATCTTCACCATTTCCTATCTCAAATAGATTTTCTTCCTGATTATCATTATATTTTCCTTGTACATGCTGACAACTATATGCTGCAATAGTTCCTGTTCCTTCTGCGTGCGAATCACTACCCAATGCAAGGCAATTAGCTCCTTCCACATGTGATGCATGGCCTTTGGCCAGACTAAAATCCGCAATTTCCCATTTTTTTATAATTTCCTCATCAGTCAAATCAGAGGACAGATGCGAATTTATATTTGTCGAATATCCTTCTGCATGTGAAGCCTGACCGTACGCTCTTGTATTAAATCCTTCGGCATGTGAATAATTTGCACCTGCACATGCTCTATATCCCTCTGCATGCGCATATTCTCCATCCACATCAGTCATTCCGCCTTCTGCATGACCTGCCTTGGCATCTTTAAGCACAGTTGTATGATATCCCTCTGCATGTGCATATTCTCCTTCTGAACTTGATATATATCCTTCCGCATGCGCTCCTTCGCCTGATGCACTACACTGCACCCCTTCTACATGTGACATTCTGCCTGAAGCCGTACAACTGAATCCTTCTGCATGTGAATAATCTCCTTTTGCCTGTGTGCTAGAACCACCCGCACAGGAATACTTCCCACTGGCAGTATTACTGTTTCCCCATGCCACAGAACAAGAGCCACTAGCTATATTATACTCACCAGAAAGCGTTGAACTCTTTTCTCCTGCTTCTGAGTCCTGTAATCTGCCCAAATTAACAGACTCTTCTCCGTATATTTCTTTATCTGCTTTATTCCCTATAGCACTGTTAAGCGCTTTTACCACATCATCGTTCTCCTTAAATGCATTTGCAACCTCTTCAAATGTATCAAGTGTTTCCGGTGCCGTTCCCACAAGTTTTGCAATCTCTTCTTTAGTATGTTCGTCTGTGTATTTTTTTGCACTTGCCAGGGTATTGTTCCAGTTTTCTCTATCCTCAGACGTAACGTGTATTTCCTCGTCTGATGCATGAGCCTGTAATTTCTCCTCTATTCTAACAATGTCCCCTATTGTTGCTGTTCCTGCAGGGTCTACGATTATTTCTATGTTTCCTTCTGATTCAAGTTTGATATTAAATTTAACATGCATTGAAGAAGTTGTTGCTGCTGTCGGTGTCATATAGGCAGGATTCTCACTCTGCTCAACTGCAACTGCAAACAGTATTTCTTCGCTTCCTATTGATGCTATCAATCCAATTGTTCTGATAAAGTACCCTTCTGTCAGGTTTTCATTACTGTTAAATATTGCATCTACAGTTATTACACTTTCAGCTGTTTTCTCTGCACTTCTGATGTCTGCCGAATGTTTAATACTTTCAAGCTCTGTAAGATTCCCTACCTCATTAGCTGCATATTTGGCATCCGATGCAATCATACGTACAAATTTAACCTTATTCCCTGTAATCACTCCATCGTTTATCAGGTTTATTCCTGCTTTTGTTACCACTAATTTTGAAAAATTACTCATATCGTCCTCCTTACTGAACCTGTGTTGCAAATACTACATCACATATGGTCCTTGATAAATATCTAGTAGGATCGCTACTTGCCATAGCTGACACCCACCACTTTTTTCCTGTACTGTCTTTGTATACAGTTGATTGTGCTGTTGCTACGCTTTCATCTGCAACACATTCATAAAGTCCGTTAATATTTTCTCCCGTCCAGTCGTAGTATGGTACAAGGCATAGCCTTTCCTTTGCTATCTGCTTTACTGAATTAAATGATAGAGATGTGTAAACTGTATCATTTTTTATACCGTCTCCAATCGTATTACCGTTATTGTGCATAATAGCCGTCTGTCCATTCACATCTTTAACTAATAAAAGTTTACGTGCTACTTTAGTATATGAATACTGCAATATAAACATATTTTCTTTAAAGATAAAGGTAAACTTAGGCTGCTCACTTGCAGCAGGTACTGTTTCATTGCCAGATGCTTCTGTATTTGTCACTCCCCTCGGATTAAATTGGTTATCCATTGTTGATCCATAAAAGACATAATTCTCATCGCTTTCTTTACATCTGATCGTTATACCCTGTTTATTTTCTCTGCACACACATACAAAATCACCCACCTCATTTATCCATGCCTCCATAATTGATATAACCTTTTGGATTGATGCTACTCCGTTTAAAATGACATTTTCCTCATAAACCACTCCCGGTCCATATGTTACGCTATCCACTATTAAATTTTCCATGATTTCACTCCTGTTCCGACACCGACAATTCCTCACTAATCTCCACATGAACATCTTTGTACATAGTGGGCATAATAAACTCTGTCACGGTGTCTATGATTACTGTTTTTAAATTTTGTGGCACTGATACGTCTATTACAGTGTCTTTGGTTGCATTTTTGTAATTGTCTTCCTTGAAAACCTTTAAATCAATAACCTTATCTGAAGATATTCCTGTATCCTGCGTGTAATTTGATGTTTCTATCATCAGGCAGCTTGTAGCTGTAGATATGATTCGGTTAGTAAGATTACCATCTTCTGTCCTTATACTATTTTCCGACACAACTAAAATATTACATGGCACCATGGTTGATATAATCTGTCCCAGCTCATCCACTTTACCATAATCTTCAATATTAGTATGTATTGTTAATTCATATCCGGTATTGAAATCATTGCAGAGAGCAAAACTTGATTCTCCACATAATACATTAAGTTTCAAAATCAGCCCTCTCATGGTATATGGCATAGTATTAAACCAACGATTTCGTATTCTTGCCCGTCGTGATTCCAGATTGTCATCCTCCGTATAATGTAACCCTAGCATTTGCTCATATCGTGATAAACCATACTCATCCGCTGTCTCTATGAATCGATTAGAAAATGTTTTATCTGTCGCTTCCCATATTTTCCGAAATTCAATATCTTCAGATTTAAATGTTTCCTGCAGTTCTTTGTATTTCTGCATAAACGGCGGCAGATAATTCTCCAGCTTAACATCCCTATTCATTTGTCACACCCCCAAGCACCGGTATATCATATTTTTCAAGTGTAATATTACCTTCTATTCCGTTCAAACTGGTATGTTCAATATCGAGCACACCATTAACATTAAGTATATGATTTTCAATCTGTGCCACTCTGACTATGGTTTTTGAGGTGTTTGCCCAATTCTTTCTTAATTCCAATAGATATTGGGATATAGAATTTTCAATCTCGTTCTTCACCATAGACATATTATAACCTTCATCAAATGTCAACGTGGTTGCAATATCAATATTTACAGCATTTGCGCTTTCAACTGACACTACATGCCCTATAGGTGCAAGGCCGTATCCTTCACCTGCCATTTCCTCCGGATCTAGCAATTCCTGTATTTTATTGATTAATGTATTACTTGCCTTTCCGTAATCATCAGAATCGGTAACCACTACATGCACAGTACCGCCTACAGTTAATTTCTTATCCTTTGCTGCTCTGTAGACACCCTCGAGCCATGTCTTGACTTTATCAGGAATGGTATCTTTTGTAGAATTGTACCAATTCGTAACTTCTTCTCCCGGTATCATTTCGGACGGTTTTATATCTCCATTCCAGACACGTTCAACTTTTACAGAACCAACTCCATCTATACTTTTTACCTTATTTAAATAATCCGTTTTGTTTCCTCCGAACATCTGGTCTCCAAAACTTTCAAGGTACCTCTGTCTGAATTCTTCCGTGTCCTCATCATCCTCTCCGGGTATGAGTACTTCTGTAAGAGTTGCCGATTCAAGACCACTTATATACTCCATAGGTATCATCTGTCCGAGCAGCTTATTTCCTCTGGCACCTGTTGTTTCGCATTGAACCATATACTGACCATCCGCAATTCTTTCGGTCACCACATAATTCATATCATTTATATTAAAACGTTTGCCAATCACATCTATAGTTGCAGGAACAAATTCGCCTTTAAGAACTGCCTTGGTAGCTGGCTCAGGTGATAATCCCCTATCTTTGGCAAGCAATATTAAAAACTCCCTTGCAGCTGTATCTCCATACATATTCTTCAGCATGGTATCAAGTTCTATGTAGAGGACCTGCAGCTCTATTGCTGTAGGGCTGTGTGTATCATAAATTACAGATGATGGTCTTTTATCCATCTTATCTGATACACGTCCAAGCATTCTTTCAAGTATCACATCATAAGTCTGTCCTTCATACATTTATACATTCACCTCCTTTTCACCTTCGATATCACCATATATGGTATGCACAGTAAACGATGTATTTATCACGCCTTTGGCTCTTATATCATGCTCAAATCCGCTTACATCCGTAATCCTTGTATCAACTGTCAACGCTTCTGTTATTCTTCGCTCGAGTTCCGGACAAACATATGTAACAGATTCTCCATACAGGTCCTGTGTTTCTATGCCATAATACCAAGGATATATTACATACTTGTACCGCTCTGTATTCAATATCCGATATATGGTCTGTTTCAACGCTTCCTTGCCATCAACAGTATCTCTTACCGATTCTCCATCCGGTTCCATATTATAAGTTAGGCTTGGCTGTTCTTTAATCTCAATATCCTGTTCAAGATATGATGATGTTGCCGGTATCATTTGCTGCCTATCCTATCCAAGATTATAAATTTCTGTCCGCCCTGCTGCCTTACAAGGATTACTTCATCACCGACTGCCAAGCCATTCTTAACGGTAATTTCTTTTTCTTCATCCTCTATACTCATAATAGTTTTGTATTCAGTAACGCATCTGGAAAGTATAAGTTGTCTCTCTCCCAACGTCATCTTCTGCTCCACATTTATCATGAGCGGTTTATCAGAGCTTACAGTTCCAAAGCATATATTCACCGGCTTACTTGCTTCAACTGCTTCTAGCGCAGACTTTTTTAACACTGCTACCAATTCATTTACATCAGGCAACAAACTCACCTCCTCGTAATGTAAGGTCCATTAAATGCTGACCTTCTCTGTATGTATGTTTACATTTTTCTACCAACATAAAATTTTTAACACACATATCTCCAAGATTCAAATTAACTACCACCATAGAGCCTGCTCTTACCCTGTTATCTCCTATTGCGTTAGTAATTTTTAAATTTCGCGTTTTCTTATTATACAGTGACAGCAGGGCATCAGCTTTAGCCTGACCGTTTTCGCCTTTTTGCAGTGTGTCAAAATATTGTAAGATTCCCCAATTATTCATATGAGACGAATCCTGTGCAATATAGACTTCCCTACATCCTGTATCTTCGTTATCATAAGTAAGTTTTATTCTATTATATGTATCATCATCTATAGATGAGGTATAATCAAAATTCTCACCCGTTTCTTCGTCTATCATCAAATACGCACCTTCACTTCCAACACGCATAGATGAAAGATTTTTAAGAGTGAGTGAGCCAAAATCGTCATACATAACATACATCTGTCCTGTGTTCAATAATGTTGTATCAAGAGCATTTGCTATCATTTCAAACAATGAGGTGTTTTCTTCTACTCTTGATTCAATTACATATCCGGTTTCTTCTAATATTCCCAGATTCAACCTGTAATCTTCTCCCAACATTCTGATTAGCTGTGATGCCGTCTTATTTTCATAAAGTTTTGTGTCTTTATTTTTTAGATATCTCAACTGATCATATGCTGTGACTGTAATTATTCCATCCTTCTGCCTTTGTTGTTTGAATACAAAACCATAGAAAATTTTATCCTCATTTTCTTTGAACCTTACAGCGCTGCCTTCTGTAAAATTGAGCACATTATCACTAATTACTTTAAAAGTCAGTTTACCCGGTGTATCCTTGCGTTCTGTTGACCATTCTATATCTTCCTGCACAACAGGCATATACATTCCCTGTTCGCTTGCAATCAATAACTCTAACATATAGCCAATCACCTCTTTATATTGCCGGAATAGTTAATACCTGTCCCGGATAAATCAAATTAGGATTACCGCCTATAACATCTCTGTTCGCATCATAAATAGCCGTGTATTTCGAACCGTCTCCGTAATATGCCTTCGCAATATTCCACAGACAATCCCCACTCACCACCGTATACGTTTGTGCCGACTGTGGTGCCGGAGAATTATCTGTTTCCCTCTGCGGTTCAGGAACTGCCGACGGTGTAGAATTAACCGTTGTTATATTTACTATTTTAGTCCCGTAATCCTTATATTGTTTCAAACTGAATTTTACAGAAAAATCAAAACCATTCTTCGATTCTTCCGTAATCTTGTAATCTTCAAGTGATACTTTTATATTTGTATTCAAAAGTTGCTTTCCTGTTGGCAGTTTACGGCATATTATAAACTGCACTGGCTTTCTTTTTACCATCAGCCGTTCAAAGAATCGAAAGAAATAATTTGCATTCTTAAAGCCTGACTTATATGATGCGTAGGGATGATTAATCTGAGGTATCTCTGCCTCAAATTCTATCTCAGTAAGTCCTGGCTTTTTCAATACGTTAATTTCGCCTTCATTTATCAGATTCACGGTTTTGTTATTGCCATTAATCTTAATCTGTATCTTATCAGGGGTAACCGGAAGGAGACAGTTGCCCAGATAAACATCATATCCACTTTTAGCCATTAAGCATGCACTCCTTCCGTCATGTTACCAACCGCTTCATTAACTGAATCAGTTAATTTGGTAATAAATCCATCTATGTCGTTATCATTATTAATGCTATTATGCATTCCCGACATATCAATATTTATTGCTGCTGTAGTATATCTGTTAATTGCCTCCTGCTCTGCAATATCCCTTAAATATTTCAAGTCTTCCTCTGTGATATCCAATGATTCTGAAATATCACTTGTATCATCAGCGGCACTGCCTGTGTTATCCGCAATATTGTTAAGTGCATTTGCGGCAGCGTTGTTAAATCCCTGAGTGTATTCGCTCGGATCAGGAATATCCGTTGAACCGAATATATCTGAAAGGCTGAAATTGGATACTTTATCAGCCACACCATCTCCCCATGCTGCACCTTTATCAAAAGCATCTGATGCCCATCCATCCTGAAACGCATCAAAAACCGTGAATCCCTCATTGAATGCATCACTGATAGATTGATATTCTTCCTTGTTACCGGCTGCTTCGCTTGCCTTCGCTGCATAATCATCTGCAGCGGATGAAATACCAGAATAATCAAACTCAACAAACGGCAACTTATTTAAAGCTGCACAAATATTTTCGATAACCGACAAGCAAGTAGACAGAAGGTCATACCACCAAGATTGTACTGAGCATATTGCATTGTGAAATGCCACCATGATATTTACGCCTAATGCCGCAATGGCATCTCCAATACCTAATGCTATATTTGCGACAACAAGTCCTAAATTCTTAAAAAATTGAATAACCACATTTACACCACCAGTAATTACACCGAAACCACTGTTTGCAATGCCTGTCATCTTTGCAATTGCATTACATACGGTGAAGATTATTGCAATAAGTGCGATAAGCAACATAATAATCCACACAACAGGACATGCATACAATGCACCGTTGTAACCCATTTGTGCAGCGGTTGCAGCCATTGTTGAGCCACTAACAAGTGCCATGATTCCGATTTTTGCAGACATTAAAACATTATGTGCTAATGTTGCAACAGCAGATGCAATTTCAATCGCCTTTACAATACCAAGATAAGCTGCATATACTCCAAGTGCAGCGACTACACCATAAACAATCGGACTTATTACAGACCAATTGTCAACAATAAATCCTCCAACCGTTCCAACAAGCTCGAATATATTTAAAACTATGTTTGCAAGAGTTGCCACTGTCTCAACAGCACCATTAACAAAGGTTTGAAAAGCTTCACTGTTTGCAATATCATTCAATCTTTGGAAAACTGGTCTAAAAGCAATAGTAGCGGTATTTTTCATCGTTGCCCAAACTTGACTCCATGTCATTGGCATTGCTTCAAATCTTTGGTTAATTTCATCCGATGCTGAAAATACTGCCGCTTTTACAATATCAGCGGTAATTTCCCCATCTTTCGCTAATTCGCGAATTTGTCCGATAGGCTTGCCCATATAATCGGCAATATTCTGAATCAGATTAGGGGCCTGTTCAAAGATACTATTTAATTCATCGCCACGAAGAACACCTGAACCAAGTGCCTGTGATAACTGCAATTCTGCGTTTGCTGCCTCTTGCGTGCTTGCTCCGGCAATTGTCATCTGTTTTTGAATTAAATCAGTAAATGCAATAACCTCATCATTGCTTCCGAAGGCATCCTTTGCATTATTCCCAAATCTTGCAACCAATGCCGCCATATCGGAAAATGAACCTCTGGAATCCTGTGCTGCCGCATACACCTTATTTACTAATTCATCAGTTGTCTGCAATCCATCATTCATGAGGTCTAATCTGGCCGTATTTTGCGTGAGTTCATCAGACATGTTCAATACGTTCCCTACAGAACGGATACCAACATACGTAGCGACAGCTCCTTTTATTTTATTCATAAGGTCACTTGTATGATTAGACCCCTCTTGAATTTGTTGATTGAATCTTCCTTGTTCATCAGTATTATCTCTAATGTAACGTTCTGTTCCACTTACTGTTTGCGATAATCTCAAATACGCCTCGTTTGCAGATGAAGCGTCCATATTCCACATTGCCTCATTTAAATCATCCTGTGCTTGTATAGCTCTGTTAAGCTGATTTCTCAATTCTTCCAATCCAGCATTAGCCTCATTCGTACCCATATTTAACGGATTATTTTCTACCTGCTGAATCTGTTGCTGTAATGCCTGTAATCTCTGACCCATACCTGCAATATCCTGCATCGCATCGTCCGGCAACAAATCCAACGTATCGGCAGTCTGCCCTATCTCCATCTGTGTAGAGTTCAACTGATTAAGCATATCATTGGTACTCTGTACTTCCTGTCTGAATCTGTCTATTCCACTGTTCGTGAATACCTGCATGTTATCTGCTTGCCATTCTATCGGCTCGGGCTCCATGGTGTGCGGAGAAGGCTGTGGCTGTGATGGTGCTGACTGTTCTGGTTCTACATGTCTTCCTGCCATCTCATTTAGTTCTGCAATTGCCTGTGCGGTTCTGTCTATTTGCTCTCTGGCACCTTCTATACTACTCGTATCTATCCCTGAAGCCATTCCCTGTTGCATATCATATATTGCAGATATTGTAAGATTCACAGATTTTATAATACTCTCCATAATCGGACTGAAATGGTCATTTAATTCTATACTTGTACTAATAGCTGACATCAATTCACCATCCCTTCTTAATGCTTTCTTCTCGCCCGAGCTTCAGCTTTCTTTTTCTCACGTTTATCATTGTCTGCCTTTATCTGAATACATGCTATTACAAACGCTTTCTCCTGCTCATCCATATCCAAAAATGCAGACGGTAATATATGGAGTTTATGAAGGGCATAGTAAGCATAATTTGCTTCACCATCCCCTTCCTCAATCAGTTTTTTGCTTCTTTTACCGTTTCATCAAATGATTTTGCGAATCCCTGAAACTTCTGAATCCACACACATAATTCCTGATACTCTCCGGGATCATCAACAAGTTCCAGCAGTAACTCTTCCGGTGTTTTTACACCATATGAATCCTGCAATTCGGCATCATATAAATCCGGATATACTGTAGAGCTTACAATTAAACGTTCAAGATACTCTTTAGAATTAAATTTCTGCCTAAACATATTTGGCTTTCCTGTAACCTGAACCTCATAAGTACAATCATCACGTATGATTTCATTCTCTCTGGAAGTTATATGTTTAAACTCCCATTCGAGTGGTTTTACATCTTCACCCAGAAGTGATTCTGTTGGCGCGTATTTCTCATTTGATTTCGCTATTTTGTTTGATTTCATAAATGCACTAAATTTTGACATGTTGTATTTCTCCTTCCGATATAAAAACGTCTCTGCTCACCTCATATACATTGTAAACAGAGACATTTAAGTATTTTTTTATTTTAGTTTGTTTTGAATCCTGTAAGATTTTTAAAAGACTCAGGCATTGAAAAATCTTCAAATGTTCCTTCAATTTCTTCATCAAGGTATTCTCCGTCTGCATCAAACTTTGAAAGAATGCCTCCATCTGTATTGCAGTCGTAAAGTATAATACTCTGCCTTCCTGCTTTTGATGTCGGATCATCATTTGTTATCTGCATCTCAAAATATATGTCTTTGCCTGTGTTCTTATAATCAAGTAATGCCTGACGAAGAACTGACTGGTTATAGTGTGCGGTACCACTGAAAGTGCCTTCCATACCACACGACTTATGACCTGCCATTATAGCTCCAAGACGTGGCACTGTAGATTTTGTTTTATCAATCTTCACTTCCATGTCTATCATCTGCATAAAGTTATATCTTCTCTTTCCGATAGTGATATAACACTCTGCAAGTTTAGCAGCTATAGTGTCTCTTGCTTTCATAGTTACATTATTGCTCTCTTTTTTTGCCATTTAAATTCACCGTCCTTCTATGATACTGTAACAGTCATATACAGTTTGCTCATCGCATTCACTACGGTAATAGCAGATATTACCACCACAGCTTTCTTTGATTTGCCCTGTTCTACTGTCACGTCTTCATCATCAAAATCCTCTATTGCTCCTATCTCCTGTAACTCCTGACGTATTTTTACAAGGTCGGACCATAATGACACTCTGCCTGACGCATCATTCGGTACTGCTCCAAGGTACTTTTCGTTAAAAAGCACTGCATCATCATTTCCTATCTGATCTATCACACGAATAGTCTGATTATCTTTGAATACATCACCCTGTGTATCTGTTACAGTTACCATTGAATTTATATCTTCAAGCACCCTTATGTCAGAGTTCACTCTGTGAAGTATAAATTCTCCATCCCTAATTGCCTGTTTAAGCTGATTCTGTGTGTAATCCACGTCTATATCAAAATATCCGTCATACATCTTATTCTGGCATGATTTATTTATCTCACATCCGCTTTCAGCACCGGTTACCCAATAAACAAGCGCTGCTTCACTCCATCCATCATTAATAACCTTGTTTTTAACACTGATTGTACCCATGAAATCAGCCGCCAGTCTGTACAATACAAGCTGGAACTTTATTCCCATCTCATCACGCAGCCTCTTGTTAAATGCAGCATAAAGTTTTTTTGTTGTATCATCTGTTACTACAACACCCATAGTGTTATATGTATACGATTCTATCCTGTTAAGATAGTTCTGATGAGATGTACCGTCTATATTCCCGTTTGTTCCACCTGTCATAGGTATTCCGGCTGAAGCTTCAAGAACAGCATCTGACTTAAACGCAACATAATCGTTTACGGCAAGTTCTGATGCCGCTGATACAGTCTGCTCATCAACTTTAACAGTTCCAAGATATGTAATCACATCATATTTCTCATCGTTGTCTGCATTCACCTGTATAACTGTTTTGATATCATTACCTCTTATTCCACTGTACAGTGCAGTTGCGTATTTGTTTGATGCTTTCGCTCCACCACTGTTTAAGCGGTACGCATATAATGTATTTGCTCCAAGAAACAAATCTCTTAATCCCATCATCTTAGGATTGTCATATGAATATCCGAATATCTTCAACGTGTTCTTCTGGAAGTCTTCACTTGTTACCTCGAAAACTTCATCTTCCTTTCCCCAGTCAAGTTCAAGGGGCATAGTTGCTATTCCTCTGTCAGACAAAGCCACGCTTGCCGATGCAGCAGATACAAAATTAATGTATGCACCCGGTAATTCTTTGTTCTGTGAAGTAAATGTTCCTCCGCCTAATGCCATCTTATATCACCTTTCCTTTCGCATAATTATCTATCATTGTATCAACCATTTCGGTTGTATACATTTCATCATCTTTAAGCAAAGCCTCCACTAAATCTCTGTGTGAACTATACTTTTCTGATAAAACAATCTGTCTCTTTGAAAATAATTTTGCATCGTCAGTTGCTTTATCAGTTTTTTTACTCTTCATTGCCATCTTCATCGCCTTCCTCAACATTGGTCGTTGCATCCATCATTTCCATTGTTTCCTCTTCACCTGCTCTATAAATAAAGCAATCGTAGTTTATGAAAAAATTCAGCACACCATCTATGATTTCGTAATGCATATCTGTGCCTCTTACAGGTTCCTCACTGTCAACCCTAATATACTCCAAAGCCCATATCATTCTTTCTGCTACTTCATTACACTCCCTCTGTTTTTCAACAGTGGCAGGAAAATACTGTATGCAGAACTGATTGGTATGGAAATACCGTTTTCCAAGAAACTGCTCTATTTTAGGATTAAGACAGTTAATAAAAAAACAAGGCTCATTTAAGCCCTGCTTTATTTCTTCCATATGAATTTCATATTCATCACCAAATTCTTCGTCTAGTGTAATGCTTATAGATTCAATAATTGAATTAATCATTTGAAACAGCTCCTTAAATGTTTCTTAATTTTATTCTCAAGAACCCTTGGTGCAATTCCTCGAAGTTCCTTCTCGGATATCGTCATCATAAACTTCCCTATCACCCAACCACGATGATTAGGTGTACGATGCCCGTACTCAACATAAGATGCATATTCAACCGGATTAATAATCTCAACAACATATGTATCATCATAATGATTTACCCGCATACTTTCAGCATAATCTCTTGCTGATGCACTTTTTCCGGCAGTCCATCCACGTTTTAAAGTTCCACCTTTCTTTCCGGATGGATTTACCCTTTTTGTATACTTTTCGCCTTTTTTGTGCTTTTTCCCTTCTCTCTTTGCAGTTACAACGATTTCTTTCGTATAATCTCCTACAGGCGTTCTTTTTACCACAAGTCTAAGCAGCCTTGCTGCAAGCTCTCTTGCACACGCTTCAACAAATTCATCTGAATTCTGCAAATTATTTAATTCGTCACGGAATTTCTCAAGATTTCGAATATCTATATTTCCCAATCTTCCCATTACGCATACTCCTTAAACAAATCAAGTACAATTTCCTGATGTGTAGGATATACTGCCGGCACTCCGCTGTGTGTGTAATCCGTTGTAATACCGTCTTGAGATACCGTAAGCCTTGAACCTGCCTTGATACGAATATCAGGAGACAGAAAAAGCTTAGCCACCTGACTCAAAGATGCTGCTGAATCTGACTGTGCAGATGTCTGTATCTTCTCAAACGACAATCTGCAAGGCTGATTTTCAATTACAATCACTTCTTTATCAGTCATCAGCTTTGTCCTTTTATCTTTAACTTTTCTTTGCTCTGTGACTTTTAACTCGCCAAAATATGTAGCTTCTATAGCCTTTCTTGCAACAATCTGTGATGCCTTTATCTCATCTACCATCTTATCCTCCTGAATGAACTGAATTCTTCCTTGCCATACGACAGCAGATAATTGATAAATGCATTTAATCGCTGCTCCGGTGTCTGTGAGCCTTCTCCTGTAGCAAATGAGGTCTTGGTGTCTCCGGTCTGTATCTCTTTAACCGCATAATCCAAGTTTATTCCTTGCAATCTTTCAGGCTTAAATGTCTTTGTCAAAAGCAAAAACTCACCAACAGTCATATCTACTGCTATATTTTCTAAGCCTTCAGGTACATCCTGCCAATTAATTTCATTTTTAATTGTACTTTTCGTTTTGTCAATGCAAAAAGTCAGGACAGATTCATCATCTGCCCCGACTTCATATCCAATTGCACTTAATCTTTCGGTCACTCTGCTTATATCAAACATTACAACCATCCTTTCGCGCTGCTATCCTCTGGAAATAATGCGGGCAATAGGTACTGCTTTATGTGGAATGGTATCAGTACCATCATCAACAAGTGACCAGTTCTTGCCATTTTCAAGTTCTTCATTTGTCGGACTGTTAGTTGCCTGACTTGCCTTCGTATAAGAAATACCTGCAACGGAAACAGCATGACGTTTTCTTGAAACCAGAGTATCTTCGCCTCCGTGAAGTTTAGCATCACGGACCATCTCATACGGTGTCTTTGCACCCACATCTTCAAGGCTAATCGCACCTTCACCAAGGATGTATGTGGTGTACTGTGTATAAGCGTCCTGTGCTTTAATATTCTTACTTGTATCCTCTTTGACTGCCGGAACAACTGTTGCCGGTAAAGAATCATCAACAACTACAAGTCTTCCGTTCCATGTACCCATTTCAAGGTCGCGTTCGATGCCCTGCGCATCTGTGTACTTCAAATATGCAAGCAGTTTCAAATTTTCAAGATTAGTTGCAACCGCACTATGACAGTAAACTAACTTGAATTTAGACTTATTGTCACCACAGGCCTTCTGAATGGCAGTATTCAGCGTTGTTGCATCCATACACATTGTTTCATCAGTATGCTCCGCACCACTCTGTGAAATGTCATATGTATGTGCTTCAACAAATTCTGCATTGGACTGTTTTATCTTTCCGGTTCCGGTATCTTTCATCAGGAATATACCTTTTAAAATTGCAAGAATTACATCCTGATCTACACTGTTCCAATACTCGTTAATCTGTCCTCTTACATTGGCCATAAAATCAACTCCGCCTGTCACATCATAGCTGAAATCTGCCTCTGTCCAACCGTTCATACGACCATAGGTGAATACCCCCTGCTCATATGTAGTTGTTTTTCCCGGAGTAAGATTTTCTACTCCATCATAATTCTGTGCATTACCCGAAAGTAATCCAAAATAAGGAATTGTCGCATATACGGTTCCCGTCTGCGAATTATTTTTAAACGTATCACGTAACCTTGCGTCACTGACAATTGCACGAGATTCTCTTAATTTGTTAAGTTTTACATTCGGAATAGCAGACATATATCTGCCGAATGCTCTCTCATTAAAACTCTTAGCGTCAAATTTTGGCATTTTTAATTACCTTCCTTTCTGTTCCTGTAATAATTAGATTTCTGCATCAGGATTAGCTTCCATATATGCAGTCAATTCGTCATAGCTCATCTTTGAAAAGTCTACCTCACTTCCCGGCTTACCCTCCATCGATGTTCCCGGCTGAAAGCCTTTAAACGTCTGCTGCTGTCCCGGCTTAGATGTGTCAAAAAGGAACTTGGTATCATCTCCTGATGTAAGTTTCTCAATCTGTTCTGATAAACCTTTTACATTTCCTTCTTTATCAAGTTTAGCATCCGACAAATCAAGTAATGCCTTTACTGCTTTGACATTTCTTGCCTTTGCACCTGTAAGTGCTTTTTCAACAGCAAAATCAACTTTCAACTGATTCAGTTCAGATTCATGTGTTTCTTTAGCCTTAGCGTTTTCATTCTGCAAATCTGCAATCTGCTGTTTCAATGTTTCGTTGTCTCCAGCAGATGCTTTCAAAGTTTCAAGCTGAATATCTCTGTCATTTATCTGCGCTTTCAGGTTTTTTACCTCTGTTTCCAGATTCTTGTTATCCTGTTTCGCATTTTCGATATCCTCGCCATTAATCTTCATGATTGCATCAATCTGTTCCTTAGATACGCCTAAATCCTCTAACTGTTTTCTTGTCATGTTTCTACCATCCTTTCAAATACGTTTTTTACGGGGTTACTCCCATGTGATTAGTTGGCTGTATCGGTTTTACGTCTTGTCATACACCGACATTTTTGCATATAAAAAGGCACCCGTTGCTGGATGCCTTTTCTATGTGCTACTTGACCCAGTAGCCGGGAGATAATCAGGATCACCATGCCTTTCTACTTCTCTATGCAATCAACGCCATATTCTATTGCACAGATGTGTTCAATCTTACACCCTCTGTACTTGTCCCAATCCTTAGCAAAATAAGCAACATCAGCAGTTGAAAGAAGTTCCAGTGATTTCCCCAAGTACCAAAGTGGTCTTGTATCATGTGGTGCATCTTTGAAAAATGAATCAATGATTTCTACATCATCATCACCAACTAACTCTTTTACTTCCTGAATAGCAATATCTCTTTCTTTAAGAATCTGTTCATCAGTCTTGCCTTTCATCGGCTGTGAAATAAACAACTTCATCACACTCACCACCCTTTCTTTTATACTTGTGACCTCATATAACCACCATATAGCAATTATTACAGGTCTATTGATAACTTGTTAAGGTATGAAAAAAGCACGGCTATTTGACCGTGCTATCAACATTTATTATAACAAATCGTTCTTTATTGCTGAACATATCATACTTAATGATTCAGTATATCCCATAACCATTTGCTTATCTTTTTCTGATGCATCTGATTCCAAGAAAACCTTCACCCTTTTCTGTAACTCTAAATACTCGTTGTTGGAATTATGCTTTTTTGAAAGTTCATATACTAACTTTTCAGCAGTGGAGGAATTTTCAGTAATTTGATATTTCTTCTTATAATCTGCAATGCCTTTTAACATTTTTTTTACCTCATCCATTCTCTCCACCTTCCAATGCTTTCAAGAAAAACATAACATCATTGTAATCTTCAAAAGATGCATTTGCATTCCTTAGACTTTCATCAACTTTATCCACCAACCATTGGTATCTATCAGGAAGTGGAATATTAAATATTTCTTTTGCAAATTCCAAATCTGTACCATAGCCAAATGAATCATTGATAATTTTCAAAATCAGAACTTTATCTTCATACGCACCAATATTGCGAATATTTCTTTCTGCACATATTTGTTGTTTTAGGAACTCAACAGTTCCTTCTTCTATAAATTGATGTTTAGAATAAACATTTGGCGGATAATAACTTGCAGAACATGAATGAAGCATTTCATGCCAAAGTACACCGTCATCAGCAGAATCAATCACTGCAATATCACATGACCATTCTTTTATCCCCACCGCATCACCATCAATCATATCCTTATGCACATTTATATTGCCACTCCATTTTGAATGATTATTTGCATAATTGGTTATGTCTGATTTTATAGAATCGGTTATATTTTCAAATTCCTCCTTGGTTCTTATAGTATAACCTAATTCATTTGATTTTTCCATAGGTGATGTTGGTGTAAATTGCGATTTATCACCGCCATCTAAAAATGCCTTTTCCCATTCCTTATATGTCATATTGCCCGGTACAAAGTAGGTCTTGCCATCTTCACCTCTTGCAGCACGTTCACCAACGGCATCAAATTCATCATCAAAATATGGTACTGTGGTTGAGCGGCAATTCACATGAAATGGCGGTGCAGTAACTCCTACTTCCCAATCTGACATTTTAAAATGTTGTCCATCCATATCCTGGCATATTTCTGACGTTCTCGAATCAAGCGTGGCTACTATTTCAAACTGCTCAACATCCAAATCCTCAAAACAGTCCTTTTGAGATGTTGAACTGAAAAAGGCCTCTTCTGTCATTACAAGTCTACCTGCATTGGCATTTGATACATTCAACCTCTTTGCAATCTTATCAATTGCCTTTTGCGGATCTTGACCAAGAATAATATTCTGTGTAATGGTTTTATTCATCTCTTCAATGAGTTTTTGACTGTTGTTCCATATCCTCTCCGAAAAGTTTCTACCATCAGCAGCCCATGGATTATTTATTATCTTCGATATCTTTCGGTCATCCAACGAGGCTATGTCCCATCCTACACCTATTCCTTTTTGAATTTCAAAGGCTGTATGTAAATATCCTGATTTATACACATCTCTAACTGTTCTATCTATGTCATCAAGCTGGTTGCCAAATAATACCTCTGTAGTCTGTTGCAGTTGCAACTTCAAAGCTTCTAATCTTGATATATGATGTCTTGCTGATGCATTTTCGAGTTTCTTTATCCACTCCTCGCTGAGATTATCACTTTTACCATGTTTAATATACTCATTTACATCCCACCTCAATTCTTCTAACTCTTTTGCATTTAATGCTCTTTTCGCTTCTGCCATTGTAATGCCATTGTTCTTGGCAAATCTCTGATACCATGTAGAAATTTGCTTTTCCACTTCTTTTTGTGCTCTTCGATAATGATTTTCAATATTCTCATAGCAATCTATAGCCTTTGCATGTTGTGATTTTTCAAGTAATTCAAATCTTTCTTTCCAGTATTCTGCATTACTCTTCATTTAAATCACCATCCCGATTCACCTTAAAAGGATTGTACTGTGATAATGATTCATTATTTTCTTTCTGCTTTTCAATCCTTTCCATTTCCTGTTTCGGATCATTAACCCATGGATGTTTGCTTATTATTGTTTCATCCGATATTATACCAACAGAATTTTGGCAGTTAGTTATGTATTCTGATTCGTTCATGAGTATATCTCTATTGAATTTTATTTCTACCTGTTCATTTTCAAAGTTTCCATGACCGGCATTTGCAAGGTGTGCATTCACAAACCACAGAATTTCTTCAAATGCTGCCTGATACTCGGTTTCTGTATCATTTGCGTCTATATCTATATCTGAATACATGCTAAGAATGTTCATCTGGTTGGGATTTCCAGATAACCTGTCATCCTTTGCATCATACCCCATAGCATTCTCAATCAAAGCTTTCTTAAAGATTTCAACAATGGTCTTGTAATTGTCCGCATTGACTGTAATTTCAAGTGTCTCAACACCACCCTTTGTCTCACCATCATATCTGACCTTTACTGCACCATAGGTTGCCAGGTTCTTCCTGAACTCTCCTAAATTGGTACCATCATAATTCTTCAATACCAAAATAGTGTTCCGAGCGTCTTCCTGCATATTGTTTTCAAAGTCAGAAAGCATCACATTAATACCATCCTGCAATGATTTAACCTTTTTTAACAGTGGTGTCTCTGATTCGTTTGCCTTGAGAGGTATAAGTGGCACTCTTGACCAGTTAATTCCATTTATATTTCCATCTGCATCAACCATATTAACATGACAACATTCAGCTTCCCCATTCTCTCCATCCGGAATTAATTTACCGTTATTAAGAATAAATTTATGTACACCGCTTAAATCATATATCTCTACCTTTTCCACTATTACAGGTGTAGACCATTTATATGCTATAGTCGGGTATAATCTGATTGCAAAATCAAGTAATGTATGCTCACTATCTTTCCAAAAAGGCAATATTTCATATGATGGAAATAATCTGAAACTGAAATGTCCGGCATTATCATAATAAGGATAGAGCCAGCACATCCCACCGTTATATGCAGCCTTTCCACTATTCTTTATAGTTCTCATAAAAGACTTGTTGAACACCTTCTTGAGTAATTCTACATAACGTTCATTCTGTCCATTTATAGTGAACGGCTTACCAAATAAATAGTTTGACTTCTGATTAACCATCTTTGCATACTGATTATCAACAACTCGGTTATTGGGAAGATTTTCAACCGCCTGCAAAGAACCATCGTCTCCTATCATAGTTCTTTTTCGCCTTAATATATCATGTTCATTGTCATAATACAGAAAGCCTTTTATCTGCATTATTCTCTTTGGTGATGATTTCCATCTTGCTATTTCTTTCTCAAGGAAATCTAAATCCGACATATTGGCTTTCGCACCATCATATATAAAATTGCTTACCCTGAGTATTAATCTGTTAAGTAATGAACCAAACATGCATATGTCACCTCTTTTGCCTTTTAATCAAAACTGAAAGCATCCGGCATCAATATGTCACTGACACCATATCTCATTGAATCCATACCATGTGAAAACTCATGGTCAGGTTTATTTGTTGGTCTCCCGTCTTTATCTTTTGCCCAACAATAATTATCTATCTCTTTCTTAAATTCTGTGCATTTTGGATGTACCACTATTTGATAGTTCTGTATAAGCTGTATTCCATAATTCACACTGTCTTTGCCTTTTCTCGATGGCTTTGCCCTGATGCCTTCATCCTGCAGCTCAGCAATAGATTTAGGTTCGGCACAATCACACACTATCGTCTGTGCACCATATCCCATATCCTTAATCTGTTTGGCAATGATTTTATTGGTTACGCCCGTCTTGTACCATTCATCAAAGACATAAATCTTCATTTTGTCATTGTCCACCATCTCACATACAAAAGCATTTGGATCTGTAAATCCAAAATCAAGATTAAACGCTGACTTGATGCCATCAGTTTTTCTAATCCCATAAACATCAAATGCTTCACTAACCACGTTAGTATAAATAAGTCCTTCAGCAATTCCCCACTCACCTTCTCCTTCTATTCGATATCTTCTAGGATTGTTTATTTTCATTTTAAGGAAAATTGCCCGGTCGGATTCATCTAACCATTCATTGCACTGCCATGTAGTTGTTTTAGTAAATACATCATCATCGTCAGCATCAAAAAACCTCGCTTTTAACCATGATGTAGCAGACCATGGGTTAAACGTCAGGGTTATCTGTTTAAAATACCCCTCAGGTACTTCACCTCTAATAGACATGTCCAATTTATTAAAGTCATCTTCATTGCTAATCTCATAGGCTTCTTCAATCCACACAAAACAAAGCACACCATAATCAACAGAAATAGATGTGATTTTCAGACCATCATCAAGACCTCTGAATAAAATCTTCTGTCCTGTTGATTTTCTGATAATCTGCATAGGAGATACAGTGCATTCAAAAAAGGCATCCAAACCAAATCTATGAATTGCCCATTTCAAATCTGAATAGACAGAATCACGTAAAGTATTTGAATACCTTCTCACACATAATCCATTAGCTAACGGATACTCATATAATCTGCTTATCATATTTAATGCAGTGGTCTTTGATTTCTTTGAACCTCTGCTTCCTTTACACACCCTGTATCTCTTCTTTGTGTTCCAAAAGTCTGCATATCCCTTCCCGATAACTTCCTGAAGCGAAATTTTCAAATAGCATCACCACCCAACCTACTCTTTCAAGTCGTTAATAATGGTAACCGGTTCCATACCAACCGTTATGCTATCTTTAAACATACCAAATCTTTTACCAAGCAATTCAGCCGCCTTAAGTTTTTCTTTCTCATCTGGAGCTTTATCCATCCGTCTTGCTCTGCTGCAGCCTTCACCCTCTCCTTCAACCACAACTATCTCTGATGTTGACTTTCCACGCATTACCGAAGTGAGATATTCCATCACTTCCTGTGCATCAGCCACCTTTTCGGAACTGATTTTTGCAAGTTGTTCATCAATATGTTGCTTGATTGTAGTATTATGTAGTAGCTTGGATGCATTTGTATTAGCGTACTTCTTTGAGTACCCTGCCTTAATCGCAGCCTGTGTTGCATTCAGGCTTATGATATACTCATCTGCAAATCTCTTCTGTTTTTCCGTTAGTTTAGCCATCCGGCAACACCTCTTTTCCTCAAAAATGCACAACAAAAAGCACCCCGAAGGGTGCTCTCTGTAATATCTTACATAAAAATTATAAGGAGGTTAAATAAATAAGAAAAAGTCTAACATTTCGTATTCTAATAATATCATAAAAAATGCGAACCGAACGAACAAACATTAATTTTTTGCCAAAAATCTCTCTAATGCCATTCTGCATCCGTCTGCTGTATGATTTTTTCCCATTCTACACGCAACCTTTATCCATGATAAATCAT
>ERZ1034878.335-NODE-335-length-24227-cov-4.735396_pt1 | contig 24227 bp, 16 predicted proteins | sample MGYA00520593_ERZ1034878 | MGnify/ENA primary metagenome ERZ1034878 (study PRJEB33766, sample SAMN09781724) | gut metagenome | biome: gut microbiome | host: Homo sapiens | place: Madagascar | study: EMG produced TPA metagenomics assembly of the PRJNA485056 data set...
TCACTCATCTTCCATTCCCGACAGGAACTGGATGAATGGATGAGCAAACTGAACCCTGACCAATGGGAAGCGTATCAGGCGAAAATTACCGGCTTCCAGCGAAAAACAAAACGCCTGCTCACAACCGGGCAGGCCAAATAACCGATGAGGTCCCTATGACGAAACATGTACGAAATTTTTTGTTCCGGCAGTATCAGTTGATCCTGCTTCGCTGCCGGATTCTGAATATTCTTTCCGCAGCCGTTTTCGGCTGCTTTGCCGTCGCCGACGCGGACGAACCGCCTCTTGTCGTCGAAGCCCACGGCGACTCCAGGCATGAAGCGGTATTTCAAAATACTTTTGAGACGCCGGCCACCCTGCGGATTTACAATGTCCACTATAAAGAAAACATCCTTTTCAATTCGCATGGAAACAACCTGCTTGAACTGTATTCAGGAATTCTTTTCGACGGATCGGAATCCCTCACGACGATGTTGCGTCAAAACGTGGTTTTCGCTTCCAATGCCGACAATGCCGCCAATATCGTAACAATCAAGCCAGGCGGCATACCGGACCGCAGCAACTACAATTGTATCTATGTCAGCGGACCGATTATATTCGGCGACAATACCGGCATCAACGCCACCAACCGTTTTCAGGCCACCGGACTCTACTTTGAAAAGGCATACGCTCATCTTGGCGCGCCATGGGGCAGCACCGGCGGTTCCGGAGGCAATGCGCAAATTGAACTATCCGATCTGCAATTCGGCTCCAATATCGGCGCTGACAGCAAAAATGAAGTTTTGCTGAAAGGGGCGGAGAACGTACAGACGATTGAAGCCGTGATGGGCAGTTATATCCGTTGCGGCACGGTCACATTCGGAGACAATATCGGCGCCCGCACCGGCAACTACCTGCGGGTCGATGGTCCCATCGACCGGACCTCGCTCACCCTGAACAACAATCATATTTCCCTGGCCGCCATCGAGACCGGAAAAAATATCGGTGAAGATTCGCAGAATATCATCATCATGAACGGCGGCGAACTCACCGTCCCACAAGGAAACAAGGAAAACAACAAAGTTACCGTGAATAAACTGGCCATGGGTGAAAACACCCATCCGACCGGAAAAAATATCATCACTCTTTCCGGAGGAACGCCCGGGTATGAAGAAACCGGAGTCTACGTGAAGGGAAACGTGATTTTCAACGGGATCAACAACGGATTGAATTTGATAACCCTGAACGAAGGCGGTCATATTCTCGGTCATATTTCCGGAAACAACGCCGGAGAAAATGGGCAGACCAGAATTGAACTGAACGGCGGGAATATGAATTCCGCACAGTTCGGTCAGGGCGGCTCCAATCAGATCCGCGTTACCGAAAAGGGCGGCGTCATCAACGGACAGGTCAATTTTTCACGAGACAGTACAAACGAACTGGTTCTCGGCGGCCACCTGAAAGGCAACGGTTCCATCAATTTTAACGGCGCTAAAGCCGATCTCACCCTGGCTGAGAAAGCGAAACTCAGCATCGACGTGTACGGGCTTACGCTCGGTACTCTGTTCATGACCGGCGGAGTTCTCGACAGCACGATGGAAGCGGCCAATCTCTACCTGCTCGCGAATCAGGATTACCTGACGGAACGCGGCGTATTCCTCTTCGCGCCGGGAGACAACCGGCTTGTTCTTGCAGTCGATCTCCGGAATGGAACCATCGATTTCGGTGACGGCAACGACACGCTTGTGCTCCGGAAAGGCGGACGTTTGAGCTGCAAGGTGAAGGGATTCGACAATGACACCCTGACGCTGGACGGCGGGACCGCCGATGCCGCCTTCATCAACGATTTTCACAGCAGGATCAAAAATTTCAATGTCACGGAGAACGGCGGAATAATCGGTTCCGGCCTGAAGCTCAACGCCAACGGCAACCGGGTCGACATCGGCGGTAAGCTTGAAGGAGGCCACGTCCTTGCCACAGGAACGGCAGGTGACCGAACGGATGGAAAAACTCCTGAAAACATGATAACGATTTCATCCCGCGGAGAAGTCGTCAACAACGCCGGGGATGCCCTGCATGTATCCGGAGCGCTGGATAATGCCGGTTCAATCCGGGCTTCCGATACTGCCGTCATGCAGAATGGAGCACTCAATATCACGAATAGCGGTATCATCCACGGCGGCAATTCAGCGATTCTTTCCGGCGATGCCGATATCCGGCTTGAAAACCACGGCAAAATCACATCGGATCAGCTTTTTGCCATTCAAACCGGACAAAATGCGTATATTGAAAATGCAGGTGAAATTTCCGGCATTCAGGCGGACGGCAAACTCCGGTTGAACAACGAACGCCAGACCGGACCGGTTCAGGCCGGTGAACTGGCACTGGTCAACAAGGGATGCATCCTGTCGGCTGAAAACACTCCGGCTGTCGCAACGGAAAAACTCTCATCATTGGAAAACTCGGCGGAAGGCTCCATCAACGGAATCAGGATCGACAGCGGTGACTCCGTCATCAACAATTTCGGAAAAATCCTCGGCAGCGGAATTCAATGGATACGCGGCACCCTTTTCAATGAAGATACAGTCACCGCGCTTGCCGGCCAACAGGCAACCGTATTCAACAACGGAACAATCATGCAGGCGGACTCCGGAACAGCCGACATCCACAACGGTGCGAAAGGCGTAATCAACCGACTGGAATCGGAAAAACTGACCTTGGACAACTCCGGAACAGTGGAACTCATCGAGGCCGGACACGGGAAAATAGAAAATAATGGTACGCTGGGACGGGTAAGCGGCCGGGAACTCTCGATCACCAATCAGGGGGAGATCAATTCGATTCAGGCCGCAGAACTCAGCCTGGTCAATCACGGACGGATTGCCGCCGAACAGAACGAACCGGCGGTGACTGCGGAACGGATCGCCTCATTTGAAAATGCTTCCGATGCGGAAATTCAGGGTGTCATGATTACCGGCCGGGACACCCGGCTGGCCAATGCCGGAAAGATCACCGGGAACGGAATTGAACTGGCAACCGGCTCAGTGGAGAACTCGGGAACGATTGCGAAAGTGACCGCCGCCCAGGTCACAGTGGACAATCGGGGGCGGATCGGCCGGGTTGACGCCGATGCGGCGGATATCAGGAATCAGCAGGGTAGTATCGGTACAATTCAGGCCGACAACCTGAAATTGGACAATCAGGCGGCAACCGGACCGGTCGCCGGCCAAAAGCTCGATATTCATAATTCCGGTAAAATCACAGTCGGGGACGGATTCGCGGTTGCCGCGGATTCATCGGCAAAAATAGAAAACGGCGCCGAAGGAGAAATCGAGGGTATCCGATCCGGGACCTCCGATTTCATATTGTCCAACAAAGGTAAGATCAGCGGCAACGGCCTGCTCACAAACGGAGGCGAAATAACAAACCATGGAATCATCTCGGCGATTCAGGGCTCCGGCGAGATGACCCTTGACAATTCAGGTGAAATCGGGGAAATTTCGGCGGAAACGATGACACTCCGGAATTCCGGCAATATTTCCTCCGCTTCCGACGACGCGACCATCTCCGGCCAAAAACTCGATATCGTCAACAGCGGCGAGATCCTCAATACCGTCAATCAGGCAATCCGGGCAGATCAGTTGAATCTGACCAATTCCGGACGGATCGAGGGCAACGGAGATTACGCCGTCAGCGTCGGTTCCCAAGGAACCATCGTCAACACGGAAACCGGAGTCATCAAGGGAAACCGCTACGGAATCAAAGCCGAAAACGCCGACACTGAGCTCCGGGTAGAGAACCGTGGCAGCATCATCGGCGTACATGGCGCCGACAGCGCCATTGACGCGAAAAACCTCGAAATCATCAACAGCGGCAGCATCACCTCCGAGTCCGAACAGGCTGCGATCACCGGCGACCAGGTTTCCCTGACCAATACCGGAAACCTGGAAACGGACAATTCCGCCATTCATGCCGGTTCGCTGACCCTCGATAACCAGTCCGCCATCCGTTCACGGGAGACCAATGCCCTCGAAATCGAAAACGGCGCGAAGATTGTGAATCGGGCGGACGGTTCCATCTCCGGAAAACTGGCCGCTGTGAAAGGCGGAGAATCCAGCCGGATCGACTTGGAAAATGAAGGAACAATCCGGGGGGAACACCTTGCGGTCATCGGCGGCGATGTTTCGATTCGCAATCAGGGAAATATTGAAGCCGGTGATTATGCCGTCAAAACCGATTCCCTCGAACTCGTAAACGCGGGAACAATCAAAGGAGCCGTCCATACTGATTCCGGTTCCGTCAGAAACTCGGGGACAATGGAGAAATTACAGGCCGATACGCTGGATTTAACCAATTCCGGAGCGATTTCCGCCACAGAAGGCAGCGCGGTTGCCGTACAGGGAAACGCGGTTGTCGAAAATCAGGAGAACGGAACGATTTCCGGCATTGAAATTGGAGGAACCGATTCCGCTGTCACAAATGCCGGGGAAATTGGAAACCTCCGAATCAAAGGGAACTCCACACTGACGAATTCCGGCCGGGTTACCGGCAATACGGTTCTTCAGACCGGAAAAGTCGACAATTCCGGTTCCATGCAGAAGCTTGAGGCAAATTCTCTGGAATTGGATAATTCCGGTTCGCTTGCTGCGGTTTCGGCCTCGGGAAACACCCGGATTACGAATCAGGCGTCCGGCAACCTTGGAGAACTTGCATTTTCCGGCAATAACACGGAGATCCGAAACGACGGCGACATTTCGCGGATCGACGGCACGCGGCATATCCGGCTCGACAACGCCGGAGCCGCCGGCAGGGTCACTGCCGAATCTCTTACCCTTGTCAATACCGGGCGAACCGACAATATATCGGTCCGGCAGGAAGCCGACATCACCAACTCCGGCAGAGTCCGGGGCCTTCTGCAAGCCGCCGATATGAAGCTGAATAACTCCGGCGAAATTCAGCGGATCGAAGGCTCCCGGACTCTCGATATCGCGAATACCGGAACCATCGGAACCCCGGAAGCCGAAAACGCCATACGCATCGCCTCTCCGGAAGGAACGGTTACGCTGGACAATCAGGGGATTCTGACCGCCTCCGATACTCTGATCGCGGCAGACGGAAACCTCACTTTGAACAATCTCGGAACCCTTGAACGACCCGAAACCGCTCTCAAACTGGTCGAGGCCAGACAACGGTTGACGGTTGACAATACCGGCCGGCTCGGCGGTTCTCTGGTTGCGGCGGAAATGGTTGCCGACAACCGGGGGAATATCGACGGCTTTCTGCAGGCGGCATATTCCACGGCAAACCGGTTCTCCAACCATGCGGGAGCCGTTCTGCGCGGCGGCCTTTCCCTGCCGGGGGGCGCAGTTCACCTGATGGATCAATCCACCTACATTCCGGTCATCGATGCGCTGCTGAATACAAGCACATCGATCATGGCGCAATCCGTCACCATCGATGCCGGCGCCGCCGTTGCACCGGAATTCACCGGAGAACATCCGATCCGTGATGGGCAGAGTTTCACGATCGTTTCCGCCGAGGATATCAATCAGAACTTCACCAATATCGTCAATAATTACCCGCTGTTCCAATATGAGGTCCTCCGGGAATCGGATGCCGTTTCCGACCGGATCGTCATTACCGCGAAACGCGGCGGAGGCGGCAGCGAAAATCCGCAGCCGGATTCAGGCGGGTATCATAAAATCACCCACCCGGAGGACCGCAAGCTGTGTGAGACCTCGAAGGAACTGGACCTGATCTACCTTGCTCCGCCGGATGAGAAGTTCGACCGTCTGCTCGGCAATATCGACATCCAGAAAACGGCGGAAGCCGTCACCGGGGCCGTCCGGCAACTCTCTCCGATGGTTTATACCGCCATACCCAAAATCGTTCATGACAACAGCCGGTTCATGTTCGACAAGCTGGTCCAGGAGAACGTTCAGACGCTCCGCGCCATAAGGAAAAATGAGGGGCTGACTTTTGACGCGATGAACGAATGGGAAGCTTTTCTGATCACCTATGGCAGATGGAATGAACAACGTGAAATGCAGCAGGTCGCAGGATTTTCTTACTCCGACATGGGCGGCGTCGCCGGAATCCGGCAGACCGTCGACGGCAAATTCACCTACGGCGCCGCACTTGGCGGTTCCCTGACCAATATCAATTTCCGCGATGCTTCCGGAAGCGACGGGAAATTGCTCTCCGTCAGGCCAATGCTGTTTGCGTCCTACCGATACAAGGATTTTCATATTGATGTTGCCGGAGGCTACGCTTATCATGATCTTCAAATAACGCGGAATATTCGTTACGGAAATCTCGACTACACGGCCAAAAGCAACCGGGCCATGCACGAATTGAGCTTTATGCTGAATGCCGGATACGAGTTCCATCTGACGGATCATACAATCTTCGAACCGGTCGGAGGATTGTATGTCGCCGGTCTGTGGGAAAACTCCTCCCGGGAACATGGCGCGGGAGCGGCGTCACTTTCGATCCGCTCCGGCAGTTCGTTCTCGCTGGAATCGCACCTTGGGTTCCGGCTGGCGCATGAATGGGAACTCAACGAAAATTTCAAGCTCACCCCGGAATTATCGGCGCGCTGGCTGCACCAGTTCGGAGACAACCGATTTTCAAGCACCGCATCCTTTGAAAGAGGCCGGAATTTCACATACTGCGGAGCCAAATACGGCCGTGACGCCGTCGATCTCGGAATCTCTCTCAAGGCCAATCTCTTCAAAAATCTCGACCTCGGAATCAACTACAACGCCCTCATCGGCGACCGCAGTTTTTCCAACAGCGTCACTGCATTTTTGAACTACGTATTCTAAAAATATACAAGAGAATCCGTTCCTTTACAGGAATGATTTCTCTTGTATGCTAAAGTTGCAACCGATAAATAAGTAATTACAGATCAATGGCTATCCTCTGTTACAAATATTTTCCGGTACGGCTCTTCGGCGCATTTCTGATATCTTCCGGAGTGCCGAACGCGACGATCCTGCCGCCGTCCTTGCCGCCTCCCGGTTCCATGTCGATGATATAGTCGGCATTGCCAATCATATCCAGATCGTGTTCAATCACGACGACTGTCGCTCCATTGTCGTTGAGAGCCTGAAATACTTTAAGAAATGTCCGTACCCCCTGCGTATGCCGGGAATACCGGGACGCTGATGCAGTACCGGCGTGGCCGAAACATACAGAACGTCATCCGCCTGCGCCTTGGCCGCTCCGGTCATTTTTGCGGCGGGTATAAGTGGAAAGCGCTTCCAGATACCGCCGGGAGCCTTCCGCATACAGCACTCCCAGCGCCAGCGACGATTTTCCGGAACCGGACACTCCGGCAACTCCGACAATTTTATTCAGCGGGATGTCCACATCGATATTTTTCAGATTGTGTACCCGCGCTCCACGGACTTTTATTCTATCAATCATAATTTCATTAACCTTTTCCCTGCTAACAGGACTCCCTGTTTTTTCGTGATATTTGCTTAAGTCAATAAAATTACTGAAAACTACTCTTTACTTTCCGGACTATTCGCAGAATCACATTTTGTTCTACAACCTGACATTGAAAATCTAAAGATTGAAAAAGCGACCAGAGACCAGATAAAAATATTCAAGTATTTTAAAATGAAAATTCCGATGTATCCCAAATGTATTGCATAAGGTTCAAAGAATTTCTGATATGTCAGATCGATGATCGTATAATACGGATAAAAAACAGTAGGAATGAATTCTACATACAAGCCAACAAACAGCACTAAAGAAATTATAAATCCAACATAGATACATCTGAGCCAATTTCAAAAGTATTGGCTCATCCTTGTTGATGACTCGTTTTTTCGTGCGTCAAAACCGTTTTGGCGCACCAACTCCGACTTTTTCACAAAAAGCCACGAAAAATCAAATTTTGGGCCGTTTCCCTCCTCTCCTGTCAACGCGGGATGTTCTCGATATTCAGTTGTTTATATCCGCTTAATCCGTTCTATTCAAGCATGTTGAATAGTTGTTTCACCGTGATGGCGATCACCCCGAACATCAAGTGGCAAAGAACTTTCCAATGTCCTTTGACTCTGACATGACGTGCGCCGTAGTTGTCTTTCAAATCCGAGTTGCCGCGTTCAACCGTTGAACGTTCCCGATAACGAATCTTTCGTGCCGGGGCAAGTTCGATCTTATCTCCCCGGCGCGGATTGGGGTCAATCACCGGAACATGACCGAGCTGTTTCGAAAACGCTTTGATTTCCTCCGCGTCATAAGCAGAATCCGCCAAGTCATACAGAATGGTTGTACGCTCAGAAGCCATTTGCATCAAAGGAATTGCGGCTTGACTGTCATGCATGGATGCCGAACTCAAAATCGCCGCCAACGGAATTCCTCCATCCCCAATGGACAGATGCAACTTGTATCCGCACCAGAATGAAGTTTTCCCTTTGCTGTCCCGTTTGCCGCCCCAATCGCAGCCTTGCGTCAGATCGCTGATATTTTCCGCAAGCTTCCGGTTCGGCTGAAGTTCAATCCGCCGGGTTTTGATTTCGGAGAGTTCCCGTCTCGCCAACTCCGCTTTTTCCGCCTTGCTTTTCCGGCCCCGTTTCTTTTTGAGCTTGATTTTTGGCGTATTCTTACGGCAGGCCCTTTCCCTTCCGATGATTGCCGTGGAATCGATGCTTGCGTGTCCGACCAGTTTTTCTGTGTAATTCTCCTTCACGATCGTCGCGTGAATGGCATCTGGAACTCTTTCCTCGGCAAACACTTTGAACGCTCGGGAAAACGTTGCCTCGGACGGAACCTCGCCGCGATATTCCCATCCGCAGATTCTTCGCAAACTCGGATTCGTATTCAGATTTTCAATCAGCACCTTCGTTGTCGGAAGGTCGTATACCGCTTTCAGGAAAAATGCCAGAAGCATTTTCTCGCGGTCTTTCATCGGTCTGCCCAATCCACACCAACGCAACGCACTGGTGATGAACCGGGACGGGCGAACAACTTCGACAATCCGCAAAAACTCCCTCATCTTCGCGGTTAATTCGCCCAATTCTTCTTCCAGCATTGGGAAAAGATAGGTTTCCATGGTAAAGTAAAGCTTCGGCAGATTGTTCATTTTTCTTCCAAGTTTGATAGCCCCAGAGTTAAGATGAGCCCTCTGCCTCTTTTTTCCATCCCGCCGAATTAAAAACTTTTGAAATTACCTCTTGCGATATAATATTTGGAATTGATCTTTATGGCTAAAGAACTGACCCGGGACAGTTATCTGTCCAAACACGTCGGAGATTTTCCGGCGGAATTCGCTTTCGGCGGCCGCCGTTATATCAAGGTTGACGACCTCCGTTACGGCACCAATCCCCATCAGAGCGCGTGTTATTACAAGCCCGCCGACGAACTCTGCGCCATCGGCGATATGGAGATTCTCAAGAACGGCAAGAGCGGATTGTCGCAAACCAACCTCGAAGACATCTCCTACGCGCTCAATATCGTGAAATTTTTCCGCAATACGGCGGCCTGCGCGGTGATGAAGCATGTGAATCCCTCCGGCGCGGCGGTCGGCCTCGCCGGCGAAAGCGTGAAGTCGGTCTATCTCAAGGCGCGCGACGCCGACGCCCGCGCCGCCTTCGGCAGTGTAATCGCCTTCAACGTCGAAGTCGACGACGCAACCGCGAAAGAAATCATGGAGACCTTCGTCGAATGCGTCGTCGCCCCCTCTTACGCCCCCGGCGTCCTGGATATTTTCAACGACGGCGAAACCTATAAGCTCAACAAACACATCCGCATCATCCGTTGCGGCGACATTGCGAAGCTGCCCCGCTTCACCGGCGAAGCCGCTGAAATGCATAATACCGTCAAGGTGCTGGCCGACGGTTCGCTGGTGGTGGCCCAGCCGCTGCTGACCGCTCTCAAAAGCGTCGGCGATCTGATTCCGGCCGAGGCCGAGAACAAGCGCTGCGGAATTCAGAAATCCACGGTCAAAGCGACCGCGCAGCAGAAGCTCGATCTACTCGCCGCATGGTACATCAATTTAAGCGTCCGCTCCAACGGCGTGGTCATCCTGAAAAACGGCCAGACCCTCTCGGTCGGCACCGGCGAACAGGACCGCGTGGGCGCGATCGAACAGGCCATCGCCAAATTCAGTCAGAAATACAGCGGCGAAGGCACCCTGAAGGATTCAGTCATGTCCAGCGACGGGTTCTTCCCCTTCGAAGACGGCGTGGAAACCGCCGCCGCCGCGGGGGTTACGGCGATCATCGCGCCCTCCGGCTCACTGCGGGACGCGGATGTGATCAAACGTGCAAATGAACTCGGCGTGGCGCTCTACCACGCTCCGGAACGAATTTTTTCCCATCATTGAGATTAAGGAACACGATTTATGGCAAAGGCAAAGGCGAAGAACAAGAAACTCAATCAGGAACTCGAAAAAGCGATGCTGGGCGACGCCGGGTCGCTCGGTTACGAAATCGCTTCCCACTGGAAGCTGCTGCTCGGGATCACGGTCGGCCTCGCGGTGCTGATCGCCGCTTTCTTCTGGACGGCGGAGTACCGCCAGAAGACTTCCCGCAAAGCGCAGCATGCGCTTGCCGCCGCCGAAACGGTGGCGGAACTCCGCGGCGCGCTCGCGGCAAATAAAGACTCCAACGCGGCTCCGGCCGCCCGGATGAAGCTCGCCCGGCTCCTGCTTACCGACAAAAAATACGATGAAGCGATCGTCGAATTGAAGCTCGCCGCTTCGCAGGCTGGTTCCGATCACCTCGGCGCGACCGCCGAGCTTCATGAAGGATACGCCCTGGAACTCGCCGGCAAAACGGAAGAAGCTGCAAAGGCGTTCTCCGCTTTGAGCGTAAAAAAGAGCGCTCCGGCTACGATTAAGGCCGAGGCCGCCTATTGCGCGGGCCGGCTGTTCGCCGCCCGCAAGGAGCTGAAAGAGGCGGTCGCCGTTCTGGATATGGCCAGAAAGGCCGATCGCGGCGACGCCGGAACCCAATGGAATGAAATGTCGCTGTCGCTTCTCCGCTCCATTCAGGCGGGCGAGTTCGGCGTTCTGTAAAAAAAGTGGAACTAACGCGCAAAACCGAATCGCTGATTCGTTCGCTTCACACCCGCCACGGGCGGCGAAAGGCGAAATTGTGCGTCTGCGAAGGATTGCGGGCGACCGGAGAATTGTATTCCCGCCGTCCCGATCTGCTCCGTTTCACGGTCGTGACCGAAGCGGCAAAACAAGAGATTGCGATTCCGGGCGAAGTTTGTGTTGTTCCGGAGGAAAAATTCCGCGAGCTCTCCGACACGGTCAACGTGCAAGGAATCCTCGCCGTGACGGAGATTCCCGAAGAACCCGGCATTGACGCCATCCCCCGCGATCCCTTTCTCCTGGCGCTCGACCGCCTCGGCGACCCCGGTAATTTCGGAACCGTCTGCCGGACGCTCCGCGCGGCGGGGCTTGCGGAGCTCTGGTATACCAAAGGTTCAATCGATCCCTACGGCGACAAAGCGATCCGCTCGGCGATGGGAGCGCAGTTTGCGCTCACCTTGCGGAGTTTCGAGGATCTTGAAGCGCTCAGAAATCAAGCTGTGAAATTCGGTTACGGCGAAATCTACCTCACCGATCCGCATGGCGGCGAAAGCTGTTTCCGGTCGGCGGAACTGTTCGACAAAAGCGTCATCGTGATCGGCGGCGAAGCCAACGGTGTTTCGGAACTTCCCGGCGTGAAGCATGTCAACATCCCCATGCCGGGCGATTACGAATCTTTGAACGCCGCCCAGGCGGCCACCATTTTCCTTTTTGAATACGTAAGAAGGATCACCAATTAAAATGTCGTTCTGGAATCAAATCTACATTCTCATTTTCCTGGTTGGAACCGCAAGTACGTTGCTGTTGACCCCAATCGCCGGAATCCTCGCGCGAAAATTCGACTTCATGGACCGCCCTCAGAGCAATCATAAAGGACATGCGAAAGAGACTCCGCTTCTCGGAGGGCTCTCAATGTTCACGGGGTGGTTTCTCTGTCTCGGCGCGGGAGCCGTTTTTCTCCTCTGGCCGCAGGAAATTTTCTTCAGCGAAGGATTGACGGAGGGATTTCGCTCCAAGCTCCCCCAGCTCGCCGTCCTGATTCTCGGCGCGTTTTTCGCCATGCTGCTGGGGTTGATCGACGACAAATGGGCGCTTTCGGCGCAAATGAAATTCGGCGGTCAGTTCCTCATTGCGCTGCTGGTGGTCGCTTTCGGCAACGTCCGGGTCAACATCTTCGTCACCAACCCGTTCCTGGTCTGGTCCGCGTCGGTCTTCTGGCTCATGCTGCTGATGAATTCCATCAATTTCTTCGATAATATGGATGGACTCGCCGCCGGAACCATCTCGATCGCAATGGCTTTTTTCGCCGTGATCGCGGCACTGAACAATCAGTATTTCATCGCCTCATTCGCGGCGCTCTCCTGCGGCGTCGGGTGCGGTTTCTGGTTTTACAACAATTCGCCCGCTTCGATTTTCATGGGGGACTCCGGCAGCCACTTTCTCGGCTATCTCGCCGCGGTAACTTCGGCGGGCGTCACCTGGTTCGGAATCGATTTCTCCCTCTCTCGCTTCCCGATTCTGATGCCGCTCTTCATCCTTGCGCTGCCGCTTTTCGACACCGCCATGGTGGTGCTGATCCGCACCCTCAAGGGAAAACCTTTCTGGATCGGCGACCACAACCATATTACACACCGTTTCGTGCGCATGGGGCTTTCGCGCAAACGCGCGGTACTGCTCGTACACATCATGGCGTTGGCGATCGGCCTGGGTATTCTGCCGGTCTACTGGGGGGATTTCCGCACCGCGGCGATTCTCGTTGCCCAAGCGTTTCTCTTCCTGCTGGTCATCACCATTTTGCAGTTCGCCCTCTCCAACCGGCAAAGCACCCGTGAACAACCGAAAAAGGAGTCCCCAAAATGATCAACGGAAAAAAACGTCCCTCTTGGGACCAGTATTTCATGGATATCGCACAGGTCGCGGCCAGCCGGAGCAATTGTTCGCGGCGGCAGGTCGCCGCGGTCCTGGTCAAAGACTGCCGGATCATCTCGACCGGATACAACGGCACCCCGCGCGGAGTCAGAAACTGTTCCGATGGCGGCTGCCCCCGCTGCAACTCAGACGCACCCTCCGGCACCAATCTCCATCAATGCCTCTGCAGCCATGCCGAGGAAAATTCCATCGTCCAGGCCGCCTATCACGGGATTGCCGTCAAGGGAGCCACCCTCTACACCACCTTCAGCCCCTGCTTGCTGTGCGCCAAAATGATCATCAACGCCGGAATCTCCGAAGTCGTCTACCACACCAGATACTCCATCGACGACGTTTCCATGGCCCTGCTCCACGAAGCCGGCGTCGCCGTGCGCGCCTTGGAAGGCGACCATGAATAAAAATCCAGCTGTCGGAATCATGACCCTCGAACAAGCCAAAGCATGGCGGGAAAGACTCCGCCTTGAAGGCAAAAAACTCGTCGTCACCAACGGCTGTTTCGATATCCTTCACCGCGGCCACGCCCAATATATGTACGAAAGTCGCGAACTCGGCGACGCGCTGCTGGTGCTGGTCAACTCCGACAACAGCGTCAGCAGTCTCAAAGGCCCCACCCGCCCCATCGTGGACGAATATAACCGGTGCTATATGCTCTGCTCGCTTGCCAGCGTCGACGCGGCCGTCATCTTTGACAGCCAACGGTGCGATCAAGAACTTCGCGAAATCGTCGCCGACATCTACGTCAAAGGCGGCGATTACACCCTCGAAAAGCTCGATCCCGTCGAACGTGCCGCTCTCTCGGCAGCCGGAACCGAAGTCTGTTTCAAACCCTTCGTCCCCGGCTTCTCCACCACCAACATCGTCGATAAAATCAGCGGCAAATAAGGGAGGCGCTTCGCTTCTTCCCAAGTTTCCACGGCGCTTGATCCGGAGAATCGGTCGTTTTTACAAATAAGATAGCTTGAATTACTCTTTTGTATTTCCAGTCGTTGCGCCAGACGAAACGCCTCTTCTGGCGCAAATACCTGAAGAATTTTCTCAAATCAGCGCGGGGATTTCTCTTGGCTGGCGCGGTCGAGCAACCGTGTGACGAGAAAATCCAGATAACCTTCGAGATTGCTCCACCCAACCGCAGTTTTAACCGGACGTCCAAATTGCGGGGAGATACGGGTGAAACCCTGATCGTCGACTATGAGCGGCAGTGTCTCGAATTCCGTGAAAGCATCCGACCAGGCGAGGTGGATGGCGGCGGTGTCAAAGAGAGGACTACTCGCCGTTTCTTCTCCGGTCTGACCAAAAAAGGTGCGATAAGCACGATAACCGGAAAGAATCTGACCGACGACTGGATCCGCAGACTCCTTCAACGAGCGGTATCGTTCGCCGTCGAGCCGGATCACTCCGCAATGGTCGAGCGGCGTAATTACGATCTCCCGCCAAGGAGCGGCGAGTACCGTTTGTGCAGCCTGAATATCGATCTTGACATTGTATTCCGCCACGGCTCCGAGTTCGCCATCGTATTGGCGGTAGATAGATCCGAGCATGGCTACAAGGCGGCATTTGGCCACAAGGCCCGGATAATAACGGCAGAAAGCGGCGAGGTTTGTCAGCGGTCCGATCCCAATCACGGTTGTCGCCTCCGGTTCTTTCGCGACCAGTTGCGCCATTTGTTCGAGGCCGTTGCGGAGGAATTTTCCCGGATAATCTTTGGCGGAATAAATTCCTAACCACGTTCTCTGCGATTCCGGCGCGGGCTGTTCCGGCGCAGCGATGCCGACCGCGACCGGAATCTCCGGATATCCGGCCTGATCAAGGAACTTTGCAGCAACGAATGCCCGATATTCCGTGTCGCCGGTGGCGGAAAGTACGAGTTTCGGGAAGAGTTCCGGCGTTTTTAGAAGCAGGCCGAGTGCCCAGTTATCATCGATGTCGTTGCCGATATCGGTGTCAAGAATGATCGGAATTGGTTTGTTATTCATGATGGTTCAGCTCCTGTTATTTTCACGATCAGAGGGATTTCCGCGAATAAAAAAATACAATTATTTGTGTGTGTCCTGTGAGTCCCATTTTTCCGGCCGTGTCATGTTCGGCTCAATGGCTCAGACGGGAAATGGTTTCGCCGATCCGGCTTCGCAGATCAATCAGTTTATTGGGATCCGGCAACAGCAACTCGGATTTGCGCCCGCCCGCATTAGGGAGCGGAGCAAGAGCTTTCACCGCCTCCAACAGCCTTGCGCCCTCCCTGTCGCCGGTTTCCCGAACAAGTGTATCGAGCAACGTGTAATAACTGTGATCCTCAATGCCATCGCGTAACGATTCGAGCCGGATAGAACTGATTAATCCACCCTTTCCTGCGAGATTGCCGGGATAGAAAATATAACCGTCGCCATTGGGATAACGAAGCCGGGAGGGATGGCCGGGAATCTGGCTTTCAGTATGTACCGCATGAATACCCCATTCAAGAGGGTTGCGGGACAGCCAATCCGCTCCCCAGAATTCATATCCTGCAATACCGTATTTCCAAGCGTAGAGCGGCAACAGCCGTTCAATTGCGCAATATGGGGTGTCGAGGCACATCTGGCCATCGGTCGTGATCAGTAATCCGGCGCCGGAATCGCGGAGTTGCTTCAGATTTTTCTCCGAAATCTGTCCCTGCACTCCAACCCCCCAGACGTCAAGCTTGCCCAGCCATTCCGGGACGATTCCCCAAGTGCTTGCATAGATCTTCACTTCCGGTTCAATTTCGTGAAACATATCACACAACGCAATCATCTGTTCCTTGATTCCCGGTACGGAAGTATGAGGTTCGTCGGCAATGTACAGAAGAAAGTGTTCCTGCCATCCTTTTTCGCGCAGATGATTCATCATCAACTTTAACGCGGCTTGGCAAACCCGGCGGTATTCGGGCGTGAGCTTAGTACGGTTTACGCCCGAATATGGCCATTCTCCCTCATAGGGCGGTATGCCGAGAAAAGATTTCGGGGGATATCCCCAGCCGAAAAGTTCGCGAAAAACCGGCAGATAAGCGTACGGGATGCCCCATTCTCCGAACCAGCGTTGCGCCGCTCTGTCGAAATCGGTAAAATCGGCCTTGACTTCCCCGTTCTCAAGCCGGAATACCGGTTTTGCCGGGATCTCGTCGAAACTGATTCGATGCGCGGCCAGGAACGCGGCAGCTTCCATCTGCGTATATTTCTTGAATTTTTTGCCGGTCTCATGGCGGTCGTCAAAAATCGCCGCCACTCCGGGATGCGTCGGCAGCGCGAAATTCCAAACGTTGACCGTGTAAGGCAGCTGCTTCACTGTTGTTCCATTCGTCTGAAAAAGAATTTCCCCTCGGTATACGCCAGGCGCGGCATCGGTTGGGGCGCAGATACGTAGATAAATTCCTTGCGTTGACTCCGGTTCAAGCCTGAATTCCGATTCCGGCAGCAGTGGGTCGGGGTAGAATTCTCCACGTGCGCCAACCGGTACACACCGCCGGTATTCCGGCGTGTCGCCAAACTGGAAGTAACGACTTTCCGCATCAATTTTGACATAACCGATCACATTGATTTCCGGAGTCGGCAGAACAGCTCCTTCCGCATTTTGTGGTGCGGAAACTGTTACGGAGAGTTTGGGATAGATTTGGTTGGAGCGGACAGCCAACTGGAGACCTTCTGCTTCATTCCGAGCCAACGAAACAGAAAGCGGTCCCTCCGCGGAAACAGTGTCCGGAAAGATTTTGACGATCGGATTAACCTGCCAAATTCGGAGAAAATCTTTAGAGTTTCGATCTGAACAGCTCTCAAACTTCGCTGTTGAAACCGGAATGATTTCCGCAGCTAAAATGCCGTCATAGGCACATTTTTTTCCCCCTTCATTCGATGTCAGATGAAGTTCAATCATATTCTGCGGAGGACGTACTGTGACGTACGTGACAAACGGGCGCCAATTGTTTCCAACGGTATTGATTAATTCAGTATCGAATTTTCCTGGATTATTTTTTGCGAACACATGCAGATATACATTGGTTGGATCCTTGCTTTCAACCCAGCCGGCAATTAGATAGGTTTTTCCGGATTGTGCCGGAATCGCCTGTCGGAAGCCATACCAGTCACCAGGCGCCGTTTTCGGGATATTGAGTAATGCCTTGCGTTTTCCGAAGATTCCACCGGGGACAATGGAGGTCGTTCGTATTTTATTTCCCGTTCGTTCGCCATTGCCTTGCCAGCCCGCATCAGTTTCGAAACTCGGATTGACGATAAGGTTGGCGTTGGAAGTCATCAACTGTTGGTAATTTTTGCGGTCTATATTGGCGGTACCGTTCACTTCATAGTCACTAAGACTTAAACTGGCCTGTGACAGGCTGACTTTGCTCTCGCTGTTCCGGCGTTCTTTTGCCAGGTAGAGAGTGCACTGCAGTGCGGAACATGACGGAATTGGCGGCAATTCAAAAAGCAGGTTCGCATCAATCATTAGAAACGGCACCTGCTCGCCGCCGACCATCAGCCGAAAAGCGGAAGCCGGATAGTTGGCCCGAGTGATCCGATTGACAGGAAACGAACAAAGCTGTCGCGTTTTTGTCTCTCCCGTCACATTGTATACAGTGAAAAGATAGCGTTCCGGCCATTGGCTCTCCGGGAATTCCCATGTCGTCGGCGACTTTGGAATCTGCAACTGAAGCTGTTCTTCCGGCATGATTTGAAAAGAGAGTTTTTGCGGCGCTTCCAGCTTGATTTTGACATCGTCGAACCATGCGCGCCCGTTCTCTGCGTTAAGAACGGTCCCAAAGCGAAGTGTATCCGCGTTTTCCGGAACAGTACCTGTGAACTCGATCTGCTTCCAGTCGAACGTTCCGTAATTGTTCCATTTATTTTGCGGAGCACAGGCCAGGTTGTTGCGCGGTCCGATATGCAGGAAGTAGCCGGCTCCGAATCCCCCCCTTATGTTTTCTCCTTTCACCCAGCCGCTTACCGTATAACGGGAGCCGGGGCGTACCGGAATTATACGGGAGAAGCTGACCCAGTTCGGCTTCGCGCCTGCTTCGAGTCTGGTTTCGAGCGATTTCCCGCCGCTGCGGGCAACGCTGTCAGAACGGAAGTTGCGGTGGAGCGCATCGGTGTAAGCTTCATTCCAGCCGGGTGGCAAACGGTCAGTCCCTTCTTCAAAAGAAGTGGAGAAATCTGTTTGAGGAACAGTCAGCTCATCCGGCACCGACCAGGCGGCGGAATTACCGGAGTAAATCCAGAGTGAAGTACTTTTCTCCGCTCCTGCCTTGACCGGGAGAATCAGTTCCGCATCTTCCGTTACAGTTTCCGCAGTGGGATGGAACGTGTATAACAATTCGCATCCTTCCGCATCAACGACCCGGATTTTCCGGGACGGAGTGCCGATGAGACCAAGTTCCCGGGCAGGAATCCGCAGAATTTCTCCTTCGACATTGTGTTTCGCCGTGTTCGTGATCACAACCTGATGCCGTACTGGATACGGAGCTCCGCCGTCAAGATAGAGTGGGTAATGCCATTCGGCGGCGCTCAATACGCAATATGTGAAAATAATAAGAAAAGTCCAAATGCTCTTCATGGTAAATTTCCTGTGCCTTTTGCAAATAAAACAGGGTAAAACAAGCAACAGGCGTCAAGCTGCCGAGGGAGCGAAAGATAATACGGCAGATGGACGCCACGCGCCTGAAAAAGAAAGTTTTACTTCATTTATGCGATTCCTTCCCACCGTCAGGAGTGAATGATACTCTCACTACAGTGTCTGTGTCATACAATCCATTCTGATTAAGGGATTTGCAGTGTCCATCAAAGAAAAGAGTATTGCAGCGTCCGGAATGCCGCCGGATGAGACCGCCTCTATCCTCTGAAAATTTGGAAGGAATAAAATTCCAAAAACCGCACAGACGGTTTGGATCGTCATGGTAGGTGTCTCCATAAAGAATGGAATTGGAGGGGCGTTTACACATCTGGGGCCCGTAATAAATCCCGCCCTTGCCAGCGGTAACCCACGGGCGGAATAAGGATCTTTTGTCATATTTAGCAGCCCACCAATCATCGTCCCAATTCAATCTCAGCATGCCGTTTATACCATAAAAACGACCGTCTCCCGCATCCTTCTTTGTTTTTCTCTCCGTCGGGCATTGTGCCACGTTTTGCGATACATAACCACCGAAAGTTTGTGGAATGTCATTCAAGATACCCCGTGCCCAAGGTGTACCGCCATCCGGGAAGGCAAAAACCAGAAAATCCTTGTTGTCACTCTGGTAAAATTGGAACGCCGTTCCCATCTGCTTCATGTTGTTCATACATGTGGCGCTGGACGCTCTTTCCCGTGCCTGATTCAGAGCGGGCAACAACATTGAAGCGAGAATTGCAATGATTGCAATTACAACGAGAAGCTCGATAAGGGTAAATTTTTTCATTCTTTTCTCCGATGACAATGTTATCGATAGTACATGTAAAATTTGTGACATGGCTCATTTCCCTGCATCTGTAAGTACCGGATACTGCCGGCCTTTATTGACAATCTGGCCGAGATAGGAATCCGGTGACAGCAGATTATATTTGGTGTTATTGTGAAGCCATGTCGGTCCTTTTATGATATCTTCTTCTGTAATCCGGCAGATGAGGATTTCTTTGTGCGAGTGACGCATATTGTCATAAATGATATAAATCTCATCATCCTTCCCCTGAACCGCATCCGGATAGCTGCATACCCGGCTATCCAGAACCAAACGGTGTTTCCAGGTTTTTCCATCATCTTCAGACAACGCGGCACATAGATTGATCCTTTCTTTGCTATCCCAGTTATTGACCAACAGAAGGCGACCTGAGCGCAGCCGTTTTATAACGAAGCGGGAAGCGGGATTCGGGATTTCAGTAAGTGTCGCCTTTGTCCAGGTCTTTCCACCATCTGCGGAAACGGATTCAGCCAGTTTTCCGACATTGCGCGCACAACGTGCCATCATACTCAACTTCCCGTCTTCCTGTTCGACCAACATGGTTTCATCACAATTTTCACTCGGATATCTCTCGCCGCCGATTTTGCGATACCAGGTTTTTCCCTTATCACGGCTTTCTGTATAACGATAATGTTTGTCAATACTGTCATAAGCGCAAAGTATCCAACGGCCATCCTTCAAGACGGTGGGTTGATTCCGCAGAAATCCAGGTGTTATGAAGCGCGGTTTGCTCCATGACAGTTTTTCCGCATCCGGGTCGTCACAGACGATTGCCCAGACGGACAGCATCTGCTTTGCACCCGGATTGCGATCCACCTGTTGCCAAAAATACCATAATTTACCATCCGGATCCACCCAAAGCTGACCGTCCATGGTTTGTATTTTCTTTTCCGGCAGAGAATCGATGACCAAAAAAGGTTCCGAAGTCCAGGTGAATCCCCCATCCCGGCTACGTGTAAGGACATTGTAAGTGATTGGCGCCGCTTCGTTATTCCCTCCGGTCAGCCATCCAGCATACAGCGTTCCCCCTTTGGTAATGCATATTGTTGGACATCCCTGCCACGTTCTTCCGGCTGTAACATATTTCGCTCCGGGAGACAGCACTACCTTGCAAGCTGTGAACGCTGTTTGTTTTATTGGTTCTGATGCATAATCTGCTCCTTCTGCACCCAATGCAAATGAAACGGCAAGTAAAAATGCCATTCGCTTGATGCCTGCCTTTTCCCTTTTGTGTGTTCTACTTTTCATCGCGTCTCCCATGTGTTATTAAGTTTCGGGCAAGAGTTTTTCCTGATGCCCAAGTTCATTTTCAGCATCGGCGTTGCAGTATAAAATGCAAACCGTTTTTTCAGCCCGCAACATTATAAGTCGCGGGCGCCGGTTGGATAACTTCACTGTTTGCGCTTCAGCACCGTACTGCCGGAGGGGGGAAGCGTGAGCTTGGTGATTTCCCCGGTTTTGTTCCAGATGTCTTCCAGCGGGAACGGGAGCCGAAAGATTTGCTTTCCCGGCGTCAGGTTCAGGATGAAATAATATTCCGAACCGTCCGTGCCGATGCGGCGGCTGACGCTCAGAGATTCCGGAACATTGGCGAGAACCGGCGAAATTCCGCATTCGTTCAGCAACGTACCGTAAAATTCCGTCAGGAAATCGAGTTCGGTGCGCACTCCGATATAAACCGCTTTGCCCTTGCCGTAGCACTTGGAGGTGATTGCCGGGGATCCTGCGTAGAATTCACTGTTGTAAGCTGCGAGAACTTCCGCGCCTTCCGCATGGAGAAATTCCGCGTAATCCACCGCGTCGTACCGCTTGCCGTTGAAGTCGAAGGTCTGGCGTACCTGCGGTTCGAGTCCGTCGATGTCTTCGCTCCAGATGCCGAAGAGTTCGCGAAGGTCCGGGCCGCCCGGATTGCCGCCGAAGAAACAGGCGTTGTGTTCGTCGACATACGCCGACAGATAGGTCATGGCCAGCGTTCCGCCGTTGCGGACGAATTCTTTCAGGCGTTCCGAAACGCCGTTCTTGAGCAGGAACAGCATCGGCGCGACGATCAGTTTATATTTCCCGAAATCGCAGTCGCTGTTGATCACCGCAAGGTCGGCATTGTGTTTCCAGAGCGCGCGATAATGTTGAACGACTGTTTTTTCATATTGCTTGACTTCGTTCCCGCCGAAGCCGTTGGTGGAGTCGAGGGCCCAGAGGGATTCCCATTCGAAAAGGACTGCGGCTGCCGGACTGCGGCGAGAATCGGTGATCTCCGCAATGTTTTCCAGGTGCGCGCCGTAGTCGGCGACTGTTTTAAAGACGAGACTTTGATTGGTTCCGTCATGGCCGACGACCGCGCCGTGAATTTTTTCGCAGTTGCCGCGCCCTTTGCGCCACTGGAAATACATGGTGCCGTCGCAGCCGTGACCGAGCGAGAGGTGCATTTCGCGGACCAGCTCGTTCGGGCGGCGCAGTTTGACATATTTGTGGTAGTTCGGGATTCCGGGGCAGGTCTCGAACAGGATGAACGGCTTGGCGAGCATGGTGTAATGCATGTCGTGGAGAAAGGAAAAACGGGCGGCTTCGCGCTCGACGTCGCCGATGTACCAATCCGGATAGCAGTCGTCGCCGATGAAATCGCACTCTTTGGCGATCTCCCAGTAATTGAGCGGGCCGTAGGTCCCCATCATGTTCGTGGTGACGGGTTGATCGGAGAATTTGCGGATGGCGGCTTTTTCCATGCGGAAGAAATCGACGATATTCGCCGTTGTGAAGCGTTTCCAGTCGAGACGCGCGATGTCGAGAGCGCTGTCGGTCGGATGGACTTGCGCCCAGTCGGTGATGTTGTGGCCCCAGAAAGCCGACCAGTAGCATCGGTTGAGATTTTCCAGCGTGCCGTAACGCTGTTTCAGGAAGCGGTGGAATTTCTCCAGGCAGAGGTCGCAATGGCATTCGGTGGAATATTCGTTGCTGACGTGCCACCCGGCGAGCGCGGGGTGACTGCAATAACGTTCCGCGAGCTTCCCATCGATGCGCGCGGTTCCCTCTCGATACGCCGGCGCGTTGTGGCATGCGCTCTGCCGCGACACCCACGGCGCGCGTTCGCCGTTCTTATTGACGACGCCGGTTTCGGGATAGCGTTGCCCCATCCAGCCCGGGCGGGAGGCGGAGGGGGTGGCGAGGAAGATTTTTTTGCCGCGTTCCGCGCAGCGGTCCATGATTGCGTCGAGCCAGGAGAAATCGAATTTGCCTTCTTCGACCTCGATTTGTCCCCACGAAAAGATTCCGAGGGAGAAGGTGTTGCAGTGCGCCTGGTCCATGAGATCGAAATCCTGATCGATGACCTCGGGGTAATGCTTGAGCCACTGATCCGGGTTCCAGTCGCCACCGTGCAGAATGTGCGGAAAATCTTTGATGATCGTCATAATCTGGTTCTCTTTTTCAATTTGATTTTTACAGGAATCCAGCTTATATTAGTAGTAATATAAGTTCAATTTTTCAAATTGGAATAGGTCGAATGGTAAGAGTTGATATGCAAAATGGTATTAATCCGCCGTTTCCGGGGATCGACAGTTTTGGAAGTATTATGGTCTTCCGTTCCATGGGAATTTCCGCTTCGCGCGAAGGAATCGGCGGGGGGATGTTCGCGAAGGAGGGCGGCGTTGATTTTTTGAATTATGTTCCTTACCGTTATGTCATTGTGATTGTTTTGCGCGGACGCGGCACATTCATCGATGACCACGGGCGGCAATACCCATTGGAGGCGGGCTCCTTTTTTCAGCGCTTGCCGGGAATTCCGCACAGCGATTTCATTGAACATGGCAGCAACTGGTTTGAAGTGTATCTTGAAACAGGTCCTCTGTTCTATCAGGCGTTGCGCGCCATGCGGATCATACGCGCCGAACACCCGGTTCAAAAGTTCGATCCTGCACAGGATTTGATGCTGCGTGTCTGGCGGCTTGTGAATGATTTGCAAACCGCCTCGGAAAAACAGCTTGCGGAACTTTCTGTTGACTTCCTTGATATTTTGAAAAGTTGTTTCCACAATTCCGGAGCCGCGCTGCCGAAAGAAGAAAATGAAGACGTGATCGAGCAGGCATGCAATGTATTGGGAACGAGTTTCACGGAACCGGTGGATATGCACGATTTCTGTTCCCGCCGGGGCTGGGGCTATGAACATTTCCGCAAAGTATTCAAAGCGCGGCTCGGCATTTCGCCGTGGCAATACCGGATCCGGCGCAAACTCGACGTCGCCTCCGCGCTGCTGCTGGATAAGCAGCGGTCGATCGTTGAAATCGCGGAAGATCTCGGTTACTCTTCCGCTTATGAATTTTCCGCTCAGTTCAAGCGCTATCTCGGAGTATCTCCGCGCTTCTACAGGGACGGACGGAAGTGAAACTCCTCAACGTTACCCATAAGCCTCTCGGATAAACCGACACCTCATACCATTTCGCTTTCAAACATAGACGCAATGCCGCATGCTTGTACGCACTTGGCCGTGCCGGGCGTTCGCCCCGTTATTTCTAATAGCGGGACAAACGCCCGGCACGGCCAAGTGCGCACAATCATTACGACCTCCATCTATGTTTGAAAGCGAAATGGTATAAGGCAGGAATTGCGTTGTCTGGAGAGAAGAGAAACCAAACTGATCGGTAGAGGCAATTGCAAAACTGCTTTTTTGTCATGATTTTGCCGGACAAAATAGTTTTGCAATTGGCTCATCTAAAAACTTGAGTTTTTATGACTCTTCCATATTTTCCATATAGAGATGGTAAATATGGGAAATAACTTTCCTTGCAACCTGCATCATTATTTCTTTGTATTTTAATATAAATTATACGT
>ERZ1034878.337-NODE-337-length-24170-cov-11.083973_pt1 | contig 24170 bp, 28 predicted proteins | sample MGYA00520593_ERZ1034878 | MGnify/ENA primary metagenome ERZ1034878 (study PRJEB33766, sample SAMN09781724) | gut metagenome | biome: gut microbiome | host: Homo sapiens | place: Madagascar | study: EMG produced TPA metagenomics assembly of the PRJNA485056 data...
CACAACCCGCTACGGGGGAGACTTACCCGAAATCTGATTTATTCAACAAAGCCATACTTCTGGTAAAAAAGGTCACCAGATAGCAGAAGAGTTTGTCAAAGCGGGTTTACTGGACTGGGCAAAAGACAAACTACGGATTGAGTTAACATTAAGAACAACTGAATTAATTGATTTGAACCTTACAGTTGGTAATCGCTGGAATATTGAGACTCCTAATAAATTATTCTCTGACTATGTAGGGAGAATAGAAATGAATCAAAACACTATATTGACTGATGAAAAAATAGTTAATCTCCCAAGGAAAATACAGTCTACATATTTGTTATGGAAACAGGGCGCAAACATGAAAGAAATGCTGCCCAAGCCCACATTTTACCGTCACCGGAAAGAACTTATTCCTTTCGGGATAGACATTAATTTTTATTGCGAATCACCTGATTCTAATAACGTTGTCCCGCTGGTACGAACCCTGGAGGCCAAACCAGCAAAAATCCCAACATGGGTTTATGACAAAGGTTTAATTTTTGATTACAACCGTATTTCACATGCCGGAAACTGGCAATAAAGAGGAGTGATATGTCTAATTATGGTCTTTTCGTAAAAGGTAAAATGCTTGGTGCTCGCCAGCGTAATAAGCTGAATGGACAGGGATACTATAATGAAATAGGTATTGGCCTGGAAATCCCTGATGGATTTGGCGGCACCAAGCAAGACCAGATCATCATTCGTGTATCACAAGCACTTGTGAATTCCGGTTTAATGAATCAGGCAAACAGTCTCATCGGGAAGTTGGTTCAGATCCCCGTATATGTCCGTGTCTGGTCAATGGAGGGCAGGGAAGGTGTAACTTATAACATTTCCTCAGACAGCGGAATTACTGAAATTAAAGGTTAAATAGCTTTTTCTTTTTTATATCAGACAACTGTTTCAGGGCCTTCTATGGATTCTGAATTAATTCATGTTGTTATTGGCCTTGGCCTTGTTATTTGCTTTGGCCTCGGCGCGATAACTGCTGGAGTGTTCCGCTGATGGATTATGTTTCTTACTTCATCGGAGCTTATGTGCTCGGCTACTGCCTGTTTTCGGGCATTGCCTATTTTAAAAACTTCTCATCAAAAATTATTTAAGGACTTATTATGCCGCGTTTTTCAGTCTCTTCTTTCAAAGCTAAAGTTGCTACTGCTGCCGTTCTTCTGGCTACCTCTGCCGGTGCTATGGCCGCTGATGGCACAACTACAGATTATACATCTGCTGCATGGGCCAGCCTCAAAACATCTGCATCTGACATGGTTGCTGAGGCATGGCCTATTATTACAGCTATTGTCGTTGCGGGCATTGCAATGCGCCTTTTCAAAAAGTTCGCATCCAAAATCTCTTAATTTCTTCTCTGCTTCTGTGGGCGCACTTTTGCGCCCTTTTTTGATCCTGCGGGGCACAATGAAATATTTCTATCCTGCCGTTGCTGCTTTGCTTCTTGCCGTTCCCTCTGCTTATGCGGCTGAGTGGGTTTCTGTCTATTCAGGAACAGGCACCGGTTCAGCAACCGCCAATTATGCAACTGAAATTGTTAACGGTAAGAACACTATTTATTACCAGGTGTCTGATTCCGCGCTCAGGAACGCCTGTCTCGAAGCCCGTGCATCTGGAAAAAAAACTTATGAGTCTGTACTTCCAAGTTTTAAGCCTATTTATCCAGATGATGAATGGCAGATTACGCAGGGCAGCGATCTTATTACTGACAACCTCGGTAAATCCGCCAAAATGTACAGCGCGACCTGTACCGTTTCTTTCAGTATTGAGCATCGCGCTGTCACCAAAGATCCTTCGTCTGAAGAAAAGACTCCTGAGCAAATCTGCAAAGCTAAACCGTCCATTCAGAATACCTTTAATAACGTGTCTGAAGGGTTTATCTACTATCAGGGCTGCGAATATGAGGCGACAGGCGTCATTGTCTGCCGTAATGATAAAACCGTTTGCTCTGCAACATGGAAGCCAACAGGTACTGTCGCTCATGAATCAGATACTGAATCGACTCCGCAGGAACATTCAGGCGACACCGGGTCCGGCAGTGACTCAGGCTCCGGCAATACAGGCGAGGGCGGTTCTGGCTCCGGTTCCGGCGGTTCTACTGGCGGATCTGGCACCGTAATTTCTAAGTCCGACATGACCTCAGCCGTTAATGACGGCGTTCGTTCAGCAGCTCCAGTTGTGGCTGATTCCGTCAGGCACAGTCTGACCGAAAACGACACATCCGCAGATGACAAGTCAGATGCCGACTCAAAGACTCAAACCAATATTTCCCGGCTTGAAGACAAACTTAACAACGCAGCCCGTGGTGCCGGTCGCTTTGCCGATCCTGACGGCGGCGGCAAGGCTTTCGACAATGGTGCCTCTGAAATGGATAACGCAGCTGCTGTTGCAGACAGTCAGCTCAGCATTTCAAAAGACGGTCACGGCGCGTCATGGGAGAGCTTCCTTAACGAGGGTGCGTTACGTCCTCCTTTCCCGACAGGCAACGGCTGCTCACCGTTTGTCATGTTCCCCGGCAATGTTTACCAGATGCAGATTGACTGCGACAAGCTCACCGATATCAAGTCCGTCCTTGCCTGGGCGATGTACTGCCTCACTTTCTGGTTCGCCTTCACTGAGATCACAACGCTTTTACGGGGGAATAAATAATGCCTGCTTTACTCGGTATTCCTGCGCTGCTTCGCTTTCTGATTGGCCTCGTGCCGCTTTGCATTGGCTACGTTGCCAGCTTCCTTGCCCGCCTTGCAACGCGTACCGGTCTCCTTGCAGTGACACTTATCGGTGCGCTGATCACGTTCATTTCTATGGTTGTTCAGTGGCTTGGAGAGGTTGCTTATTCTTATGTTCCGACTGACTACAGCCATTTTCTATCCTCTGTTATGCCTGATGGTACGACGCACTGCATCACCGTAATTATGTCCGTGAAAATCGCCGTCCTGACCTTCGATCTTAAAGACCGGTTTATTTCCATGTCGGATAAGGTGATCTGATGGCCGTTCACGTTGTTACCGGCAAACTGGGTTCAGGTAAAACGCTTGTCAGCGTCAGCCGCATTCAGGATTACCTTTTGAGAGGCCGTCTTGTCGCGACGAACCTTAACCTCAAGCTTCATCATATGCCCCGCGTCGGACGTTTCGCCCGTAAAACACATGTTATCCGCATTCCGGACAAGCCAACGCTTGAAGACTTTCATGCTATTGGCCGCGGAACCACTTCCTATAACGAAGCTGATAACGGGCTTCTTGTGCTCGATGAATGCGGAACCTGGTTTAACTCGCGTAACTGGGCTGATAAATCGAGACAACCGGTTATCGACTGGTGTCTTCACGCACGTAAACTCGGCTGGGACATTATCTTTATTATTCAGGACATTTCGCTCATGGATAAGCAGGCAAGGGAAGCACTTGCTGAACATGTCGTTTACTGCAGAAGAATGGATAAGCTCAATATCCCTGTTCTTGGCACTCTGATGTCACTGCTTGCAAATTCGCGTATTCCTCTTCCTAAGGTCCATTTCGGTATCGTTAAGTATGGCGATAATCCGCAGTCGATAACCGTCGATAAATGGGTTTACACCGGAACAGACCTTTACGCAGCCTATGACACAAAGCAGATATTCACTGCAAATTATGAACATGCCGCATACTGCTTAATTCCTCCGTATTTAACGCACGGTCAGTTTTCAATACCGCAGGATTTTAATTACTACATGAGAATGACGAGAATATTTTTTAAAAGGACAAGCCGCATCTGGCTTATGATTTCATTTCTGGTGTTAGGTGCAGGGATCGGAATGATTTATAAAGCCAGACAATATGACCACGAAAAAGAATTAGCGAAACAGCAGCTAAAGATACAGTCTGCAAGTAAAAAGACTGATATTGCCGATACGCTTCCCCGGCTCTCTATAGACTCTTTCTCCCAGCTCGGATATGACGTTACAGTCAGTTTCAGGGACGCCAAATCAAACATTTATACCTCTTACGACCTCATAAGCGCAGGCTACAAGATAGATGTGAAAGATGCCTGTCATGTATCTGTTTCCAGAGATTCTTATTTTCAAAACGTAAACTGCGAAGGCTGAAAAATGAATAATCAAATCCGCGACTTTAAATTATTTATTTCGTTGTGCTTAGCTATGCTCTTAATTATTGCATTTAACGTATCTGCTGAGCCTGTCAGCCTGAATAACACGCCTGTACGCGCATTTGTTCAGTGGTATTCGCAGAAAGCCAATAAATCCGTCGTCGTTAATCCTGATGTTAAAGGCAATATTACGGTATTTAATGCTGACGTTAATCAGGCAAATATTGATGATTTCTTTAAGTCGGTGCTTAACTCGAATGGCTTCGTACTGTCAGCAGGCAATCCTGCAGTTGTCACTACTCCGACAAAACTTCCGTCGCAGATTGATAATAATGATGATTACGAGGATCCGGCAGCTTATGATCCGGTTAGTTCTGCTCCCGCAACGGCTGAACAGACTCCTGCTGTTCCTGTCGATTTGACCGTCCGTAATTTCAAACTTACGCGCGTCCGTTCGTCGGATGTTATGCCGCTGGTTAAGATTTTCATTGACTCCAACGGCGGAGGTAATGTGGTTGATTACTCCGGTAATAACAGCCTGGTTGTTTCTGCATCAGCCTCTATCATGGGTGCGATGACTGACTTTGTTCACTCGATCGATGTGGCACGCGATCAGGTTCTGATTCAGTCACTGATGTTTGAAACTACGCTGACTAACGGCATTGACCTTTCGTTTGCTGCAGGTTCTGCATCCGGCGGGAAGGTGGCGGGGGGCTTTAATACGTCTTCACTCCGTAGTGCATTATCGACTGCCGGAGGCTCATTCGGCATCTTTAACGGCAATATTTTGGCATTATCCCTTCAGGCCGTGAAGAACGATTCGAGTTCCAGGGTGCTTTCAACGCCGCGCATTCTCACTCAGTCCGGGCAGACTGGTTTCATTTCTGTCGGGCAGAACGTCCCGTTTGTGACAGGTAAAGTTACTGGCGAAGCCGCTAACGTGAATAATCCGTTTCAGACGATTGAACGCCGCGATGTCGGCGTGTCACTTAAAGTTACGCCCGTTGTTATGGGCAATGGCCAGCTCGCACTTACCATTGATACGAGGGCAGATTCGCTCAGCAACGATACCGCAGCCAGCGACATCATCACGAACCAGCGTCAGATACAAACTACCGTTCAGATAAAGGATGGCCAGACCCTTTTACTTGGCGGCCTGACTGACTCCAGTACTGTTGATATCAACCGTTCCGTACCCTGGTTCGAGAATATTCCCGTCATTGGCTGGCTTTTCCGCAGCAAATCTGACAACAGTAATGAGCGTACGATGTTCGTTCTGCTGACTGCGCATATCATCCGTCAGCTGTGAGATGGCAGGCGGGTGCGTAAGCCCCGCCTGTTATTTCACAGCGATAAGATGGCCTTCGAACTCACAGCATGTCTCCGGTATCTTGTCTCTGCACAGAAATGCGCAGGTAACATCGTGGCAGGACATGTAAACTTATCTGACTTTATGCTTATATTTTTCTCATGAAATATTCAGAGGAAAAGTCATGACTGATGATCGGATGCGAGAACTGCGCCTGAATGCTTTTCGCAAGGCGGAGGCTTCCCTCAGACTTGAGGGTTTGGATCCGACCGGCACACCTCTCTATGAGTCGGTTAAGGCGCGTATTCTTTCTGGTGAGATGACTTACGATGAAGGGCGGGCTGAGATACTGAGACATTACCAGAAACAGTTGAACAGTAACTGACATTGGCATGCAATGTTTTTTGGGTTTCCTTATGGCGTTAACTTTTATCGGGTATGAGCTTTACGACATTTTCTAGGTATTCAACCACTTAGAGGATTTATGATGTCCGTAAAGAACAGGGCGCGTGATCGGCTTCCGGGGGGGCGGCTTAAATCTTATCGCCGCGTTGGTTCACATTTTGCCAGCTGTGCCAGATGGTTTGATAAATCGCCATCCTGGTATCGTAACCTGATGATGACCCGGCCAGAACGCCGTGAAGTCAGGCAGCTTCTCAATCAGTTCTTGCGTGGCCGTGATGCTGACGGTATAGCATTTCCTGTCAGTAACAAGCCGTATGCATGGTGGTGGTAAAGTTTTTAGCCGCTAAAATTCCATGCTTACGGATTTATAGTAAACGCCGGCAAGCGAGATATTTTCGCTTGTCGGGGTTGACCAGGCCACTGAGAGACTAAGTTCAGCCCGTCATCATCAATAGTGGCCTGGTAACAGGCTCAGCTATAAAACATAGTACAAATGAGGGAAGAGAAAATGGCACGCCCGATAGAGAAGATTGAATATGATTTGGAACGAGCGCGACGTGAGCGTGATGCCTGGCAAAAGAACCGTGGCGGCAGCCATCAGTATCAGATGGCGAGTTTAGCTGTATCAGCGCTTGAAAAAGAGCTTTCAGAGGCTGTCAGCGACCAGAACAAGGATGACCATAAGACGCCGGATTCTGTCTGATTCTATCTTGGTGCGCATAATGTATATTATGTTAAATGACATCTGATAGCTAATCACGAGCCGATACATCAATCTGTTATTAATTCTGACCACCCTCTCGCTTCTCGTCTTTCACTGTCGATAACGACGATTTGTGAAAAATACTCAAAACACCATTCGATGGCGCATGCTGGTTCACTTCATGTCAGTGCAATACCCTGTCACATACAGAATTGCTGGCAATAAAAGAAGGAACACAGAATGAAGTATGTGAATCTGGGTCGTAGCGGTTTGAAAGTCTCCCGTCTTTGCCTCGGTTGTATGAGCTATGGTGACCCCGAACGTTTGCCTCAACCCTGGTCCCTGGATGAAAAAGCGTCACGACCGCTCATTCGTCAGGCGCTTGAAGCAGGCATTAATTTTTTTGATACCGCGAATATCTACTCGGGCGGAAGTTCTGAAGAGATCACAGGAAAAGCGCTGAGAGAAATGGCCAGACGCGATGAGATCGTTGTGGCGACAAAGACCTTCTTTCCGTGGCGCAACTCACCCAATACCGGGTTTCTTTCCCGCAAGGCCATTTTTCAGTCTATTGACGATAGCCTGATGCGCTTAGGTATGGATTATGTGGATCTCTTTCAGATTCACCGCTTTGACCACTCTACGCCTGTTGAAGAGACCATGGAGGCTCTGCATGACCTCGTTAAATCAGGAAAAGTACGTTACATCGGCGCATCATCTATGGAAGCCTGGCGCTTTGCAAAAATGCAGCATACTGCAGAGCGTAACGGCTGGACCCGATTTATTACGATGCAACCGCAATACAACCTGCTTTACCGGGAAGAAGAGCGCGAGATGTTGCCCCTGTGTGAAGACCAGGGCGTTGGTGTGATCCCCTGGAGTCCGATGGCACGCGGCAGGCTCACGCACGACTGGAGTGTCACGTCCCGACGAACGCAAAACGATGCCTTTGCGTTAAAAATGTATGAGAACGCAGCCCTTCTGGATAAGCCCGTTATTGATGTCGTTGCAAGAATTGCCGAAAAGCACGATGTGCCAAGAGCCCATGTTGCACTTGCCTGGTTGCTATCAAAAACGGTCATCACAGCCCCGATCATTGGCGCGACCAAACCAGAACATCTTTCCACGGCTATCAGCGCACTGGACTTTTCACTTAGCGATGCTGAAATCACGGAACTCGAGGCACTCTATCTGCCGCACCCCGTCGACGGGATCATTCCCCCGCTTCCTGATACGCCCCCTTCACTCACGCCGCCTTCAGCAATACAGAACCGTTAACCCCCTTCCCTGGCCCGGCGTTGCCGGGTCTCATTATTTTCAAGAATAACGAAGCACACCGTTTTCAGTGAGAGGCGATGAGTGGATGGACTTGTGAAAAAAATTCAGCAACGGATTAGCGCTAATCGGTCTATGGTGTATATCATTTCCGTATCAACGCAGTCGGGCGTTAAGGCACAAGGAAAAGGATTCTGTATGCAAATAAGCAGAGCTGATGTTGCCGATCTCATTTATTTCATGGCTATTGCACGTCATCGCAGTTTCAGCCGTGCTGCCATTGAATTAGGTGTCAGTGCATCAGCGCTTAGTCATGCCCTGAAGGGACTGGAAACCCGGCTCGGGGTTCGCCTCCTTAATCGCACGACCAAGAGCGTTACACCTACGGCTGCAGGTGAATAACTGGTTCAGTCTGTCCTTCAGCCTTTCGACAAGATAGAAGGCGTGCTTGAATCGCTTAACCGGTATCGTAATACCCCTACCGGACGTATCCGCATCAATGCTGCCGTTGAAGCAGCCAATCTTTTGCTTGCGCCGGTTATGCCCGCGTTTATGGATCGCTATCCCGATATTGAAATCGATATTGTGGCCAGCAACCGTATGGTTGACGTCACTGATGCGGGCTTCGATGCCGGTATCCGCTATGGTGGCACCGTCCCGGAAGACATGGTTGCCCGGCGTTTATCTGCCGATATTCGCTGGGTTATCGCCGCATCCCCAGACTACCTGGAACGTTACGGAACGCCTGAACATCCTGATGATTTATTACACCATCGCTGTATAAGCAATCGTCTCGGCGACGATCGGATTTATCGCTGGGAACTTGAGCGAGACGGCGAAACTTACCAAATCACTGTGCCAGGCTCTGTGACGGTCAATCAGGCTGAAACGGGCCTTGTGGCCGTCTTAGGCGGAGCCGGCCTAATGTATTTTCCGGAGCCTCTTGTTGCACCCTATGTGAAGGATGGACGGCTCCGCCTGGTGCTTACGGAATGGTCCCCGCTGGAGGAAGGTTTTTATATCTATTATTCAAGCCGCCGGCAACTGCCGACCGGGCTTCGCCTTCTGATTGAGTTCATACAGGAGGCCAGGCCGCTGGGGTTGTGAAATAGCGCTTCCATGCGGGACGATGCAATGTCGTCTTTATCGACCCGTAGCGGATATCATAAAATCAATCAGGGCCTTCACTCTTTTAAAAGCCGTATAATCAAATGATTAAAATTTTATCCCTTCGCCTGAAACACTGTAACGCGCTGGCCAACAGCATGAGCAATGCCTCCCCGACACAGCTGCAGCAGTTTAAGACGCAATTGTCCGAACAGATGGGTAAGCCTGTGGGACTACATACCATGGGTATTCCTGCAGCGATCAGTACGCTCGGGGTGATTGTCAGTTTCGCCATTCCGCAGCTGTGGTTGGGCTATGGCGTACTCGCCGCACTCAGCCAGCCAGCTGAACGCGTATTCGTGTGGGTTGTGCTGGTCGCCCTGCTTTTCGCTGGCATCAACGGCGTGACGATGTTCATGATTGGCAAAGGCAGCATGCGCGCCGTACGGATACACCTTGCGCTGGCGGTGATAAGCCTGGTATTAACGGCAGCCTATCTGCTGGCCGCGCTGATCGGTAGCCCTTTTCCGGGCGTCAGTCTGACTGCGGCCCTGGTGAGTATCGTCATGTTATTGCTTAGCGGCAGCTGTATCCTCTCCACATCCTTTTATAAGATGCTGCTGTTTACTCTGCATAATCGTGCCTGGCGCAAGCTGAGCGGGCAAACTCGCGATGCACACACACCGCACTAAGGATGCACCGCGTAAAAAACCTCGCTCATTATCCAAGACGCGACACCTTCAATCTCGCCTCGTCCAGGTGGCTGCGCAATGCGGCAAGACATGGCGCAAAATTGGAAGAAAAGCGGCCGCAACTGCTGGCCAGCGTATAAAAGCGCTCGGCCAGCGCCAGTGCTTCATGCCAGGTTTCTCCCGCGATCGCGTCAATAAGCGTAGCCGGACGCAGCGTATTCACCAGTGCGCCTCCTGATTTCGGGGCAAATCCCATGGGCAGCATGTCATAGGCAGGAGCAAGATCGTAAGGCCGTCCGTGGGAACTGATAAACGACAGATTACCGTGGTGCATGTCGGTATTGCCGATCAGCATACCAAACGCCCAAAGCCTTGACGTGCTGGCGACCGCATCCTGGTGAACACAGCCCTGCTTTGCCAGCTCATTCACCAGTACCGGCCAGGATTCTCTTGCCCTGCCGACAAACTCCGCCTCGAGCGCACGTAAAGAAAAGAGTCCCTTACGACCAAGGGGTCCCGTACGGTCGAACCGCGGGATCTCAAGGAAGCGCTGTCCGCCAAAATCAAACACCTCGGTTTCGACGCCAAGCACGCTTAACGCAAGATGTTCTGCCAACAAAAGGTCTCGCCAGCGTTCGCTTACAGGGTTATCGTCCGGTGCCGTGAATTTCACAATGACGTGGCCACGTTCTGTATAAGTACAGAACTTCGGCTGTTCACCCCCAGCAGAGGAGCCCGGTAATTCGCCCGCGCTCACGGCCTGCGCCAGCGACGGGTATGCGGTTGCGCGGTCCACCGCAACAGGCGACGGCATCTCTACAAAATGATTCCTCGCCTGTTCTCCGATTAACAGGTTCCCCACCGCATCGTGCCCATGAGCGAGCAAAGCCCTGATAACGTCAGTATCACTCCAGTTATCTGGATTTGGCGGCAGGCCCAGCTCGGATGAAAATCGCGAGGCGTACGCGCGGCCAAGGTATCCCTGAGGCCGCATGTCAAACAACCACCACAGCAACCCATCGCTATGGAGGCACACATTGTCCGTTTGCGCCATTACAAAACCGTCTGGGTACACCGGAATGAGTTTACCCAGCGATTTAACCTGACCCTCTTCCGTGATGCGGTAGACAGGAGCCGAGCTGAATCCTCGATGTGTATCCCGCAGCACATAGTGAATAGATGGACCGGAGCCAATGCGAACAACCTCATCGCCAAGCGCTTTAATCGATCGTGAAACGGTAGGCTGACTAATACCCATAATATCAGTCAGTTGCCTTACCGATACCGGGCCTTGCCTCAGCAATTGTCGTAGTGTTTCGGATCGATTAAGCATGGTTTTGAATAGCTTTGTGAATAGGTTATTGAATAGCTAATTTATCAGGTATTGACTCCCCTGTCATCTTCACCAACGGCTGTCTCTGGTTTATGCCTGCGCAACCAAATTAACTTATACGCCGCAGGAATAATAAACAGTGAGAGCAGCGGTGCCGTAATCATCCCGCCAATCATGGGCGCCGCTATCCGGCTCATGACTTCTGAGCCGGCCCCGGTCCCCCAGAGAATGGGCAGCAGACCGGCAATAATCACCGCGACGGTCATTGCCTTTGGCCGCACGCGCAGCACGGCACCATGATAAAGCGCCTCATCAAGCCCCTGTTCGGTGAACGTTTCCTGGCGGGACAATGCTGGATGTGCTTCAACGGCATGACGCAAATACATCAGCATGACCACTCCAAACTCTGCTGCCACCCCGGCCAGGGCGATAAACCCGGTGCCGGTTGCCACGGACATATGGAAGCCCTGCCAGTACAGGAACCATATCCCGCCGACCAGCGCGAACGGCAGGCTCATCAGGATCAACAGGGCCTCATCCACGCGACGGAACGCCAGATAGAGCAGAACGAAAATGATCATCAGCGTCATCGGCACCATCAGCTTCAGTTTCTTGTTGGCGTGCTCAAGCAGTTCAAACTGCCCGGAGAATGACACGCTGGTACCCGGCCTGAGCTTCACGTTCTGGCCGATGGCCGTCTTAATGTCGTTCACCACCGACACCATATCCCTGCCGCGGGCATCGATATAAATCCAGCTCGCAGGCCGGGCATTCTCCGTTTTCAGCATCGTGGGGCCTGAAACAACGTTGATATCCGCCACATCACCCAGCGTAATCTGCTGTTTCATCGGCGTCAGGATCGGCATCTGCTTCAACGCGCTCGGGCTATTCCGGTAGTCCTGAGGATAACGAATATTAATCGGATAGCGGGCCACGCCTTCCACCGTTTCACCCACCGTCGCACCGCCGATGGCCGAGGAGACGAACAGCTGCACGTCGCCCACCGTCATTCCATAGCGGGAGGCTTTCTCCCGGTTGATATCGACATCGATGTAGCGCCCGCCTTCCAGACGTTCTGCCAGGGCAGACACCACGCCCGGCACCGTTTTGGCTACCGCTTCAATGCTTTGCGCCGTGGCGTCGATATCAGCCAGAACGGTACAAGACACCTTGATGCCAATCGGGCTTTTAATCCCGGTCGACAGCATATCAATGCGGTTGCGAATGGGCGGAACCCAGAGATTCGCCAGACCGGGCAAACGAACGGTCTTATCAAGCTCCTCAACGATCTTGTCAATCGTCATCCCGGGACGCCACCGATCCTCAGGCTTAAGCTGAATGGTGGTTTCCACCATTTCGAGCGGCGCTGAATCCGTTGCCGTTTCGGCTTTGCCGGTCTTGCCGAAGACAGAGGCCACTTCAGGGACGGTTTTTATTAACTTGTCCGTGGTCTGTAAGAGCGCGGCCGCTTCTGCCGGAGAGACGCCGGGCAAAGTAGAGGGCATATACAGCAGATCGCCCTCATTAATCTTCGGCAGGAACTCGCCGCCCACCTGGCTCAGGGGCCAGATCACCGTGAAGATGGATAAGGCCGCAACCAGCAGGGTTGTTTTGGGCCAGTTGAGCACCCGAATCAGCAGCGGATGATAGGCGTTAATCAGCAGCCTGTTCAGCGGGTTACGGGTCTCGGCGGGGATTTTACCCCGGATCCATAATCCCATCAGAATGGGGATCACGATGATGGCCAGCGCGGCCGCCCCTGCCATGGCGTACGTTTTGGTGAAGGCCAGCGGACCAAACAGCCGTCCTTCCTGCCCCTCAAGGGTAAAGATGGGAATGAAGGATAAAGTGATGATCAGCAAGCTGATAAACAGAGCCGGTCCCACCTCTACAGAGGCGTTGGTAATCACCTTCCAGCGGGTGACGTTATCAATCTGCTCTCCCGGGTGCTGGTGATCCCACTCTTCCAGCCGCTTATGCGCGTTCTCAATCATCACGATGGCGGCATCCACCATCGCGCCGACGGCGATGGCAATGCCTCCCAGTGACATAATATTGGCGTTCAGCCCCTGGAAATGCATGACGATAAAGGCAATACACAGGCCAAGCGGCAGAGAGATAATCGCCACCAGCGCCGAGCGAATGTGCCAGAGGAACAGCGCGCAGACGATGGCCACCACGATAAACTCTTCGAGAAGTTTGCTGCTCAGGTTATCAATGGCCCGGTCGATGAGCTGGCTGCGATCGTAGGTGGTCACAATCTCAACGCCTTCCGGCAGGCTGGCCTTCAGCGTCTCCAGCTTGTCTTTTACCGCCGTAATGACCTCGCGCGCGTTTTTACCCGAACGCAGGATCACCACGCCGCCCGCCACTTCACCCTGCCCGTTCAGCTCGGCAATACCACGGCGCATTTCCGGCCCCGTTTGTACGCGGGCAATATCACGCAGGTAAATCGGCACGCCGTTCTCACCGGTTTTCAGGACGATGTGATTGAAATCATCGATGGTCTGCAGATAGCCGCTGGCCCGCACCATATATTCCGCTTCCGCGATTTCTACGGACGATCCGCCCGCTTCCTGATTAGACGATTCAAGGGCCTGCTTAACTTCCGGCAGGCTGACGCCGAACTGCGCCAGCTTTAACGGGTCAACCTGAATCTGATACTGCTTCACCACGCCGCCGACGGAGGCCACCTCGGCCACGTTCGGGATTGTTTTCAGCTCAAATTTCAGGAACCAGTCCTGCAATGATCGCAGCTCGGCGAGATCGTGTTTTCCGCTGCGGTCCACCAGCGCATATTCAAATATCCAGCCTACGCCCGTGGCGTCCGGGCCGATTTCGGAACTCACGCCGGCGGGGAGTTTGCCCTGAACCTGATTCAGGTACTCCAGCACGCGCGAGCGGGCCCAGTACAGATCGGTCCCGTCTTCAAAAATAACGTACACATACGAATCACCAAACTGTGAAAAACCGCGCACGGTCTTCGCGCCAGGAACAGACAGCATGGTGGTGGTGAGTGGATAGGTCACCTGGTTTTCAACAATCTGCGGGGCCTGGCCGGGATAGCTTGTTTTGATAATCACCTGAACGTCAGACAGATCGGGCAAGGCATCGACCGGGGTGTTGATGATGGTCCATGTCCCCCAGACGCTGAGAAACAGCGCGCCCATCATCACCAGGAAACGGTTGGCAACCGAACACCGGATAATCCATTCAATCATCATCGTCTCCTTAATGGCCTGAATGCGCGTCGTCAGCGGCTTCAGCGTGGCGCATGCGCTCCAGCGCGCCGGTAATATTGGCCTCCGAGTCAATCAGAAACAGACCGCTGACCACCACCGACTCCCCCTCTTCCAGTCCGGTACCAATGCCGGACTGCTGCTGTGATTCATGCAGAACGTGGATCCTTTTCGGTACAAACTTCCCGTTCGCATCAACGGTAATAACGCGCTGTTCTTTCCCGGTATCGATAACGGCCTGAGACGGAATGAGCAACATTTCCTGACTTAGGGTATTCAGCTTCAGGTAGGCATTCATGCCCGGTTTCAGCAGTTCATCCTTGTTGGAGACCTGCAGGCGCACCTGCAGCGTACGGGTGGTTTGATCCACGCTCGGCAGAAGACGCCATTTTTCAACCGGGAAGGATTTATCCGGATAAGCCGGTACCGAAACAGTAAACTGCGAGGTATCTTTCAGCAGATAAGCAATGGATTCAGGAACCGCCGCGCCGATCCAGACCGGATCCATCCCCTGAATCTGCGCCACCACCTTCTCTTTGGAAATATTCATTCCGGTGCGCAGGTCAAAGGCCGTGATCACCCCGTCAATGGGCGCCTTGATGGTAAACCGGGTCTGGATAGTACGGGTCGCACGCAGCCGCTGAATATCGTCATCCGGCATACCCGCCAGGCGCAGACGCTCCAAAACGCCTTTTATCTGCGTGGGCGTTCCGCCGGTACCGGAGAGCAGGAGGAACTCGCTCTGCGCTTCGACCCAGTCCGGAATGGTGATATCAACCAGCGGCGTGCCTTTTATCACCTTATCGCCAATCGTCAGCGGGTACACTTTCTCAACGAACCCTTCCGCACGCGCCTGCACAATGACAAACTGATAGTCGTTATAGCTGACGTTGGCCGGGATCGTCTGGGCATAATTCAGCTTTCCGCGCGTCACTTTTTGCGTTTTTAATCCCAGGTTCTGAACCTGGGTCGGATCGATACGGATACCGTCACTGCTTTTACCATCCTCATCGGCATATTTCGGCACCAGATCCATATCCATAAACGGTGATTTACCGGGCTTGTCGAATTTCACGTCAGGCTTCATCGGGTCATACCAGAAAAGGACCTTTCTTTCCGCAACGCTATTTGCTGTTTTTTCAGATGAATAAAGTGTCTGCCATGCCGTCACCGATATCAGCCCTCCAGCAATAAGGCTGCTGACTATCATGGCAGCGTATTTTATTTTTAATGAGGCCATGCCGTTTCTCGCTATTTTATGCTCTTGAGTAAAGAGAGATTGCCCTGCTGAACAAACGAGAAATTCACGTGGCTGCCGACTTTTAAGGCAGTAATACTCGCGTCGGCCTGCATAAAAGTAAAACGCATGGTCATCGCGGGCCAGCCAATTTCCGGGATGGCTTCGTGAGAAATCGTCACTTTTTTATTCGTGAGATCAATATCCTTCACAATGCCGGTCCCGGTGATGACCTGCTCTGAGACACCTTCGCTGGCGGCGCTCATCTCCGCGTGCTGATGAACCTCAGCCTGAAGACCGGCAGAAAACATAATGATTGCACCAAATACGACGGCGTTAAGTGAATTGCGCATGTTTAATATCCTTTTTAATTAAATGAGGTTATTCGGCCCAACCGCCGCCCAGCGCGGTGAAGAGGTTAATTTCATTAACCTGCCGGGCATAAATAAGGTCGAGAATATTTTGCTGCGTGGAAAACAGCGACCGTTCCGCGTCTAATACTTCGATATAGCTCACCGCACCGCTGGTATATAATCCTCTGGCCCGCTGCAGGGTAATATTTAGCGAATCAAAATACCGTTCTTGCGCAGCAAGCTGCTGGTTGAGGCTGTCCCGCAGCGCGAGCGCGTCGGCAACCTGCCTGAAGGCAGCCTGTATTTTTTGTTCGTAATTCACAACCGACTGCTGCTGACGAATTTCAGCCAGCCTCAGGTTGGCCTTATTCCTGCCCGCATTAAAAATCGGAAGTTCAATTTTAGGAATGAAATTCCACATCCCACTGCCCGCGGTAAACAGGCTGGATAATTCCGTACTGCCTGTTGAAAGCCCGCTGGTCAGGGAAATTGACGGGAAAAAGGCGGCACGCGCGGCGCCGATATTCGCATCGGCCGCGTTAAGCTGATGCTCCGCCTCCATAATATCCGGGCGCTGCAACAGTATCGCTGAAGATAGATGGGGCGGGAGTTTTACCGGCGCAATATCGCGGGCGCTCATTCCGCTGTCGCCCGGCAATCCGCGATAGGTGCCGAGGAGCAGCTGCAGAGCATTGTTGGCCTGCGCCAGCTCCCCCTCACGTTTGGCAATCTCTGCCTGCGTGCTTTCGGTCTGTCCCCGGGCCTGTTCCAGCGCCAGCACGTTGGTGCTCCCCGTCGCCAGCTGGTGCTCAACGAACGCATAAGACTGCCGGTAATTTTTCAGCGTTTCCCGCGCGATGCGCAGCTGTTTATACGCCAGCTGCTGGTTGAAATAACTCTGCGACACGTTAGAGACAAGCAGAATATGCACCGCGCGACGGGCCTCTTCGCTGGCGAAATAGTTTTGTCGGTCGGCCTCGCTCAGGTTCTTCAGCTTGCCGAAAAAGTCGAGTTCGTAGCTAAGCGCAAGACCGGCGTCGTACTGCCGTGAGGTCGGTTTGTCACTTTTTAGCCCGCCGCTGTACGTGATACCTGCGGATCCATTTAACTGCGGATAACGATCCGCCTTCGTCACGTTGAATTGCGCCCGGGCCTCTTCAATCTTCAGGGCGGCCATTTTGATATCGCGGTTGTTTTTCAGGGCTTCTGTAATCAATCCAGCTATCTGAGGGTCGACGAAGAAGTTGCGCCAGCCGGTGTCCTGATACCCGGCCGCCGCGGGCGTCAGGCCGTTGCGCGAGAGCGAAAACTGCTGGGGTACCGGTGATGCCGGGCGCGGGTATTCAGGCGCCAGCGAGACGCAGCCTGCCAGGATAAATACCGTACTGATGCTGAGTCGTTTTAACAGGAACATAGCGGTTCAAATCAAGTCCAGAGGATTTTTAGGGCTACTCTACTGAACGCATCCTGTTTGACCGGTGACAGGATAATGACAATGTTGTCATTTATGGCGTAAGTCATTGTTAACGATCGCGGGCTCACTAGAATGTCATCAGCAGCCAGTCTGGGGAGCAAGATGAAAATACTGATCGTTGAAGACGAAATGAAAACCGGGGAATACCTCAGCAAGGGGCTGACGGAAGCGGGGTTTGTCGTGGACCATGCGGATAATGGCCTGACCGGGTACCACCTCGCCATGACCGCGGAATATGACCTGCTGATTCTGGATATCATGCTGCCCGACGTGAACGGCTGGGATATTGTCCGCATGCTTCGCTCTGCCGGCAAAGGAATGCCCATCCTGTTACTCACGGCCCTCGGGACGATAGAGCACCGGGTTAAAGGGCTTGAGCTGGGCGCGGATGATTACCTGATTAAGCCTTTCGCCTTTGCGGAACTGCTCGCCCGGGTCAGGACGCTGCTAAGACGCGGAAATACGGTGATCGCGGAAAGCCAGCTTCAGGCGGCTGACCTGACGGTTGACCTTGTGTCGAGGAAGGTCAGCCGGGCGGGCAATCGCATCCTGTTAACCAGCAAGGAGTTCAGCCTGCTGGAGTTTTTCATGCGTCATCAGGGCGAGGTGCTGCCCCGCTCCCTGATTGCTTCCCAGGTGTGGGATATGAACTTTGACAGCGACACGAACGCAATAGATGTGGCGGTAAAGCGCCTGCGCGCAAAGATCGATAACGATTTTGAACCCAAGCTGATCCAGACGGTACGCGGCGTAGGCTATATGCTGGAGGTGCCGGATGCCCGTTAAGCGCCTCCGACGCCCGTTCTCGCTTGCGCTGCGGCTGACCTTTTTTATCAGCCTCTCCACCATACTGGCCTTCTTCGCCTTTACCTGGTTTATGCTGCACTCCGTTGAGAAGCACTTTGCCGAGCAGGATATCAGCGACTTACAGCAGATTAGCAGCGCAATGCACCGCATCCTCCAGTCTCCGGCCGATCCCGACCAAAAGAAAATCAGCAAGCTCAAAGAGTCGGTCGCCAGCTACCGCAACGTGGCCGTCCTGCTTCTGGATCCGCAGGGCAATACCCTGTTCAGCTCGGCGCAAGGCGCGGCATTGCGCCCGGCGATGAACACAGCGAACTTTAGCAAACACCGTCAGGCACAGGATGTGTTTCTCTGGACGGTAGAAGACCCGGTCAAGCCTATGCATGCCGGGTCCGACATGAAAATGGAAACGTACCGGATTATCGCCTCCTCAGGCAGGGCAACGCTGCAGGGCAAAACTCAGGACTACGTCATGCTGATCGGGCTCTCGATTAATTTTCATCTCCACTACCTTGAGGCGCTGAAGAAGAATCTTTTTGCCATTGCCGCGGCGATCAGCCTGCTGATTGTGCTGGTGATTCGTATCGCGGTGCGTCAGGGACACTTGCCCCTGCGTAACGTCAGCACCGCCATTAAAAATATCACCTCCGAAAATCTGGATGCGCGCCTGGAGCCGTCCCGCGTGCCCGTTGAGCTGGAACAGCTGGTGATCTCCTTCAACCATATGATTGGGAAAATTGAAGATGTCTTTACCCGGCAGGCGAATTTTTCCGCCGACATCGCCCACGAAATCAGAACCCCCATCACCAACCTGGTGACGCAAACGGAAATTGCGTTGAGCCAGAACCGCTCCCAGAAAGAGCTGGAAGATGTCCTCTACTCCAGCCTGGAAGAGTACAACCGGATGACCCGCATGGTCAGCGACATGCTGTTCCTGGCGCAGGCGGATAATAATCAGCTCATCCCGGATCGGGTGATGTTTGATTTAAGCGCCGAGGTGATGAAAGTCTTCGATTTCTTCGAAGCCTGGGCGGAAGAACGCCACGTCTCGCTGAAATTTAACGGGATGCCCTGCCTGATAGAAGGCGATCCGCAGATGTTCAGAAGAGCAATCAATAATCTGCTCTCCAACGCCCTGCGCTATACGCCGGAAGGGAAAGCGGTAACGGTCTCCATCAGAAAACGGGATAACGACGTTGAGCTGGTGACAGAAAACCCCGGCACGCCGATCCCGCAGGCGCATCTGCCAAAGCTGTTTGACCGTTTTTATCGCGTCGATCCGTCCAGGCAGCGTAAGGGCGAAGGCAGCGGGATTGGGCTTGCCATCGTGAAGTCCATCGTCACCGCGCACCACGGAAAAGTCCGCGTGGAATCGGATGCGGTGTCGACGCGCTTCATCCTCACGGTGCCGGGGAAAGTGCTCTGAGCGTCAGCAAACCGCGCGGCACACCTCAAGGACCTTTTCCCTGAGCCAGCGATGCGCCGGGTCCCGCTCCATGCGCGGATGCCACATCTGGGATACCGTAATGGTCCGGGTCTTAAAGGGCAGTTCAAAGACGTGCACGCGCTCGGTCATCGCCTGATTGAGCAGGTACAACGCCGGTACCATAGCAATCAGGTCGGAGGCCAGCGCTACGGATATCGCCGTCGGGAATCCAGGCACCACGCTGGCGATCTTTCGTTTCATCCCCCGCTCCGCCAGCGCGTCGTCCACAGACCCGTGTAACGCCCCATCAGGCGACGCCACCACATGGCCCCAGGCAACATAATCGTCAAGGCTGACCTCAGGCTGTGAAGACAGCGGATGTCCCTTGCGCACCGCGCCAACAAACCGATCCTGAAAGAGCCTTTGCAGCCGTATTTAAGGCCCCATGTTGCTCTGCACGCCGATCTCCAGGTCGACAAGCCCCTCCCGTAAATAGCGCGACGTTTTTTCAGGTTTGGGAGCGAAGCGGATGCAGACCCCGGGCGCAACGCTCGCCACCGCGGCTATGAGCATAGGTCCAAACGCCACGACAAAACCGTCGTTGGCCCGAATAGTGAACAGCCGTTCAAGGCTTTCCACCTTCAGCGTGTCTGTGGAGGGCTGCAGCACCGCCCTCGCCTCGTGCACGGCGCTTCTGGCGCGATCCCGGGTGGCTTCGGCCCAGGGCGTCAGCACCATATGACGCCCGGCCCGCACCAGAATAGGATCGCCGGTCACCTCCCGCAGCCGGCTCAGGGTGCGGCTCATGGCGGAGGTGCTTAGGTTTAAACGTCGCGCCGCGCCCGCCACGCTGGCTTCGGCCAGCAAAACGTCGAGCGCAACCAGAAGGTTAAAGTCAGGATCGGACACGATGGCTCCTCAGATAAGGCGTTATATGCAACGATTAAGTGCAAATGCTGCGTCTTCCGCCCTGTATAGCGCATGATTATAGTTTCGTCATCACTATTCTTATCCGGAGTAACGACGATGACGCTATTTACCAACCAGCCCGGCGATGAAGGTTTACCCGGGCATGAACGCGCCCGGGTCCTGGCCGCCGTCATGACCACCACGCTGATGGGCGTCTTTGACGGCACCATGATCAACATCGCGCTCCCCTCCATGGCTAGAGCGATGCAGGTCCCCGCGAACGTTGCGGTCTGGTTCGCTAACGGTTATCTGCTGTCAGCGGCGATGACGCTGGCTATTTTCGCCGCGCTGGCGGCCCGCTTGGGCTATCGCCCGGTCTTTCTGAGCGGGCTTGCCACCTTTACGCTCACCTCGCTCGGCTGCGCGCTGGCAACAACGCCGGAAATATTAACCGGGATGCGAATTCTGCAGGGCATCGGCGGGGCGGCGACCCTGAGTATTGCTCCGGCGATCCTGCGGTCCGTTTTTCCGGGCCGACTGCTGGGCCGCATTCTGGGGCTGCACGCCCTGCTTATCGCCTCCAGCACGGCGATTGCCCCGGTACTCGGTGGAACAATACTGGACGCCCTGAGCTGGCAGTGGCTGTTCGCCATTAACCTCATTCCGGGCAGCATCGCCCTGCTGCTGGCATGGCGGGCCTTGCCGCGGGAATCGGTTGCTGACAGACCGCCCTTTGATGCGCCGGGCGCCGTGCTCTCCGCCGTCCTGTTAGGTTCCGCGATCATGCTGGCCGACAGCCTTCAGCACGTGGCGCAACACATTAGTCTTCAGGCCGTCTGCTGGAGCGTTCTCACGCTGGTTAGCGCCCTCGCCTTTACCTGGCGGATTCGGCGCGCGCAACATCCGTTACTGCCGCCGGTGATGTTCAGAAACGGGCGCTTCACCCTCGCCGCGCTGACCTCGCTGGCCTCGTTTGTCAGCCAGGGGATCACGTTTGTCGCGCTGCCGTTCCTGTTTCAGAGCGTGTATGGCTACAGCCCGGTGGTGTCGGCGCTGCTGTTTACCCCATGGCCGATTGGCATCGTGCTGATCGCGCCGCACGCGGGTCGCTGGGCGGATACGATCTCCGCGCCGCTCATCTCGACCCTCGGGCTTATCGTCTTTGTCGGTGGGTTGGTCCTGCTGGCCACGTTGCCGGTGAATCCTTCCGTGTGGAATATCTGTCTGCGCAGTCTGGTCTGCGGGATGGGGTTTGGCTGCTTCCAGAGTCCCAATAATCGGGAAATGCTCGCAAACGTGGCGCGGGAACATGCCAGCTATGCCTCCGGCGTGTTGTCGATCGTCAGAACATTCGGCCAGTGTCTCGGCGCCGCCGTGGTGGGGGTTCTGCTGGGAGCGGCGGCAGGATGGGACCATCAACATGCTATCCAGGTTGCACTGTGGTTAGCCGTCATCGCCTCGACGGGTTCGGTGGTATTTAGCCTGAGCAGGCTGCGCCCTGCGCGGCCTCCAGGCAAGCGTTGCACAATGTAGGCCGGGTAAGCGCAGCGCCACCCGGCAAGAAAGACGGCGCGTTTGTTTACTCCAGCGCCAGCAGCACAAAGCTCGCCAGCCAGTGCCCGCCGCTGTAGTGGCTGCCAACCACATGCTCGACGCTGGCGGCCAGATGTTTCGTCACCGCCTCGCGCAATGCCGGTTGCGCCGGGTGGCTGGCTGGAAGCGCTTTCGCAATGTGCTTCATACACCATGCGCGGCTGAGGTTTAACCCGTCCAGATGGGCAATTTTCGGGTCGGTACGATCGCTCACTTCCGCCGGGTTCATCAGTGCCGTAACGGCGCCCACCTCCGGCAGAAACGCGTCAAACCAGGCCGGGAAGCCCTCCGACACCTTGCTCATCAGCAGCGCTTCCGTCAGCGCGCCGGAAATATACTCGTCTCCGCCGGGCTCATAATGAGCCGGATAGCGCGTGTCGGCGAGATAAAACCGCTCCGCCGCTGCCACAATCGCCTGCTCAAGCGCCTTATCGCCCACTGCGCGACCATAATCCAGCGCCAGCGCGAGGGCAAACGCGGTGTTGTAGTGCGTCCCGACGCGGATCGGATAGGTGAGCTTGCCGAGGTAATCCACCAGCCGGTTGCGAATGTCCTGGGTTAACGGCTCCAGCGTCTGGTACCAGCCTGCGGCCTGCGGCAGCGACGACTGTTTCAGCTCCTGGGCCAGCGCCAGCAGCCAGCCGTAGCCATACGGCCGCTCAAACGAGGCGCGGAACGGCGCGGTAAAATAGGCCAGCTCCTTCGCCACGTTCTCTTCGGTCAGGTGCTCGTCAAAAAGCGCGACGATCGCGTCCCGGCACGGTAATTCTGGATAGAGGCGCACGCAGCGCAGCAGCAGCCAGTAGCCGTGCACCGCCGAGTGCCAGTCAAAACAGCCGTAGAAAATGGGATGCAGCTCGCGCGGCGGCAGCACGTCACCATCATCATTCAGCAGGTGCATGATGTGGTTCGGGTATTCCTGGCGCAAATAGGTCAAAGGCATGCGGGCAAACGCGTCGGCCTGATGTTGCGTTAATTCCATGACAGCTCCTTAGCGAAACACGAGGAAATACATTAAGAACACGTTCACCACCAGCAGGGTTAACGCGGTCGGGATCTGTATCTTGATCACCTGATATTTGTCTTTCAGCTCCAGCAGCGCGGCGGGAACGATATTGAAGTTCGCGGCCATCGGCGTCATCAGCGTGCCGCAGTAGCCTGCGTACATGCCAATCGCCAGCAGCGGCGCCGGGTTGCCGTGATGCACGTTGATCAGAAACGGCAAGGCGATCCCCGCGCTCAGCACTGGGAAGGCCGCAAAGGCGTTACCCATAATCATGGTAAACAGCGCCATACCCACGCAATAAATCACCACCAGCATGAAGCGGTTATCCGGGTTCACAAACAGGCTCACCACCTTCTGCACCGAGTCACCCGTGTTGGCCACCACGAACACGCCGCCAAGCATGGCCAGCATCTGCGGCAGGATCACCGCCCAGCCGATGGTATCGACAAGACGACGAGACTGACGAACGGCATGGAGCGGCGTGCCTTTGGTCAGCCACCAGCCGGTGAGGATCGCCGCGACGCAGGCCACACACAGCGCCGCCAGGGTGAGCTGTTTCTGATCGAGCAGAAACACGCCGCCGATCGAAACGCCCTTCAGGAATAACGTGCCCAGCACCGTCACCACCGGGATCATCAGCGCCGGCAGGAACAGCCAGTTTTTAAGCCGGTTTGACGACGCGACGCGCTCCTCCTCGGTGGACATTTTATAGTGCCCTTTCCCGACGAGACCAAAACCCGCCAGCAGCGCGATAACGATAACGCCGCCGCCAATGATCCGGTACGCCAGCGATTTCCCCAGCTCCTGAACCATCAGATCGCCAAACAGGAAGATCCCGCCAAACAAGAACCAGAACAGCGCGGTAGTAAAACGCTTCGGGTTGGCGCGATCGCGCAGGGTCATCACAACCAGCAGCATCACGACAAAGCCAATCAGGTAATACACGCGGTTAATGGTGATAAGCGTCATCATTGCGCGGCCTCCTGCGTACCCTGCTCTGCCCACCAGGCCATCACGTCGCGACGGATGCTCGCATCGAGGCGTAGCAGGCGCGTCATATGAATAACTAATGCCGCAATGGCGGTCGGAATAGCCCACAGGCCGATATGCAGCGGTTCAATGCCCTGAATACCATTCTCTTTCAGGAACGCGTCGATCAGCAGCACCGCCCCGAAGGCAATAAAGATAT
>ERZ1034878.339-NODE-339-length-24030-cov-8.351074_pt1 | contig 24030 bp, 25 predicted proteins | sample MGYA00520593_ERZ1034878 | MGnify/ENA primary metagenome ERZ1034878 (study PRJEB33766, sample SAMN09781724) | gut metagenome | biome: gut microbiome | host: Homo sapiens | place: Madagascar | study: EMG produced TPA metagenomics assembly of the PRJNA485056 data set...
AATATCTGTAATAATTTTTAATTATAACATATTACGAATTATTATAAAAGTGATTATATCACAAATTTTTAGGTTGCACAATGGATTTTTTTGTGATATAATATAAATAAGTTTTGATTTTTCAAAGCTGAAAGGAGTTTTTTCAATGAGCTACATTAATGAATCCGTAATTTACAATATATATCCCCTCGGCTGGTGTGGAGCGCCAAAGCAAAATGACGGTCAGCTTGTTTACCGACTTGATAAGATTTACGATTGGATTCCACACTTTAAGAAAATGAGCGTAAACTGCATCGTTTTCAATCCGCCTTTTGAAAGCAGTTTTCATGGCTACGACACAATCGACTATAAAAAGGTTGACTGCCGCCTCGGCGACAATGAGTCATTCAAAAAGATTTGCAAAACCCTGCACGAAAACGGCATAAAAATTATGCTTGACGGTGTGTTTAACCATGTCGGCAGAGATTTCTTTGCATTCAAAGATGTTCAGCAGAATTTACAAAATTCTCAGTATTGCGGCTGGTTTCAAAATCTCGGATTTGGGGGTTCAAGTCCTAAGGGCGATCCATTCACATATGAGGGCTGGGCAGGTCACTTTGACCTTGTAAAGCTAAATCTTCAAAATCAAGATGTTGTAAACTATCTTTTGGGTGCGGCTGAATTTTGGATTGACGAATTTGACATTGACGGACTCAGACTTGACGCAGCCGACTGCATAGATATTGAGTTTTTCAAAAAGCTGAGAAACACCTGCAAATCTAAAAAGCCTGATTTCTGGCTTTACGGCGAGCTTACACACGGCGACTACAACCATTGGGCAAACAACGAAACTCTTGACTCGGCAACAAACTACGAGTGCTACAAGGGCATTTACTCAAGCCATAATGACCACAACTATTTTGAAATTGCACACTCGCTGAACAGACAGTTTGCAAACGGCGGCATTTACAGAAATATTTACACATACAACTTTGTTGATAACCACGATGTAAACAGAATTGCAAGCAATTTGAGAGATAAAAACCACCTCTGCAATGTTTACACACTTATGTATACAATGCCGGGTGTACCGTCTGTTTACTACGGCAGTGAGTACGGAATTGAGGGACAGCGCACAGACCACAGCGATTACGAACTCCGCCCTTGCCTTGACCTCGGAAATATTCCAAATCCAAACAACAACCTTTTTGAGCATATTGTAAAGCTCGGCAAGGTAAGACTTGCTCTCGAGGCGCTAAAGTACGGTGATTTTGCCAATGTAAAAATAATGAACGAAAAACTCGTTTACAAGAGATGGACAAACAATCAGACTGTATTTGTGGCATTCAACCTTACAGACCATGACGAATGGATTGACTTTGACACAGGCTGTAACGCAAAGCTCACAGATGTTCTCAACGACAACGAAGTTATTGATGTAAACGGTTACTATAACCTGTATATGAAACCGTATTCATCGAGAATACTTGTGGTTAATGACGGAAGTTTTAAAGTAGATTTTTCAGATAATTCTCCGGAGGAAATTACAAAGCCTGTTGAAACCACAGAAACCGCACCGGCTCAGAGTGACGAACCGCATTTCTACACAGAGATTAAACCCGGAAAATACAGACATTTCAAAGGAAACGAATATGAAGTTATAGGCACTGCCCTGCACAGCGAAACAGGCGAAAAGCTTGTAGTCTACAAGGCTCTTTATAACGACGGCGGACTTTGGGTGCGCCCTTACGATATGTTTAAAGAAATAATCGAAAAAGACGGCAAAAAAATCCAAAGATTCACTCCGATTGATTAATTAAAATTTTACCACCTATCTTACAGAATTCGATGAATCACTGGTGCGACGCTGGATCAAGCAGATCACAATCTGGGATGACCGCATAACAGTTGAATTGAAATCTGGCGTCAGCATTGATGTGGATGCATAACTCTATAGATGTACAAAGGCTCCCCACCACTGGATAATTTCCGGTGATGGGGAGCCTAATTTTTATACCTAAATATCAAACAGCCCATTCTTTTTCTAAGAAATTAGGTATTTCATTTTTATCAACAGGTTTATAATTAAGGCCCCAGAAATTATCTACGCCTAGCATTCCTAAGTTCGGATTACCATCATTTTCTTGCGCAAGCCTCTGCAAACTTTCATTTGCATCTATCTCGCTCTCAATTTTCTTAGAAATATAATAATTCTCTGTGTACTTAAATACTAAGTAATTAATGTATTTTAACACTTCATTTTCCGAAATAGAATTTATCTGATGTCGTAATCGTCTATACAACTTGTCACGCTTATGATAAAAGGCAATTACGACACTGCTACCTTCGACAGGTAAAATTGCCAAATGTAAATATTGCATTTTTACACTAGCGTCCATGTTGTAAATGTTATTAATTTCATTTCCTTCCATGTCTTTAGTAACTGAAATTGCACTTTGCATTGCTATAGGTACAACATATGGGAGTACTTTCCAGAATAATATTTGATATCCTCCACTTTCATTTTTATCGGCTATGTTTTTATGAAAAAGCATTTCTGATTCATACTCAGAAAAATCCATTTTTTTGATATTCATTCCTTCTTCAAAATTTTCAAACGTATTAAAATCTTGTTGCATTATATTCCACAACTCCATTTCAACACTTCTTTTACTTAATTGAAGCAAGAAATTTTTAACCGCTATTTCAGCGAGCATTTTATCTGTTGGATGTTGAACAATATTGTCCAAATTCTCATAGTCTTGAAAAAAAGAATTATCACAATCATTGCAGATATAATTAAACGTCCCGGACTTCTTAACGCCATTCTCAATATCGACAATCTCTTTATCAAAACCTAGCATTGCGGAAGCAAGCAGAAGTATTCCATTATCAGCAATTGGCTTCAGGGCCATTTGTGGAACCGAGTGTGAGTTACAGAAACTTGTCACCGTTTTTCCACAAAGTGCACAAACTGTAGGCTTTGCATTTCTTCTTGCAGTTGAGAGCATCTTGTTTATTCTTATTCTAACATCTACCTTATCAGTCCCTTCCGGAACCTCCATCATCTTTGCCATAGCATACATCCTCCTGTCATCTATTTCACCAACACCCCAATTGCCTTCACATCTTCCTTATATGAACTCCAGCAACTTATTTTCCAAGCAGAATTCATATCCCATCTTCTTTAATCCAACCTTATCAAACTGCACGACAACCGAAGTGCCTTCAATGGCTGTAATCTTGCCAAGTCCAAATGCTTTATGATTCACCTGTCTTCCGACAATATCGGTTGGTATTTCTATCTGCGGTTTTTGCTCTGGTTTCGGAACAATCGGTGCAACAAATACTGTCTTTTTTACTCTTCTTTTCGTTACAGCAGACATCATCTTTGCATATTCAGCATCAACATTTTTACCACGACTTTCATAGTCCGCCATATCCTTAAACACAAACATTTGTGGCTTCTGTACGTCATTGTCCGGAACTGGCCGAACAGGGAACATCCATACTTTTCTTGGCACACCATCCTCACCAGGCTGGGTATCCGCATATGGTTTATCCGCCAACTCAATTCTTCCGCAATAAACATACTCGCCGGCATCCATAACCTCAAACAGATGAACATCAACTCCATTATAATCAGATTCAGCTAACGTAGCATTCTGCGCCCAATGGATGTCCTGGTCACCTGATTTACCCATGCCTGTATAATGTAGAACTCCGCCTATCCATTTATCATGATAAAGGCCCTTTGTATAATCGGATACAATAACAAGCGTATTCGTTGTTCTTGAACGACGCATACCTCCCATATTTCCGCATTTAAATATTTCTACGATATCCGCATTCTTTACAATTTGTCCTATTTTTAAGCCGGGATTAAACATAATAATACGCCTCCACTTCCATAACATCTATTCCACTGCCAACTCTGCCCCTTAGTATCGAGTGTCTTAAACTGCGGTCGGCTCTGACAACAATCCTAGTGCCGCAACCTCTGACATCTAATCCACAGCCTAAACCCTACCGCTATTCTCCGGTTACTCAACTTCTCTCCAATCAGAGCAAAAAGTAGATATGTTTCCATACAAGAAAACCGAGCTTTCCACAAGGCTTCTCTGATGATGCTACTATCGCAAAAAGCCCGGAAATACGCCACTTTTCAGTCCTTATTTATCTTTTCTTGACAGCAAACAGACCGTCTCAACGGTATTACCCTTTTCCCACAAAACTTTCCTTACCTGCCTGCCGTCAATATAAATCGGAAAGTTAAACTCTATCGACTTCAACGGCATTTCCGATTCTCCATTCGGGTATATCTGGATTTCTTTAATGAGGTAAGTGATAAGGCTTTTCTTTTCCTCGTCACTCATTATAGCATATAATTTTCCAAAATTCTGCATGATTTTGTAAACATTATCAAGCGTGATGGCTTCCATCTCAATGGAGCTTTTTCTTAATTTGGCATCTTCAATGCGTTCCTCCAACTCTACCATTGTGTCATACAAAGCATCAAGCCTTAATGTCATATCATGGATTTTTCTCTCACGAAATCGTGCATCGGCAGGGAGATTATCAATCTCATTTTCCAAACGAGCCTTGTTTAAATCCACTTCTTTCAATTTGCTTTCATAATTGGCAAGCTCTTTATCCACTGTGCTTGTATCGGTCTGCACTCCTATCCGCTTTTCAATCTCTTTCGCAAAATAGGCATCGCTTACCAACTCTTTTACGGCTTCAACTACAAGCGGCTCAATATCTGTTTTCCGAAGGGATGCTTTATAATCGCAATGATGACCTCGCTCCTGCTTATTTCTGCCGCATATATAATAATAAACTTCCTTATATGTGCCGTCTTTATTTGTCCATGCGTGTTTATTCGTGTACATCGAACTGCCGCAAATAGGGCATTTCAATACGCCAGTCAGAAGATGTGACCTGTCTTTGCCAATCTTTGACGGCTGCTTAACTCCTGTTGCTTTCCGCTTTGCATGAACTTTCTGCCAGAGTTCCTCGCTGACAATTCCCTCATGCCGTCCGTCCTCTAAAATATAATCATCGGTATGAACCTGCTTATATTCGTTTTTTGTTCCCTTGACCTTTTCCCGTGTCCTCCTGCCATAAGCAATCTTTCCACAGTAAACAGGGTTATCCAATATCTGCCGTATTAAATGGCTGCTCCATGTTTCTAACTTTCCGTTCTGACGGGGAATTTTCTTTATCCCTTGCAAGTTAAGGTATTTCGCAACTCCGCCAAGTCCTATATCTGAATTTTCGAACTTGTCAAATATAATTCGGATTGCTTCAGCTTCGGTTTCTTCTATTAAAAGTTGATTGTCTTTCAGATAATAACCATACGGAGCAAAGCCGCCGTTCCAACCGCCCTGTCTTGCTTTTTCCCTGCGTCCGTTCATGGTCTGCTCAATAATGTTTTCCCTCTAAATCTCCGCAACCGCAGAGAGAACGGATATTAAGAGCTTGCCGCTTGTCTGGGATGAATCTATTCCTTCCTCAATACAGATAAGGTTTATTCCATAGGACTGCACAAACTCCAGAGAATTTAGGATGTCAGCTGCGTTTCTTCCAAAACGGGAAAGTTTATAAACAAGAATATATTCTATCTCCAATCCGTTTTTTATGTCGGAAAGCATTTTCTTAAATGCAGGTCGTCCTTCAATAGATTTTCCTGATTTACCTGCATCCTCATAGATACCGACAATTTCCATTTCTTCTCGGTCAGCAAATCGTTTTAATCCGTTTTTTTGTCCTTCAAGGCTATATCCGTCTACCTGCATTTCGGTACTTACTCTCGGATACAGGACACATTTCTTTCCTTCTCTGTTCATCGTACCACCTCCATAATTTTATAGGGAAATGTGATATGTAAGGCTGCGTAGCTTACGCAGCACAATCCAATTCTTGCAAAACTGTCTTTCCGTATTTTTCAACTATCTGCACCATAACATTGATAAATGAATTAAATACTTCGCTTTCATCTTTCATCTGTTCATTTTGCAATTCTGAATTTTGGATATAGTTTTCATTTCCCATAATGAGTACCTCCGCTATAAAACAAGCGGCTGTACTCTAAATTATAGAAATACAGCCGCATTTTTACCAATGTGCAAATTTATCGTTCTCGTCCCTTTTACACATCTGTTGCCTTCGTTTTCTCCAATGCAACACAAATGGCAAGAGCCTTATCAACCCTTGCCACTATATTGTCTGGTATCATTCCCAAATACTGCTTTAGTCGCTGCTTATCAATCGTTCTTACCTGTTCAAGCAAAATGATTGAGTTCTTATCCAAACCTTCAAAATCATTGATTAAAGTGTGTGTCGGCAATTTTGCTTTAGTGTGTATTCGGCTTGTGATGGGTGCGACAATGACCGTAGGGCTATGCTTATTGCCGACATCGTTTGAAATGATAAGTACAGGTCTTGTTCCGCCTTGCTCCGAGCCGATAACGGGATTTAGATTTGCGTAGTAAATATCTCCACGCTTGATTTTTCTTTCCATTATGTTTGACCTCCCAGATTTATTTAGGCAGGAATTTCCTGCCTATGTAGCCGCCAGATACAAGGAAGTATTTAAGGTCGGGAGAGCTTAAAACAAAGCCCTGTTTCCATAGACCGCCTTGTATCTGGCTTGATATGATAGGAGCATTTCTATTTGTCCTCGACACCCCGAAACGCTATGGGAAGTCGCCAAACGGTCAGCAGCGAACTGACGCCACGGGAGTTTCACCCCAACTGTCGTTCTGACAGAGCCGCCCTCATTGCCTGCGGCGGATTGATTACCGCTCGGACTGTGACTGGACGGGAGTACCATTATTCTCTTTGTGGGTTATGGCGAAATCGGGAGCTGCCCGATATTTTGAGTCGGTAAGATAGGCTCACCACCTTTCTGTCGCTCGCTGCCATTCGGCAGGTCTTGGCGTACCGCTGCACACGCTTATGCTCATCACAATCACAAAGAAGAAGTATTTGGCGAATGGGTATTCGGTTGTCAAGGAGCTGTCCCCGTTTTCGCCACACAAAGGAAAATGGGGCGAAGGCTTTTTTGCCTTACACCCCATAGTCCTTGGCAACGCCCGTTTTTGGACGCTATTTCAAAATTTTTTTGATTTTTTCTTTGAGCCGCCTTACACGCTTGTAAACTGCCTCCTCGCTCAAGCGAAGTGATGCGGCAATGTCATGAGTAGAATAACCCTGCAACTGCATCACGATGATTTGCAGAGTAAGCTTGTCCACCATAATGAGGACTTGGTAAAGCTGCTGATTTTCGATGCTGTCCAAAAAATCCTCAACGGTTTTTACTTCGGGCTGTGCTATTTCCTCGGCAAATTCCTCAAGGTATGTACCTGCGTCCTGCAATCTGCGGTAATACCGCCTGTCGGAATTAAAGACCGCCCAATCGTGGGTATGGAGCTTTTCAATGGTATCCTCATTGACACCCAAACTCCGTAGCTGCTTTTCCTCGGCTTCTTTCCAGAGCCGCCATTTCTTTTCTTCTCTGCCATAGTTGAATGACATTCCTGTTACCTCCAATCTGAATTTTTCTGAAAAATCCAGATTGGCAGGCGGAGAACGGCATCCCACGCCAGAAACAGGCTTGTGCCATATTCCTGCAAAAAACGACAAAAGAAAAACCGCAAAGGCTGTCACACCTTTACGGTTTAGGGAGAGTTTATTTCTATTATGTAGAGATTTGGCTTCTACTTTTGAGGTACAAAGCCCCCTTGCAGTGGCGAGGATTTTTTTAACAGGTTATCCGCTCGTCCTCGGTATGATATATGTAAGTAGAAGCTACTGCTTGAAAGCAAAAAAATCCCTCCAAACTCAAACAGGTCTGGAGGGGTAAACTATTTTCATTTGGGCGTGAAGATACAGCCCACCAAAACGCTGTTTTTTTTATTTGGTGAGCTTATATGCTTCTGATTAAGTCCTATGGTATTATGTTTTCAAAATAATATAGCAAAGGATGCAGACAACCACTATCTTTTGTTTCATTTATCCTCCTTTTAATACGCATCGTTTTTTATGTACAATATTTTTTAGCGTATAATATTTCTAATATGTACATTGAATTATTGGCATTACCGTGCTATAATTCTATGAAGAGAGGAGATGACTAAAGTGAAAAAAAGCACTTTATCTATTGAGCGTTGCAGTACGGTTTCAACTCTGCAAAAAATATTAGGCGGCAAATGGAAAATCGAAATTCTCTATTATATATCTTTTCAAGATGTTCATCGCTTTGGTGAACTCCGCAGGCATATCGGAAATATTACAGAGTCCAGTCTGACAAAGCAATTGCGGGAGCTTGAAAGCGATAGTTTTATCTCTCGTTATGACTATAAGGAAGTCCCGCCCCATGTAGAATACAACCTCACCAATTTAGGACAAAGTTTTATTCCTGTCTTGGAACACATGAAGCAATGTGGAGAGGAAAACCTATGATGCCAAATAATATACACTATTTATACAACTCAAAAACGGGGATTGAGTTGATTTTTTGCGACAACTCAACAATATCCTATCCACTACATAACCATGTTTCTGTGCTAACAATCGGTATTGTATTAGGTGGCTCTATTGTGCTTACCACTAATAATGAAGTAAAGACTTATGAAAAAAATCAAACCTTTGTTATTTTTCCATATATGCCGCATAGTATTTCAGCACATAGTAGCTACACCCTGCTCAGTTTATGTATTGATAAAAATGCAGTGACACAATATGCCACAGATATAATACGAAATAATGCGGCAGCTTTACTGATGAATGCTTTGAGTACAGAAAAAATCAATCAGTACCAGATACTACAGTTATTAAACTGTCTAAACTTACTTGTTGATTATTCTGATTGCTACTCTGACAATCAAAATCCATTTATCAATGACTTAAAAAGACAGTTGGAATTGCATCCAGAAAGCAAACTCAGTATTGAAGAAATGGCACAAAAAGCTTTTATCAGTAAATACCACTTTATCAGAAGCTTTAAGGCAGAAGTAGGTCTTACACCGCATCAATTTCAAGTTCAAAACCGTATCCGCAAGGCACAACGACTGATGCACAAAGCTGAAACAATAACCGAAGTGGCTCTGACCACAGGTTTTTGCGACCAAAGCCACTTCATAAAACAATTTGAAAAACAGGTAGGCTTACCGCCGCTGACCTATAAAATGTCCTCTGATACTATATAAACCAGAGGATGCAGATTAGCATAACGCAGGCATAAACTTTGCGAACAGATAAAGACCGTCCGCTCCTGCAATGACTTCGTGCGGTACTCCGATGGGGAAAATAGAAATTACGCCCGCCTCATACGGCAGTTCTGCTCCATTGTTCAAACATACGCCTGCACCAGAAATCACCTCATGGGTTTCCAATTGTTTCTCGTGGATATGATTGCCAATCTTTTTGTTGGGAGCTATCCGCACCAGATGAAAACTGAACTGCCCATCTGTCTTCTCGGATGTGATAATGTGCTTTAACTCCACTCCCTCAAAAGTAGGGTGTTTAGACCACGGAATTGCATTAAATGAAACCGTGTCATCTGGCAAAAGTAGCTTTCCTCCCTCATTGAATTTTTCAAACAGATTTTTATAATCCATTCTCAGCACTTCCTTTCAATTTTTTTGGCAATGTGTTTGCCTGCTTACATAATAGCAATAAGCACAAAATTTGAATTGTAAAAAATTGCTGAATAGGAGACAGAGCCGATAAACCTGTGATTGCTCACTTGTTCATCGGCTCTGCGTCTTATGCGTCTGGCTCTTTGATGATGGTTACTTGTAAGTCCTTGACTTCAATCAAAACTTCTTGCCTACACTTCGGACAGTAAAGAGGGTAGTTTTTCAAAATGGTATCCTCTCTGATTTTATTGCGGGTTTTATTTCCGCAGATGGGACATAATATCCATTTACTTGTCATACGCACCCCTAATCACTATTTATAACTGTAATGTAATCTTTTAGATTACGGCGTACACCTACATTCTCGCCATAATCATTCACATATCCTGCTCTCAAAATCATTTGCACACTTTCTTCTGTTACACCTAACTCGCTTTGTATAGCCTCACTGTATGGGGCTACTTCAAGCATAGCACTTAACGGTTGAATGGAAATATTATTCTCGACACATCTGTACCAAAATGCCTGTGTTTTTCTTCCCGCTTCAATCCAATCAATTATTGTATCATTACCTGTAATTACAAAGAACGCACTACAGTTTTCTGTTTGCTTTTCTGCTGTTTCAATCCCTTGCGTGGCAAAAGTATCATTTTCAGCGTTTTTATGATTTGTTGTAAGATAATAAAACGCTTTTATTATGCCATTTAAACCAATCATTTCAGCAGAAATTCCATCTTTCTTCTGTTCGACTTCTGTATTTGAAAATCGCATCCATTGATTTAATTCTTTTCGATATTCCGCTTCTGTGGATTGCTTTGTAATAGCTTCCATTGTTCCATTTTTTAGATAATCAAATTCTGTCGTCCCCATTTCATAACAATAAATACCGTCTATATCTTTCAAAAGTTGTATAATCACTTCTGGATTTATTCTGTCCGTGTTATAGCTACGCTTATCTGTATGGCTGCGTTTTATTGTTTCAAGTTGTCTGCTGTTTATTTCTGCATTTTCACGCCTGCAATATGATACCGTTACAATCTCATTATGAGCATCTGAAAAATCTGCATACTCTACCATAGTGTTATATCCATACGCATCAAAAGCAAAAGCCAACGCTTCAATATAACATCCTAACGATATATAAATTTCCCGATATTCTGGGTCAACAATTTCTAATGTTCTCTCTGCATCAATGGAAATCATTATTCTTTGTTCCCGCACATCCAACTTAACCGTCCAACTCTGTATATTATGGGAGTTGGCAGCAAGGGACGCATAATATAAAACAGAACAAAGCTCATCGCTCACACCATTTAGTTTTTTATCTGTGTTCACCTTAGCTGGTTTTCCAATCAAGTACAAAGTAATCGCACCTCCCAAAATAATAATAGCTATAGCAATCAACAGCACCTTTATTGCTTTTCTTCTCATAATGATTCCTCCTGCATATTTTGGCAACAGCCTAACAATGCAAGAAATTCCTGTTTCACAAATTCATCATTGTCAAAGCCCAACAATTTGTAATAGGCTTTTTTATACTCTGCCATTCGTATAATTCCAGACACGCTGCTCCAGAAAAAAATCATAATTTTATTTGTATCACTTCTTGGCTTAAAAATATGAAACAATACTCCTTGTTCTATTATTGTTTTTACAAGGTCGCTTAAACGCAATCCTAAATCATAAATATCTTTATAAACCTGTGGTGTTTCGTCAGCGGATACATCAACATTGATGTATCCAATCATTCCCTCGAAATAAATGGGATACTCTTTACATAGTCTTCGAATAGAGAAACAAATCTCTAAATACTTTTCCTTCCATTGCTCTGGTGAATGGGTTTCTTGCAAAATAATATTTTCTATCGTCTGAAATAGCTGCTGCATATGTTGATATACCAAAGAAAAGAAAATCTCCTCCTTGTTTTCAAAATATACATATAAAGTAGCTTTACTGTATCCCGCCTTTTTTGCTATTTCGTCAACAGTAGTATAAGATATACCCTTTTCAATAAACAACGCAGAGGCTACAGTAGTTATCCTTTCCCTATGTACGCTTAACGGTTCCTTTTTTCTCCGAGCCATACAATCCCTCCTCAATAATTAAACTATCAGTTTAATTATACTCCATTTACGAATGTTTGTCAATCCACATGGCGGAATGTTCACAAAAGGTTGGTTTTAGATTTATCATTTCCTTATTATAGAGATTTCATATCCCATATCAAGAGATTTCACATCGTTTAACTGGAAGCCACATCTCTGTAAAATATAAGAGTAAGATTTTCAGAGTATAGGTGGTGAGCTAATGGACGAAAGGAACAATCATTTTGACTTCGATTTTACGCCGATAGGACAGGCAATTAAGAAAGCGAGAACATCTCAGGGTATGACCAGAGAGCAGCTTGCCCGCATCGTTGATTACGACCCTCGACATTTGCAGGCAATCGAAAATGAGGGGCAATATCCAAGTCTAGAGCTGTTCATTCAGCTCGTGACGATGTTTAATATATCGGTTGACGAGTACATATTCCCAAATAAAGAAGTCAAAAAAAGTTCTGTCCGCAGACGCTTAGACGCACAGCTCAACAGATTAGATGATAAAGAGCTTTTCGTCATAGAAGCAACTGTAAACGGACTATGTAAGGCAAAAGAGCCAGAGGAATAAACCTCTGGTTTTCTTTCGCCCTTTTTCTAATAGCTCGGACAGCCATAGCCAAGGATTTCATAATATCCTACAGGGTAGCTGTTCTGTCGGCAGGCATCGCCAGAGTTGCCCTCCACGGTGTAAACAACACCGTTCCCGCATTTCTCCACGATACCCACATGGTCGGCATCTCCGTCCTGCCCGTCGCTGCTCCAGTCGAAAAAGATAATGTCGCCTGCTTTCGGCTCATAATCCTTTCCCTGCCATTGTCCGTTGCCCTTAAACCAATCCACACCGTCCGAACAGAGGGAGAATTTCGGCACAATGCCGCTTTCCAGATAGCCGCACTGGTCGGCACACCACGACACAAAGCAGGCACACCATTCCACACGCCCGTCAAAGCCGTACCAGCTCCAATAAGGCTGACCGCCCTCATTGCCAAGCTGCGCCAAGGCGACCTCTACAATGGCTTGGTTGCTGCCGCTTGTGAACGCCCGTCCATACGGATAATAGCGTAACACATGGGCGGGGTACTGTGTGTCGCCGTATTTTTCCCACCCTAACCGCTGTGCCTGCATGGTGGAAAACTCCACCGCATTGGCATAGGAATAGCCGCCATAGTTGGTCTTAGCCCACGAGATATAGCCATTACCGAAATTGTAACCTTGCAAGGCAAGTTTAATATGCTCCATATCAATCGGATTTTCTACCTCGGCAGAGATAAGGGCAGCCTTTAATTCCTGCACCCCGCACTCAATCGAATATTCTGGGTCTTTAATCCCTTTTGGCTCGTGGGGATGCCTTGTGTTAAAGCTACCTTCCGCCGCCTGCATGGGGTCAAGTCCACGCCCGCCAGATTCCTGCATCATTACCGCCTTAATAAGCTCCACATATTCGGGAATACCATACTGTTTGGCATATTTCTGTATCAGAGGCTCATAGGCTTCCACCTCTGCACTGACAGGGGTATAGGCGTTGCTCCCGCTTCCGCCGCCAAACAGGGAAACAGCACAGCCGAGCAGGACAACAATGAGAATAATCACAACTGCAATCCAACCACCTGCAATTAAAGCGGAAATCAGAGCTTTTGTTCCTGCAATAATCGCCTTGACTGCAGTTATGGTGGCTCTGACCGTAGCTTTTGTTGCTTCAGCGGTTGCCTTTGCGGTGGCTTTTGCCGCCAGTGCTGCCTTTTGGGCAGTTTTCGCAGACGCTTTCGCCGTTTTCTGTGCCGCCTTGACGGTCTGCTCGGTGGTCTTAATCGCCGTCTTAGAGGTTGCCTGTGCGGTCTTTACGCCTTTTTCCGCTGCCTTGACCGAGCCTTTTGCCGTAGATTTTACAGCCTTTTCCGCATTTTGGGCGGTGGTCTTGATGGTCTTTTTCCCCTGCTGACGGGTCTTTATCAACTGGCTTTTCCCATTTGCGGGAGTATCGGGGGCAGAAGAACGGCTCACAGTTCCGTGGCGGAGCTGTGAGCCGTTCCGTTCTGCAGCAGCCTGTGCTTTTTTCTGCTCGGTAGCTTTCATTGCCCTTTTCTGCTTAAAGTCTGAAACCTTATCCTTTGCCTTGATGATATTTTCTTTCGTGGTCTGGACGGATTTCTGCCCCTGCTTATTGAATTGGTGGATGCCCTCGTCCTTTACACGGTCTGCGGTATGGGAGATTTTATCCGCCGCATACTCGGTGGCAGAGTTTTCCTCCGCATAATATCCCTGTTCCGCCTTATCCTTTGTCTTGGCATAGACGGATTTCATACGCTCACTGGCTATGGCGGCTTTGTCTATGGTCTTTATCGTACCCTTGACCGCATCTTTGGTCTTTATATCAGCCATGCAAAACCTCCTTTCCCAGAGGATTTGTGGTCATTTCAATTTGCCTTTTTCGCCACCACGACAAGCCTGCCGTTCTGTGCGGAGTATTCGCAGGTGGAGAGGGTAATGAGCCTGTCGCCGTACTCGGCGGTCACGCCCGTATCATACAGGGCAAGCTCCTTACACTTCCCGACATAGGCGTTAAATTCTTCCTCATTCTCCGCATCCACAAAATCATAATAGCGGTAGCCCTCCGCACTGTACGCCACGGTCTTAAATACGGCGATGATTTCATATTCCGCCTGCTCCGTGAGCGTGTCAAACTGGATGGTCTTGTGCTTTTCATAAAAGCCCTTGGATTTGTAATCCTCCAACGCCCCAAACATCTTCTGACCTTTGATGTGGTGTCCGTAAATAATCAGATTGTCGCTTGCGGCAAGGTTGCAGTCCTCTTGGATATACGGCACTCCCAAATCGCTGTATTCCTTTTCAAAGTTGTGCTTCAGATAGAAATTCGGGTTATTCTTCGTCTGCATGACAGGGTAATTGATGGTCGTTCCGTCAATGGAAATCCAACCTGCCATGTCCTCATTCTGCAAGTACAGCTCCTTATATTTTGCCAGAATGTCCTCGCCCTCGCTGACTGGCGTATCCTCTGGCGTTTCTTCCTCCGCAGGGGCGTTCTCCACGACCTCGGCAATCTCCGCAAAGGCTTCGGTCTGCTCCTCCACCTGTGCATAGTGGTGGCAGATATGCCAGCCGCAAAAAGCCGCTGCCCCTAAAAGGGCAACGGCGGCAACGATAAAGATAACAGACTGGTATTTTTTCAGATATTCTTTCATAGGCTTTTCTTTTCCTTTCTTGGTTTACCTTACATTATCGGTGTGCTGCTTGGGCGTGGGTAAATCCCTGCAATATTCGGGATACCTCACTTTGATGCCCTCCATAAAGTAGGGGGCAAACTCGCAGCAGAACAATTCCTCTGGCGTGAAATACCTCTCACGCCCCTCCTCGGCGTAACCGTTCCAGAGGTTAAAAGCAAGGTGGCAGACCTTGACCGTGCCGCTTGTCTGCCATCCGCCGTGCATCCCCTCTGGCTCAATGCAGTCCGTCTTAAAATCAAACATGGCATTGATGTTGTTCCTTGTTTCCTCCGCAATCCCCATCACATAGAAAAACGCCCTGTGGTAGCAGTCATTCACCCTGCATTTCATCATATTTTCCAGAAAGAAATCACGGTGGGCTTTATTGCGAAACCTTATCTCTGACATAAAAATCCCTCCATTCTTAGCACTCCCCAAATTTAGTCGTCATCAGCTTATACAGCTCCGTATTGCGTGGGAACTTATTAACGAACGGCACGAGGGAGCTGCCCACTTTCAAAAGCCCCTGACCTGCACCGACATTGGTGATATAGCTCATCTGCAAGTCGGAGATATTAAGGAGCTTGGCAAGCTCAATCCTATCCGTAGACGCTTGGTTGAGCATGATGATAAACTCGGAGTTTGCAAGCATCGTCCTTGCCGTGTGGCTCTGCAACAGGTCGTCCACATTCTGGGTGATACCAGTACAGTACGCCCCGTACTTACGCACACGCTTCCAGAGGGTAAAGAGGAAGTTTGCCGAGTATTCATGCTGAAAGAGCAGGTAAATCTCGTCAATGAAAATAAAGGTGTTCCTGCCTTTTGCCCTGTTCTGGGTGATGCGGTTTAAGATGCTGTCAAGCACCACAAGCATACCGATAGGCTGTAGCTGCTTACCCAAATCCAGAATGTCATAGCAGATAAGGCGGCTGTGGGTGTCAACATTCGTATGCTTCGCAAAGGTATTAAGAGAGCCGTCCGTGAAAAGCTCAATCGCAAGGGCGATTTCCTGTGCTTCTGGCTCATCCTGCTTTAACAGCTCTTCACGGAAGTCCTGCAAAGTCGGCGGCGTCCCCATATAGTTCCCCTGCTGATAATAGCGGTACACGCTCGCCGTGCATCGGTCAATGATGGACTTCTGCTTTGCCCCAAGGCTTGCACCGCCGATAAGCTGCTCGCAGAGGGATAAAATAAACTCTGATTTTAAGATGACGGGGTTTGCACCGTCGCCATAATCAGAGTTCATATCCATAGCGTTAATGTGGTTGTCGCTTGTTGCAGAAATGTGAATAACCTCGCCCTGCATAGCTTTCACAAGCGGGGAATATTCCCGTTCGGGGTCTATAATAATCACATCGGCGTTAGGGTCGGTGAGGACAATGCTCGTCATTTCCTCCTTCGCCGTAAAGGACTTGCCCGCACCAGACACGCCGAGGATAAAGGAATTGCCGTTCAAAAGGTGGCGGCGGTTGGCAACAATCATATTTTTGCTGATAACATTCTGCCCGTAATAAACTCCGTCCTTATGGTAGATTTCCTGCACACGGAACGGGATAAACACCGCAAGGCTCTCCGTGGTGAGGGTACGCAGGGCATCAATCTTCCTTACGCCGAACGGCAGGGCGGTGTTCAGACCGTCCATCTGCTGATATTTCAGCACGGCAAACTGGCAGAGATGCTTTCTGGCTGTCGTGAGCAGGGCTTCGGTGTCATTGTCAAGCTGCTCTTTGGTTTCCGCCGTATGCACCATCGTGAGGACGGCAAACATCATCCTCTGGTCACGGGTCGTAAGGTCGTCCAGAAATTCCTTGCTTTCCTTTCGCTGCTGCTCCAAGTCATAGGGGATGACGGCGGAAAAATTGTTGTTCTGGTTTTGCTTCCTCTGCCAGTTGGTGATGTTGGTTTCCACTCCAAGCAGACGGTTCTCCACCTCCCGCACGGCTTCGTCCGTAGGGACGGGAACGACATCGACGGAGAGCATCATGTTACGGTTTAATTCGCAAAGCTCCGCCACCATGCTGTCCTTGATATAGGCGGCATATTCACGCAGGAAAATCACACGCCCGTACCGATTGCCCATCTTGAAGTAATCCTTTTCAAACTCAAAGGAGTCGGGGCAGATATAGTCCTTGAAGTCGTGACCTTTCCGCATGGTCTGGGAAAGGTCGAAGGAAAACGCCGTTTCCTCGCCCGTGCGGTAAAAGTCATGGAAGATACGCAGCTTGTCATTGGCATCAAGCTCCGTACACTTTGAGCCAAGACGGTTGAAATGCCCGATAAGGTCAGCACCCACACGGGCAAAATAATTCCTCGCTTCCTCGATGTTCTTCTTGCAGACGGAGATTGTCACATACTTATCCTGCACGATGGAGTTAGCCCCCGTCGCCTTGTCAAGCAGCATCCTGTTGTATTCCTTACGGTACTTATCCAGTCCGTCCTCCGCCATAGAAATAAGGATGGTCTGCTCAAAATCCGCCTTGTTCAAGCGGCGGTTGTTGATGGTGATTTTCGTGGTCGCCCCGCTGTCGAGGGCGTTGAGCAGTTCCGAGTATTCAAGGAACATGGCTTCCTTGTCCTCACGGCTCGCCACGGCATAATTGATGTCCTCAAACTGAAAGGTCTTTGCATATTTGTTCTTCCCGACAAGGAAAATGCCGTCCTCCCACATGGTTTTTAACGGGATGACCGCCTGCACCGATTTCGGCACGATAAATTTTTCCTTGTCCTGCTTGAACAGGTTTCTAAGCGTCTTTATCATGGCTTACCTCCTTACGCTTTTTTGATTTCTTTGCTTTCTTTTTTTCTGGCTTTCCTGCCTGCCGCTTCTGCTTTTTGGTCGGGGCGGGCAAGCTCTTTTCTCTCGCTTCGATGTTGGGTTTCAACGCTTCGTAGTAGAGATTGTCTGGGGAAAACAAAATCTTCTTTGGCATCAGAAATTCGGATTTTATCCACGCCCAGACGAATTGCTCCGCCGTCATGCCGTTGTACTTGATAAAGCTCATCATAGCAAAAGGGGAAGCCCCCAGAATACACATCCAACTGAGGGTTTCCGTGCCGAACTGCGGGCGGAGCAGGAAATACAAGCCCACCGCCACGCCGCAGGCAAGGACAGAAAAAATGAACTGCCGCATAGACAGCCCGAAAAACATACTCTCCGTGTAGTTGCGGATTTCCTTATTTATCTTGACTTCCAATCGTTCACACCTCCCTTATAAGCCCATCATTTCTCTGACAATACGGTCTGCCATCTTGACCGCACCGACTAAGACGAGCATATTGAATACAAGCTCCCCGATATAGCTCCATACCATTGTGACCGCCGCCGCATCGGGATTGACCACGGGCGGGGAAGAAGCAAACAGGGAGAAGATAATACACGCAAGCACGATGACAGCCCCCTCAAGGCATACGGCAGAATAGCTTTTGATAAAGCTCTTTCCGACGCTCTGGCTCGGCTCTCCCGCAAATGAGGACAGGGGAACGGGAGCGATGGCGGTGTAAATATACAGCTTGAAAAACCTGCCATACACCGACATAATCATAATGAACGAGAGTACCGTAATGAACAGACCGCCGATAAGCGTGACCGCCCATAGGGGGATACTCTCAAAAAAACCACAGTCCTCAACCGCCGTGACGATTTCCTGCGGCAATACCGTCTGCTGTGACGCCCCGAAGCCTGCGGCGTTCATAACCGTGGATATGATACCCTGCACAATCTTAAACAGAGCCATCATCAGCTCTAAGCCATAGGTCACTGCACCTTTGGCAAGGGCGAAGCGGATAAACAGCTTCAACGCCTGCTCTGGACGCTTCACCTCCGCAAAGTTGCCGCAGGTACGCATCACGCCTACCACAAAGAACAGGACGAGCAGGGCAAGCCCGATAGCCTGCACCGCACCGTGAATATCCACGATGACATTCCATATCGCCCCGCCCTTGAAATTCTCTGGGGACTGGGTAATGAGCTGCCATATCTCGGCTAACTTCTCATTCCAAGTATTTAGGGCGTTCTCTAAGTTCTGAACTACCCAGTTATCAGACATTCGACCACCTCCTTGTTAAAAATCGGCTTATGGGGCACTCCGCAAAGCGGATCTGCCCCGTAAGCCCTGTCTTGTGTCTTTGGGTTATTTTGTCTGCCGCTTCCCAATCAGCCTGTGATTAGGGTCAGAATCTCCTTTGCAAAGGTAATGACAACGCCACCTGCAAGGGTCAGAAAGCCGTTCGCCCTCTGGGAAGGGTCGTGGGATTTCAGCGACAAGCCAATCTGCACGATGCCGAAGCCGAGCATAATCATGCCGACAGCCCTTACCAGACCGAAAATGAAATCGGAGAGGTTGTTGACTACCTGTATCGGGTCGTTGGCGGCAAAGGCGGTCATGGAAGTGCCAAGCACCATCGTGAGGGCAAGCACCGCCACGCAGTAGCGGCGGAAGCCCGTTCTGACCTTGCCCGTCATGGGCAGCTTCGTGGTTGCTTTCTTCTGGGTGTCCTTTTTGTTGAAAATTCGCATAGATAAATCCTCCTTATAAATTGAATAGTTCTTCCAAGTCCTCCTCGGACAGAAGCTCATAGGAAGTGCTGACAGCGTTCACGCTCACGGCGTTTTCTGGAATGTCGCTGTCAAACACAAGGGTTGCGACAGCCTGCGTCGGCTCGCCGTGGATATAAGGCGGCTGTCCTCCGTCTGCTGTCAGTTTCACATTAGGGTGCTTCAAGATGTCATACTTAAAGTCCATGACGGGGCGTTCCCCACGCACAAAAAGAAGTGCGTAGCGGTTGTCGAGCATACGCACTTCATCGGGCGTTAAAAGCTCACGCCCCGAAATCTGGTAGTTGGTGGAATAGTTCCCGCTGCGTCCAGAGCTTTTCCCGTAGGTGTTCGTGTCAATGGTTTCCTTGCCTAAAAGCTCCGACACATACTTGTGGGTACTCTGCTCGTTGCCGCCCAGATAGAGGAATTCATCGCAGTTGCCGCAGATGCTTTCCCATTGCTTCTCAAAGAGGGCTTTGAGCTGTGCCAGATTTTGCAGGATAATCGAAACGGATACACCTCTGGAACGCATGACACTCAAAATCTTGTCAAAGTCATCGGGCAGCGAAACATTCGCAAATTCGTCCATGATGAAATGGCAATGGACGGGCAGGCTCCCGCCGTACTTATGGTCGGCAAGGTAGAAAAGCTGTTGGAATAGCTGCGTATAAAGGATGCTGACAAGGAAGTTGAAGCTCGTGTCGTTGTCTGGTATCAAGGCGAACAGGGCGACTTTCTTTTCCCCCAGAGAGGGCAAATCAAGCTCGTCCGTTGCGGTCAAGGACGCAAGGCTCTCCAGATTGAACTTTTCAAGCCGTGCGGCAAGGGTTATCTGGATGCTCTTTAGGGTCTTGGCAGAGCCAGAGTGGTAATCACGGTAATACTTGAGGGCGATATGCTCTGGGTTTACCATCTCCAGACGGTCAAACAGCTCGTCTAACGGGCTTACATAGCTGTCGTCGTCCTCCCGTACCTCGCCTGCACGGAGCAGCTCCATCACCATCGGGAAATTCTGCTCGTCTGGCGGTGCTTCGTATTTCAGATAGAACACAAGGGAAAGGAGCAGCATACTCGCCGCCGTATCCCAGAACGGGTCTTGGGACTGGCTTCCTTTCGGCGTGGTGGCTTTGAATAGATTGGTCACAAGCCGCTGCACATCGTTGTCGTTCCTTAAATACACAAAAGGGTTGTAGCAATGGCTCTTGTGCATATTGATAAGGTCAAGCACACGCACCTCATATCCTTTCTCCTCCAAAAGACCGCCCACATCACGGACAATTTCGCCTTTCGGGTCTAAGATTACCATCGAGGTGTTGCACTGCATGGCGTTGGGCTTGCAGAAAAACCTCGTCTTGCCCGCACCAGAGCCGCCGCATACCAAGATGTTTAGGTTTCGGCGGTGTTTCTTTCCATCCAAGCCGATACGGACATTCTGGGTCAAGAGCTTATTCTGGGTCGGGTCTTTCTCTCGGTACTTTTTATTGAGCGTACCTGCGTTGCCCCATTTGGCAGAGCCGTGTTCCTCCCGCCTGCGGTAGTTCCTGCGTGTGGAGAGATAAATGCCGATGCCCATAGCGTAGGCAAGCAAAAAATAAGGACAGTCCTTACGCTGTCCTCACACACCGTTATGGAAAACGGCTGATTGATTGCTGCGGATAGACCGCCGATTATCTCCACGATGCCGCCGCTGACATAAGGTGATGTCAGCAGGGCAAGCCACACGACAGGCACGATGCCGCATACGGCAAGGATTAGGCTCGTCTTGTTCTCATCGTTCCTCATTGCACCTGCACGGGGCGACTTTTACTTTTCTGGTCGGGGCTTTGGACACTCTGATAATCAGCTCGTCAACGGGGTCGGTGGGTCGTTCCTCCCGTACCTGCTCGGTACGCAGCGTGTTGAGTGCGTTGAGCATAATGTTCTTATCATACTTATCCATAGCCAGATGGTAGCGTTCTTCTTTCATGGGCTGCACCTCCTGTTAGCGTTCCTGCTCTTTGGATTTCGGCGGCTTGTTCTTCTCCATGCTCTTATACATATCGCTCTGGATTTCCCCAAGCACATCACGCATCGAGCCAAGCTCGCCCTTGAACGCCTGCGTATCCATCCCCTCATACTCTTTGGGAAGCCTGCCGAAGTTAAAGCCTCTGGTATCCACGCCGTAACGGGAGCTTACCATATAGGCAACGCAGAAGGATTTGAAATCGGAAGCGTCACGGCTCTCGTTATGCTTGAAGTCAAAGACCGCCGCCGACACTTCCTTTGCCATGCTTACAAAAAGCTGTTCCTCGGAAAGCCCCGTCCTGATAAAAATGGTCTGCTGTGAGCTGTCATAGAACGCAGGCACTTCAAGCTCCTCAACAGGCTGAAAACCGACAGGGCTTGCGTCAATCATTGCCGATACAAGCTCACGCATGGTCTTGGCTTCCTGCGGCTGCTGCCTGTCCTTTGCAGAGGTTTCGGAAATATCAAAAACCTCTTTGGCGTTATACCCGACAGCCTTAGAGCCGTCATCACGGGTGTATTCTTTGCCAGGCTCAAGGATAACGACTTTCTGTGCATCCTTGTTCACATAGACACGGCTCTGCTTCCAAGCCGCCCGTTCCTTAAGCTGCGTCGCTTCGGGCATCTGTGCCGACACTAAGATGGCGTTATTGACAGAGTAGCGGTCAAAACGCCCCTGCACATCAAGGTACTGACGGAAGCTGTCACCGCTTTTCATCATCTCGGCACAGGTATTGTCAATCATCTCATAGGCTTCCTGCCGCTGTGCCTGCTTTGCGGCAGCCCATTCCTCTTTGTTAAAGGGGCGGCTGCCGCCGTTAAAAACATCATAGATACTCATTTATCTTGCTCCTTTCGATTTGCTTGGTTTCTTCCGCTTCGGCGGCTGCTTATGCTCCGTTTTTCCTGCGGGCGGTTTCTTCACCTTGTCGGAAGATTTGTCTTTGCCGACGGCAGGGGCATCGGCTTCCTGCTCCTTTCGGCTCTCCTTGATTTTCCGCAGTTCTTCTCTGACCGACGGTTTCTCCGCCTTAGTCATAGTAGCCCCCTCTGCGGATTTCCTTGGCTGCTCTGAGGTAGGCTCGGACAGAGGGGATTTTTCCGTCTTTGCCACCGAGGGGTTTGGGGCGTTTTCCTCTTTCTGCATGGGCTTACCCATAAGGGCGTCCATGAGCTTGTCTTTCTCCGCCTTTTCGGGTGTCGTGATTTCTGGCTCTGGCTGACCGTCCTTTGCATCCCTGCTTTTTTCCGCCGTGGTAACGATGGATGCGGTATCCACCGAAGCAAGGCTGAAGCGTTCCACGATACGGCTGATTTTCGATGCGTCCTCGGCTCTGGCAATCACATCGACCTCCGCATTGGGGTCTTTGTTCTTGCGGTCTGCAAGGACGCAGTAGAGTACGCCGTATTTTTTTGCTTCCTGCGTGAATTTCTGCAAATCGCCACGCTTGACGGTAAAGACTTTCAGCTCCTTTCCAGAACGCAGCATATTCGTCAATCTCGCCTTGCCCTTGGTTTTCTTTTCCTCTTTGAGAATGGAATACAAGAGGATAGCGATATTCTTCGCACCTGCCCCTGTGATTTTGGCAGCGACCTCAAATCCCTCCAAGCTCATTCTCACGATTTGCTCCGCCGCTTCGCCGCCTGTGTTCATCCTTCATCAGCTCCTTTCTTTGCTGTTCCTTTTCGTCTGCCCGTATGACCTGTAATTTTTCCTTGAGGGTATCGCTGCGGGCTTCAATGCCCCCGCACAGTCTGACCTCCTTCCGCAAAAATTTCATACGCTCCGTGATTTCCGAAAGCCGAGCCTTGACCGCTTCTTTTTCTTCCCCGACAGATTTTCGGGATAGGGAATAAAGCCCCTTATGCTGTTCGGTCAGCTCATGGATTTCAGATTCCAGAGAGCCTTTATATAACAAGAGCTGCTCCGCCGTATCAATGTGGTTGCGGCAGAGCAGCCTTGTTTCCTGTGTGATGGCTTCCATCTTCATAAGGTCGTCTTTTAGGAGATAGTGAAGCCGTGCATAATTCGGTTGTCTGTTCTTCGGCAGGATGCCGAGCTTATAGCAGTAGTGGAGATACAGCCCACGCAAGCCGCCGATTTTCTTGGCGTTCTTCAGATTGCCTTTGACACGGTACACCTTCGTCTGCGTCTGCGATTTGGAAAATCTCTGGAACTTGACCGCATAAGAATTTTCCTTAATGCGTTCCACAATCCTTTCGTTGGTATAATCCTCTCCGAGCTTATAGAGCCGCTTCGGTCTTTGCCATCCCTTTCCGATAATCGTCCAGTATTTGCGGTTGGGGTCGAAATTGATGCGGTATCCCATTTCCGACAACTGGCGGTCAAAATCTTTCAGCGTGTAGGATTTTGAGATGGCTTCGTCCACCGCCTGCCGTGCCACGGTATCCCTCGTGGGTCGCCCCTGCTTTTCTGCTTGGTAGAGGGCGTAGGGCTTTTTCTTCCCGCTTGGGTGTTCGATGACTGATAACGCATACTCACGGCAAAGCTCATCGGAACGCCTGCGGAGCAGCCGCAGGTTTTT
>ERZ1034878.341-NODE-341-length-24006-cov-10.793662_pt1 | contig 24006 bp, 23 predicted proteins | sample MGYA00520593_ERZ1034878 | MGnify/ENA primary metagenome ERZ1034878 (study PRJEB33766, sample SAMN09781724) | gut metagenome | biome: gut microbiome | host: Homo sapiens | place: Madagascar | study: EMG produced TPA metagenomics assembly of the PRJNA485056 data...
TTATTTTGGCAGATATGTTAAACAAATGAGGAATTAGATTATGCTAACCGGAAATCAAATTAGAAAATTATACTTAGATTATTTTAAAGAAAAACATGCACATACACTTGTTGAAAGCTCGTCACTTGTCCCTGACAATCCGACTGTTCTTTTGACAACTGCCGGCATGTTGCAATTTTTACCGATATTTTTAGGAATTCAACCTTGCCCTTACGAACCTGCAAGAGCTACTTCTTGCCAAAAATGTGCAAGAGCTGGTGGAAAGGATTCTGATATTGAAAATGTTGGAAGAACTCCACGTCATCACACCTTCTTTGAAATGCTCGGAAACTTCTCTTTTGGAGACTATTACAAAAAAGAAATTATTCCTTGGGCTTGGGAATTCGTTACAGAAGTTTTGAAATTGGACAAAGACAGACTTTGGATTACGATTTTTGAAACAGATGATGAAGCTTTTGATATTTGGAGAAGCGTTGGAGTTCCGGCTGAGAGAATTAAACGCAAAGGTAAAAAAGACAACTTCTGGGGGCCTCCGGGAGCATCAGGATCTTGCGGTCCTTGTTCAGAAATTCACTACGACTTAGGCGAACAATACAAGTGTGATGATCCTCGCGGTTGCGGAATTGATACTTGCGAATGCGACAGATGGGTTGAAATTTGGAACTTGGTATTCACAGAACTTTATCAAGACGAAGAAGGTAACCAATCACCTTTGGGCAAGAAAAACGTTGATACAGGCATGGGCTTGGAACGTATTGCAATGGTTTGCCAAGGTGTTGCATCAACTTTCGAAACAGATTTGTTGAAACCGATTATGGATAAAGTTTGTGAAATGAGTGGTGTTCCTTATAAGAAATCTGACAAAACAGACGTTTCTTTGAGAATTATTACTGACCACGCAAGATGTGTTACATTCTTGATTTCTGACGGTGTAATCCCAGGTAACGAAGGCAGAAGCTATGTTTTGAGAATGATTTTGCGTCGTGCATTGCGTCATGGCAAAATCTTGGGAATGGAATTGCCGTTCTTGTATAAACTTGTTGACGTAATCGTTGAAAATTATGGTGAAGCATATCCTGATTTAGTTAAAAACAAGGCGAAAATCGTTGATACAATTAAGAAAGAAGAAGAACGTTTTGCAAAAACTCTTGATCGTGGCTACAAAATGCTTGATGAGTTTATTGAAGCTAAAAAAGATATTGACGGCGAAAGTGCGTTCAAACTTTATGACACATACGGTTTCCCGCTTGAATTGACAAAAGAAATTGCATTAGAAAACGGCTTAAATGTTGATGAAGAAGGCTACAAAGCCGCAATGCAAGAGCAAAAAGATCGTGCAAAGGCAGCAGCTGCAAAAATCAGTGTTACAGGCGATATGAAGTATGCCAAAGTTGAAAAAGAAGTTGGCTCAACTGAATTTGTCGGATACACTGAAAATGAATGTGACGCAAAGATTTTAGCAACAATTGACGGTGAAGGCTATGTTGATGTTGTTCTTGACAAAACTCCGTTCTACGCAGAATGTGGCGGACAAGTTGGAGATTCAGGCGTAATCGAAAACGAAAACTTGAAGTTAGAAGTTTTGACAACATTCAAGGTAAACAAATTGTTTGTTCACCGTTGCGAAGTTGTAAATGGTGAAATTACAATCGGAGAAAATGTTCACGCAAAAATTGATGTTGCAAGACGTGAAGAAATCAGACTTCACCACTCATCAGCTCACTTGCTTCAAGCAGCTTTGGTAAAAGTGCTTGGTGATGAGGTTAAACAGGCAGGATCTCAGGTTGAAGAGAATAGAATGCGTTTTGACTTTACATTCTCTCGTGCAATGGAACCTGACGAAATCTTTAAGGCAGAAGAAATTGTGAATAAATGGATTGCAGAAGCATTGCCTGTTACAACGGAAGAAATGGATATTGAACATGCAAAATTGACAGGAGCAACTGCATTGTTTGGCGAAAAATATGAAGATGTCGTAAGAGTCGTTTCAATGGGTAATCCAAGTCATTGCGTTTCAAAAGAATTCTGCGCAGGTACACATGCTAGAAACACTCGCGATTTAAGATTGTTCAAAATTGTTTCAGAAGGCGCAATTGCAGCCGGCACAAGACGTATTGAAGCTGTAGTTTCAAAGGCTGCGTTTGAATTTATGAACGCAAAAGTTTTAGAAATGGACAAATTGTCATTAATGTTTAAGGCTCACTATGACGAAGTTTTCGCTCGTGTTGAAAAGTTACAGGAAGAAAACAAAGAGCTTCAAAAAGAATTGACTTCTGCAAAAGAAGATTTGACAAGAGCAAAATTTGCAACATTCTTGTCAAAAGCGCAAGATATTGAAGGCGGAAAATTGTTTATCACAAAAGTTGAAAATCTTGATGGTAATGCAATTAAAGCTGGTCTTGAATTTGCAGCTCAAAAGCTTGGTGAAAGCATAATTGTTTTGGCATCAGCAAGAACGGTTGCCGTAAAAGTTTCTGACAGCTTTATTAAAAAAGGCATAAATGCTGGAAAAATTGTTGGAGAAATTGCTCGTGCAACAGGTGCAAACGGCGGTGGACGTCCAAATTTTGCTCAAGGTGGTGTTAAGGATTCATCAAAATTAGATGAAATCTTAGCACAAGTTGAAAGCGAAATTAAAGGGGCGTAAGAGTAGCTAAGCGTAGACGTCATTCTGAAAGCTTAGAAAATTACTCCAAGCGTTTGCGAGTGGTGGGGCGGGGTACCCACCCCGCCGACATGAATTGTGATTTTAATTTTAGATGGCGGGATAGGTATCCCGCCCTACTAGCTATTTATCTTTATTTTTATCATCAAAAATACTTGTTTCGTTACGCTCAATATCTGCTTTGATTTGATTTAATTCTTTTTGAAGATTGTTTGCTAAATCAATATCGCCACTTTGCATAGCAAGCTGAATTTGTTGTTGTTTTATCTTTGCATTGCTTTTTAAGTCGCTAACATTTCGAGCGGGCTCGATAATTCTATTAGCGAGTTCTTGTTGTTTTGCATTAGCTTTAGCTGTGGCTGTATTATTTTGTTTCTTAGTTTGAGTCGCTTTTTGTGTCCCATTAGTTTTTGAAATTCCGTCCATTGCCATTACAATTCTCCTTTACATAGTTAAAGTATTCTATACACCACGTTTAAATGGTATATAAATAACTATAAATGGTCGATAGAATTTTGTCAATATGTAATTATATTGTTATGGATAGAGATAAAATTCTTGCAGAGTTTGGGAAAAATTTAAGAGCAGAACGCAACAGAGCCGGATATTCTCAAGACGGGCTTGCTGACGCAATTGGAATATGTGCAGGCAAACATATTGGTACAATTGAGCGTGGCGAAACAAATCCGACACTTACGACAGTAATTGCAATTATGAAGGTGCTCAATGTCGATTTTGATAAGTTGTTTGATATGAATAAAGATTGAACTAGTTTATTTTGTTGGGGTGGAACCCCCAACATTTTTTATATATAATAAATTCATGAATTATAAACGAGTGCTAAGCGTAACTGTCACTCCGGACTCCGATCCGGAGTCTATTTGTTACAGTAATAGATTTAGTTAATATTAGATTCTGAATAGCAAGAATATTAAGTATTCGCTACACGCTTATACTAATATTCTAAGCTTTCAGAATGACGATAATATTTTATTTACTGTAACGAACTTAACGTCTTAACGCCTATCGACCTAACGTCCTTTATTCTTGATACGACCTTAGTGCCCGAATGCCTTAGTAACCAAGTAACTTAATAAAACCAAAAGAACCTTCATTGAAATTTTGAAGGTTCTTTTTTATAAATTTTTGACACAAGAAAAGAGAGGAAATAAATTTATTTTTTGCCTTTAAAAACTGAAATGTCAGACAAGTCTTTCAAGGCAAAATTTGTGTTTACATCAAACACTCCGCCATTTGGTTGTGGCTCAGGTTTGTGTAAATTTTTCCAGTAATTTGCGTCCAATTGTGGGCGTCCATTAGGTATGTCAGAATTAAAATCAACCATATATAATTTCCTTTGTATCTCTCTTAACGTCAAACATAAAAAAAACTTTAACTTTTTTATATGTTTTATTAAGAATTTGTTACATTCTAGTTATCGTAAGCAACATTTCGTTCGGAACAAAATAATCTTTCACTCCGTAATTCGCGTTTACAAAAAGGAATTCGAGCGTGTCGCCGACATTGATTTCCAAATCATCAAACGGAATACTAACATCTACAACGTCACCATAGACGGCTTTTATGTTCTTAGGCGAAGCAATTACCCACAGGTTATTCGGGATTGCTTTCACAAGTCGAACAAGGTTAATTTCGCCATCATAAATTGAAATTTGTAATTCTTGGTGAAACTTTTCTTTTGAAATCGGAAGGATATTTTCCTGTTTTTGCACAATTCTAATCGGCGAAAGTGACTGTTTTCTGTCCTGATTTCGCATATAAATATACATCTGATTTACTTGTTTAAGTGCACTGAGCGACTCTTTTGCAAATTCATTTATGTAAAATCTTAAATACAAATTGTCTTTGTCGTAACCAAAACAAATTCTGTCGTAAAACTTGTTTTCTTTAAGCACAGGCCCGTCAGGAATTTTGATACTGCCCGCATTTAGCCACAAGTCGTCATCTTTGCCATCAATGTTTGGTGTAAATTCTCCTTTCGGATATCTTGACGGTTTTGAAATCGCGGATAACAAAGGTGTGTCAAGGTATTCAGGCGGTTCAATTCCTAAGAATTTATAGACGTTTTTCAAATGTTCTCTATAAATAAAGTCAAAAATGTTGTCGCGCCCTGAATCGTTCGGCTCACCATACCACCAAAACCAGTCACTGCCTTCACAAATGTATAGTTCTCGTCTTGCAGCATCTAGGTTTGGATTAGTCGGATTTTCTTCCGTAAACCTTTGAAAATCGTCGTGAACTTGTTTCAAGTATGACCAAGCGAGGTTTTTAATCGGTTCGTCAATCCAGAGTTTAAAGTTTCGATTTACCCAAGAGCCAGAACTCAATTTTGTCAATGGTTTTGGAGTGTCTTTTTCCAAATAATCACTTATTAAAACAGTTTCCAAAGTCGGATCATTTTCGATTAATGAATATATTTTAGTCAAAAATTCGTCGCCGTCTTGAGCGTAATTTTCCCAGCAATTTTCGCCGTCCATTGCAATTGTCAACAAATGGCAATCGTCAGGAGAGGACAAAAGTTTGTCTTGCGCAACTTTAATTCTGTCGTACAAGTCGTTTGCAGAGCCCTCAGCTGAATGGTTTTGGTACTCAAACCCTATGAGATTAGGCAACATTGCGTCTCTAAAAATAATGTCAACGCCCTCATAATTATAAGATTTCATTAAGTGGTAAGGGTCTTCTAGGTATCCTCTGAAATCACGCACAAACTCGAAATTTATTGAGTTTGACAAAACTCCTTCATCAGAAATCGTCCATTTTACCCCCAAATCTTTAAGCATTTCTGCAACACGAGGGCTTATACACTGCTCAGATGGCCAAATCCCTTTTGGACGAACGCCAAGCAACTCTTCAATCCTATCTAGTGCATATTTTGTTTGAGCTTTTGCGTCTTCCTTCATGTTTAAATTTGTCGGGAAATCTTTATATTGTGCTTTTTTAATCTCTGTTTCATCAAGTAAAATAGGCAAAATCGGGTGATAATAAGGACTTGTCGTTACTTCTATTTTCCCTTTTTTAATATATTTTTTGTAAGTCGGGATAATTTGTCTTATAATTTCCCGTTGGAGTTCAATTATTTTAATCCTATCTTCAAGCGAATAGTTTTTCCCTTTTTTGATGAGTTTTTTAAGCTCAGGATATTTGTTCAGATAAATAGGATCAAACCAAACAAGGTTGAAAAGTGCCATCAAGTCAGAATATTCCTGTTCCGTAAAAATCCCTATATCATCATAAGCATTCTGCTGAGCCTTTTGGTAAAGTCTGTTGTATTCGCTATGTGGCAAAATCATTGAATGGTAGTTTGCATCAAAAAAATTATTTATAATAAATTCTTTGTCATCATTGCTTAAATCTTTTACATCTGTAATGGTGAGTCTTGAATGTATATCGTGCATTCCGTTTTCGCCGTAATCAATCAACTCGTCCAACAAAACCGGAACAAGGTTGAAATTCAACTTAATATTTTTGAATTTGTCCAAAATCACCAACATATCAAGATAATCTTTTACTGCGTGAAGTCTTGTCCAAGGCATCAGATAGTCGCCCGTTGGCGTCAATTGATAAACCGGTTGATGCATGTGCCAATAGAATGCTATAGATAATTTTTTTGTCTGTGCTACCATAAAATCTTTTTCTTTATTCTTAGTCTAAAACTTTTCCATTACTCTCTAAAAGTATTATATCATCACAATAATAAAAAATATAGTAGTTTACAAACATTATGTGCCAAGAAATTTACAAATTGCCCCGATTGTCACAATAAAATATAATATATGTATGAAGAAGTTTGATTTTTTTAGACAATTCAGAGATGCCGTTTTGGTGCTTAATAAAAAACACGAAGTCGTGTACAAAAATCACACTTTCAAAAGGTGGTTTAAAGATTTTACGAATATTAAAAAGCTTTCGCATCATTCAAGTTTTGACATCTGTCCGCTGAATTCTGAAAACATCGAAATCTATTCTCCTATCTACCATGCAGTGGTGTCGAAAGAGGATTTTTTCGCAAGAATTTCTTACCAATCTGAACTAAATCGAATTTATTATTATGATCTTCAAGCCATAAAAAAAGGTGGCTACACCATAATATTTTTCACAGATGTAAGTGCACAAAATCGTCTGAATGATGTTTATGACGAAAACGAAAAATTAAAAGCAAAAATCAACGAACTTCTTGAAGAAAACGAAGATTTACAAAAAATCAAACAAAAAGCTCAAAGCCAAGCTATCCGAATTGCGCTTATAAACAAGGTTTCCAATAATATAAGAGAAAGCATTGACATCTCACAAATTCTACAATCAGCACTTAAAGAACTTGCAATTATGTTTGGGGCTTACAAGGCGTATTATGCCAAAGCGATCGGGCGTCAGTTTGAGATAGACGAAGTTTATGGAGAAAAGAAATCTAAGAAAAAAGTCTTGATAAACTTTGATGACAAAACGGCGGAAACTATTGGTAGAAAAGAGATTGCGATAACTAATTCGTTGATAGAATATGTGGGTGCAAAACCGTTTAAAGAACCGGTACTGAGAATTATAATTCCGGTTCACCACATGCAAAACCTAATGGGCGTCATAGTTTTGTTGAGTTACCAAAAACGAGAACTCAACGAAGAAATTGAGATTTTGGACGCAATTTCTTCTCAATTGTCCAACGCAATTACTCGTGCAGAACTTTATCAAAAGAATATTCAAACCGTAAAAGAGCTCAAAAGCGCGATGAAAGAGTTGAAAGAAACACAAATTCAACTTATTAATTCTGAAAAAATGGCGTCTCTCGGTCAACTTGTAGCAGGTGTTGCACACGAAATTAACACTCCTGTTGCTTCAATAAAATCAAATAACGGAATAGTTGCAAAACTGCTCGGCTCAATAGAAGACGCCGACTTGAAAGAGATGTTGACCGACATAAATGAGATTGACAAAGAGGCGGTAAATCGAATTAGCAACATCGTGACTTCGCTCAAAAAATTTGTACGTTTGGACGAGGCAGAACTTCAAGAGGCGGATATTAATAAAGAGCTGGATTTAACATTAGAACTTATTCGCCACGAAACAAAAAACCGAATTAATGTTGTAAAAAATTACGGCAAAATCCCGACTATCAAATGTTTTCCAAACATGCTCAATCAGGTGTTTACAAACATTTTAGTTAATGCATGCCAAGCGATTGACGGACAAGGAACGATTACAATTACGACAGAATATAAGAAGAAAAAACTTGTTGTAAAGATTAAAGATACTGGTAAAGGAATTCCGCAAAATCAGCTCAGCAAGATATTTTCCGCTGGTTTTACGACGAAAGGAATTGGGGTTGGAACAGGGCTCGGACTTGCTATTTGTTCAAAGATTATTGAAAAACATAAAGGGGAAATTACTGTAACCAGTGAGGTTGGTAAAGGTAGCGAGTTTACTATTACTATCTATGGGGAGTAGTAATTGTGAATTTTTATTACAAAAACTGTCTAGCTATATTTGAAAGACACTAATTATTAAAAAAACAAAAGCGGTTTTGAGAAAATTTTTTGTGCATGTTTAAGACAAAAAATGAAATATGTGTTATATTGGTAATATAAAGTGTTAGTTTTACCCTTAAACGAAATTTAACTCGCGACTGCACTTACCAGTAAAAGAAAATAATGTTAATAAAAATTAATATAAGTAGGTAAAAAAGGCAATATTTGATTCGAAAAATTTTTAATAAATAAGTAGGTAGAATTAAAATGTTGTGTTGGAGGAAACTTAATGACAATTAGTGTGAACAGCAAGAAAAAACAAACAAAAAAATCTTTTGACGAATTATTGGTTGATTTGAAAACAAGCAATTCAGAAAAAGTTAGATATAATGCCGCTCGTGTTCTTGGAGAAATGGGCGATTCAAAGGCAGTTGAACCATTAATTGACGTATTAAAACATGATAAAAACGGATCAGTAAGATTGTATGCCGCTCGTGCTTTGGGTGAACTTGGCGATTCAAAAGCAACAGTACACTTGATTGAATCTCTTCGTGAAGACAGAAACGTTGACGTAAGAGTTCGTGCAGCTCGTGCTTTAGGTCGCTTGGGTGGCGAAATCGTTGTTGAACCGCTTGTTGAAGCTTTGAACGATGAAAACCCGCAAGTTTGTATTACAGCAACAGATGCTTTGATTGAAATCGGTGATGTTGCGACAGATGCTTTGATTGATTCATTGGATCACGAAAAAGTAAACGTAAGATGTGACGCAACTCGTGCTTTGGGTGAAATCGGTAATAAAAAAGCAGTTGATAAAGTTATCAATATGTTGTATGACGAATGGGTAAACGTTAGAATTTATGCTGTAACATCATTGGGCAAATTGAACGATACAAAAGCAGTTCCTGCATTGATTGATGTTATGAAAAATCGCAGTGAAAACGAACTTGTTAGAGCAGGTGCGGCTGCAGCATTGGGTGTTCTTAGAGATCAAAGAGCATTGTTGCCGTTGAGAGAATTGATTATGGAAGCTGAAGAACTTGGTGAACTTGAAGATACAGCTTTGAAATCATTCAAAAAAATCATGGCTGCAAATTGGCAATCAATCCCTGGTGCAACAGCTCAAAAGAAACCGGCTGCAACATTTTAGTTATATAAGATAACAAAAAGGATTAACGCAAGAGTCGCTAAAATGAGCGACTCTTGTTTTTTGTATGGGGGGAAAGCAGCTAAGCAGCTATGCGAAACTGTCACTCCGGACTCCGATCCGGAGTCTTTTTTATTTAATAAGAGATTCTGAATAGCAAGAATATTAAGTATTCGCTACCCGCTCATACAAATATTCTAAGCTTTCAGAATGACGTAAATTGCGGCTATTTTCGTGAGCAATTTTTATTAACTTCCCCCTCGCCCCAACGGGGAGAGGGTAGGGTGAGGGGTAGAAGCTAAACAGTACCACCTCGACCTACAATCTAAGTTCGTATCGGGAATAAAAGTCGATAAGACGTTAGGGCGTTAAGTCGTTAAGTTCGAAACAGTTTTTAAAGTAGGTCGGCATTGCCATGCCGACATCAAAAGTGGTAGTTAAGTAGGGCGGGGTACCCACCCCGCCGACATGAATTGTGATTTTAATTTTATATGATGGCGGGATAGGTATCCCGCCCTACTAGCTGCGATCCAGAGTCTGTTACAAAGTTAGACTATAAGTAAAAATAAGTAAAAAAATAAGGTGCAATTTTGCACCTTACTTTTAAATATAAATTTTGCGATTTATTGAATTGCAATCGATTGTCCGCCTGTCATTTTGCTCAAAACCTCAACTGCTTTCTTCAATTGAAGATCGTTTTTGTTTTTAACGTCGTCTTCTGTTAGCTTCACAACAATGTCAGGGGTAATTCCTTTTTTGTTGATATCAGTACCGTTTGGAGTCAAGTATTTTTGGATTGTAATATTGACGCCTGCTTCATAAGGAAGTTTGTTGATTTCTTGAACAAGTCCTTTCCCAAAAGATTGTTCTCCGATAATTACGGCTCTGTGGTTGTCTTTCATTGCACCTGAGAAGATTTCTGAGGCTGATGCTGAACCCTTATTAATCAAGACTACAACTGGTTTTTTAGTGTAAACACCAGATGATGCGCGTTGAGTTTCTTTGTAGCCATCTCTGTCGACGGTACTAACAATTGTTCCGCCATCTAAGAACATATCTGAGATGTAAATTGCGTTTGTCAAAAGTCCACCTGGGTTTGAACGTAAGTCGATAATGAACCCTTTTTTATTTCTGTTTGTGTTTAAAATATTTCCAAACTCGGTTGCCGCATTTCTGCTAATAAAAGAACTTAATCTTATATAGCAAAAGTCGTTCGGGATTGTCATATCAGTTGGAAGTTTTTGTGAAATTGATTTAATTTCAATTTCTGCACGAGTGATAGTGTAAGTTTTAGGTGCCATGTCTTTACGTTTGACAAGCAAAGTTACTTGAGTACCTTCTTTACCACGAATTTTGTCAGCAGCTTTGTCAACAGTAATCCCTTTTGTGCTTGCTCCGTCGATTTCTAAAATTTCGTCGTCTGCTTGAAGCCCTGCACGTTCTGCCGGAGTATCTTCAATTGGCGCAATTACCATTAATTTGCCGTCTTTAACTCCGATTTGAATACCGATACCCTTCAAAGAACCTTTTATAGAACTTGTTTCGTCAGCAAATTCTTTAGGATCCAAAAACTTTGTATAAGGGTCGTTTAAACTTGCTACCATTGTGTTTATGGCAACATAAGCGTCCTCGTTTGTATGAATTTGGTTGTCATATTTGTGACGCCATTTTGCCCAATCCTGATGATTGTTTGATTGGTCAACAAATTTGTTGTTTATGAGTCGCCAAACATTGTCGTACAAGTCAACAGGAGTGTATGCAAATACGTTGTCCCTAATTACCCAGCCGGATAGGAACAGGAATGCTCCCATAAATATAATGCTTTTCTTCATAATGTTTCTCATTCTTTAACTATTTCCTCCAAATACTCTTAACCTTTTTGTTGCACAACTTATTTATTAAGATGTTTTTTCAATAAAAAAGTTTCCGAATTTGCAAATTAAGTATTAAAAGTTTTTTGATATTATCTTACCATGATTTTTCAAAAAAAGGAAATTGTCATCACACATAAAAACTATTTTTCGTTTTCAGAAATTAATAAATAAGTCAACAAATTGAGTCTCGAGATAATTTCAGTATAACTTTCAAGTGCGATTTGAATATTATTTTGGGCTGAATCCTTTGTAACTTCAATATTTTTAAGAATTTCCTGTTTAAGATTTTGTGAAATCATAATCCCTCCTAATTAGTAAATTACAACCGTATAATAAACGAAATTTAATAATATTTCAACAAAAATAAGAAATATTATTAATATTTGTTTCAAAGAATGTCAGTGTGGCTGATTTTAATAGTTGTCAATATGGTTGATAATAATTTTTATGGATAATGAATATCTAAAAAAATTTGCAGAACACTTGAAAAAGATTAGGAAGGAAAAACACATCAAACAGGACGATTTCCTAGATGTGAACGGGATTTCTCGCTCAACTATCGCCATGGTCGAAACTGCAAAAACAGATATTACATTGTCAAAACTAAAAATTATTGCAGATGTCTTAGGAGTTAATTTAAGAGATTTGTTGGATTTCGATTAAAAATGTAATAGCTTTTATTGTTTTTATTCATAAAATGATTGTGTATAAAAAAGTTTTTTAATCACAAAACTTGTTTTGCTTATCAAAAAGGTTGGGCATACTTGCCCAACTCTTTTTAACACTTAATCTTTATTCACATCAAATAACTTATCAAAATAGATATTAAGTACTTTCATAATCGCAACTATTGTCGTAAGTCAAGTAGGCTTTTATTTCCCGGTTGAGCCAAATCCGCCTTCGCCACGAGATGTTTCTGAAAGTTCTACTGCAACTTTAATCTCTGCCTGTTCTACTCGTGCAATTACCATTTGCGCAATTCTTTCGTCAGGTTGGATTGTGTAAGCTTCATTCGAAACATTTACGATAGGCACACAAACTTCCCCTCTGTAATCTTCGTCAATTGTGCCGATACAGTTTATTAGTGTAATTCCGTGCTTGATAGATAGTCCGGAACGCGGTCTGACTTGAGCTTCGTAGCCGTGTTCAAGTTCAATTTTCAAACCTGTCGGGATAAGTTTTCTTTCTAGCGGTTGCAATGTAATCGGTTCAGAAATTGCTGCGCACAAATCCATTCCGGCAGCCCCTTCTGTCTTATATTCCGGCAAAAACTTGTTATGTGGCAATCTTTCAATTTTTAGTATTGTCATTATAATTCCTTTCTTTTTTTATTACTCAAATTCTATCACAACGATTTCAGGAGTGCAATTAAATCGTATTGGTAAAATGCTTGTGCCGAGACCTTTTGTAGTATATATTTTTCTGTTGTGATCAAGCAAAAATCCGTTTGCATATTTTTTACCATAAGCTGATGGCACTATAATCGCTTCATTAAGCCTTATTTGTCCGTCATGAAGATGTCCGGCAAGGGTTAGATTAACTGTTTCCAGAACTTTTGGCATAACATCAGGCGTGTGAGTCAAAAGAATTACAGGTTTCTGAATTCCTGCAAGGGCTTTTTCAACATCGGCAGTACCTGTTTGAGGGTCATCAACTCCAGCTATACAGAATTTTTCCAAGCAAATATTGTTGTTGAATAAAACCTTTATATTATTTTTCTCTAACTCAGAAATAACTTCCTCTTTACCTTGCCAGCCGTCGTGATTACCGACAACTGCAAAAGTTCCATATTTTGAATTTAAATTAGTCAATTCAAACGTAATTTTGTCAATCGGAAGAGATTGCCCTTTTTTGTGATCGCTTACATAATCCCCACCGAGCAAGATTATGTCTGGGTTTTGTTCGTTAATCTTTTTTATAATTCGTTTAAGTCGAAGAGTTTCGAGAGGTTTTATATGGAAATCTGATGCAAAAACAAGTTTCAAGCCATTCAAGCTTTTGTCTTGTATAGTCAAATGTTTTACTGTCAAAATATTTGGTTCCACAAAAACCGACCAGATCAAAATTAACAATAAAAAAAGAATAATATACTTCATAGGTTGATTGTACTATAAATAAGTTGAAATAGTGTATAAAAGTTGATAGGACGATAAGACGATAGGACGATAAGTTCGTTATAAAAGCGGCTAAGCAGCTTGGAAGTGAGGTAGCTAGGTTTTTAGATATTAAAATAATATAAAATTTTTGAACTCTTTCAAGGTTTGTACTATAATTGTACTTATAGTTATAGTTAGAAGAAAGGGTAAAAAGGTAAAAAAATGATAGATAAAACCGCAATTATTCACCCAACAGCAAAAATCGCTGATGATGCAATCATCGGACCTTACGTTGTTATCGGTGAAAACGTTACAATTGGACATAGAACAAGAGTAATTTCAAATGCACATATCGAGTTTGCAGAAATCGGAGATGATTGTACAATTTCTCCATTCGCAACGATTGGTTCTGAACCGCAAGATTTGGGTTATAAAGGCGAAGCAACAAAGGTTGTAATCGGTGACGGCACAATTATTAAAGAAAATGTAACTGTTCATAGAGGTGCCGCTTGTGGAGATTTTACGACTAGAATCGGTAAAAAATGTTTACTTATGGTTGGTTCACACGTTGCTCATAACTGTGTTTTGGCTGACGAAGTTATTTTAGCTAACCTTGTAACTCTTGGTGGTCACGTTCACGTTGGATTTGGTGCATTTGTTGGCGGAATGAGCGTATTCCACCAAAACATCAGAATTGGTGATATGGCGATTATTAGCGGTTTTTCAGCTTCTCGTCAAGATATTTTACCATACTCAAAAGGTGAAGGGCGTCCACCAGTTCCACGTGGATTAAACGTTATTGCAATGAAACGTCGTGGAGTTTCTCAAGAAGTTAGAACTGCAACAAACGAAGCGTTCAAATTGTTGATTTCAGAAGAATATAACACAACTCAGGCTATTGAAAAAATTAAAGCTGAAATTCCGATGAACGATTATATTGAAAAAATGATTGAATTTATTCAAACATCAAAACGTGGTGTGCTTTTGAAGTCACACAAAAGCGGTCATGAGTCGTTGGAGTAAATTAGTGAGTTGTGAATGGTGAACAGTGAGTGGTCCATTTAGTTCGTTGCACTCAAAAATAATTTTTGTGTAGCAGCCTGTAAAGGTCTATTCACTACTCACTTTTCACTATTCACTATTTTTAAAATGTAGGGCGGGATACCTATCCCGCCTAATTAATCGAGGTAATTATGCAAAAAACAATTTGGGACAAATATGCAGAAGTTTTGGTTGACTATTCGACCAATGTACAAAAAGGTGATTTGGTTCAAATAAGAGCCACAAGTATTTACGCAAAAGACTTGGTAAAAGCTGTTTATAAACGTGTAATCCAAAAAGGTGCACACCCTATTTTGCGTACATCTTTTGAAGATTTTTCAGATATTTTTATTAAGTACGCATCAGATGAGCAACTTGATTATATCGATCCGATGATAAAACTGGAATATGAAACCGTAAATAAATTTATCTCAATCGGAGCTTCGATGAATACCAAAAATATGGCTCGCGCAGATTTGAGCAAACTTGCAAGACGTTCAAAGGCTTCTCAAGGTTTGTCAAAAACTCTTATGGACAGAACAGCAAAAGGTGATGCAAGTTGGGTTATTGCAGATGTTCCAACTCATGCTTTAGCACAAGAGGCAAAAATGTCGTTTGACGAATATTCTGAATTTTTGTTCAATTCTTGTTACCTTAATTTAGATAATCCGGTTGCAAAATTGAGAGAACTTGACGAAAAACAAACTAAGTGGGCGAATTATTTGAACGGTGTAAAAAAAGTTCGAATTGTCGGTGATAGAACAGACATTACATTTGGCGTTGAGGGAAGAAAATGGATTAGCTGTTCCGGTGTAAATAACTACCCTGATGGCGAAGTTTTCACATCTCCTGTGGAAGACGATATCAATGGCGAAATTTATTTTGATTTTCCGCAAAACTACCGTGGAAATAGTGCAACAGGTGTTCATTTGTGGATTGAAAACGGTAAAATCGTGAAATTTGAAGCAGAAACAGGACGTGACTATTTGGAAGCAATGTTCAATATGGACGAGGGTTCAAAGGGTATTGGCGAAATTGCAATCGGTACAAATGATGAAATTCAAGAGGTTACGGGAAACATTCTTTTTGATGAAAAAATCGGTGGATCTATCCACATGGCAGTCGGTGCGTCTTATCCTGAAACCGGTGGTAAGAATGTGTCAGGACTTCATTGGGACATGATTAAGAATATGAAGCCTAAGGCTGATGGTACTTGTGGTGGAAAAATTTATGCTGATGACAAACTCGTTTATGAAAACGGTAAATTTATAATCTAGAATTTTTATGTTATACTCCTATGGTATTTAGATGATACCATAGGAGATTTTATGGATTTAAAAGAACTTCCAAAATGTCCGGTCGAAACGACTTTGAGATTAATTGGTGAAAAATGGCGAATTCTTATAATTCGGGATTTACTCAGTGGAACAAAGCGTTTTGGAGAGCTTAAAAGAGCTTGTAGTGGAATTACTCAAAAAGTTCTGACTCATAATTTGAGAAAAATGGAGAACGATGGACTTGTAAAAAGGGAAGTTTTTGCGGAAGTGCCACCACGCGTTGAATACACATTGACCGATGTGGGATATAGCCTTGCGCCTGTTTTGGATTCGATGGCGAGTTGGGGAACGGATTACAAAACATTTTTGAAACTTTTGCAAAAGCGTGGGTGAAATAGATACTATTGTTTACGAAGTCGCACCCTCGCCCCAGCGGGGAGAGGGTAGAATTTGTTGATGAGCTAAAGCGAATTTACAAATTCGGGTGAGGGGAATAGTAAAGTAGGTTGGGGTTTCAAACCAACGCAATGAATAGTAATCTTAATTTTTAAACGATGGCGGGATAGGGATCCCGCCCTACTTTCTAAAGCAAATAAGAAATAATGAATTACTTAATACATACAAAAATGATGTTATGGGGACACTTTCTATCCAATAGTTTAGCCATGTCAGGTAATATTTTGACATGCTGAATTGTGTATAATGCTTTACGTAAAATGGAAAAATTTATTTTATCATGTATTATATAAGTAGGAGCATTGAATGAAATTTATAAATGCATTTAACGAGAACTATTCAACTGATATTCCAAGTCCCTCACATCTCAAACTTTTAGGTTCTGCACAGACGAGGGAAGAAGTTGTATATCGAAAAAATGGAATCTCTATTAATAAAATTATTGAAGTTGACGTTGTGACCGGAATGCGTGTAAAAACTACTCATTACGACTATTTTGATGACAAAAAAGTGCGTTCAATTGATGAATACGATAGAGAAACAGGTGCGAAACTTCGCACAATTAACTATGTTCTGTACAAGTCAATTGATGAGTATGACGTGGTTTCAGGTAAAAAATTACGTACTATTAATTTTAGTGTTAAAGACGAAAATAAGATTTCATCAATTCAGGAATACGATATTACGACTGGCAAGATTATAAAGATTTTTATCTACAAACGTGATGGCAAAACGCTTAGTATTATTAAAGAAATTGATCTTGAAACCGGTAAAGTTACAAGTACGGTGAATAAAACACAGTCTGAAATTTCTACAAATGTTGCACCTATCAGGGTTATAGAAAAAATAGACAATAAAATTGAAAAAATGCACAATAAAAAAGAAGACATCTCTACTCTTCTTGATAACTTATATCAAAAGAAAATAAGATTTGACAGTATTATGAAAGACTAAAATCCGGTTTAAGGCATTGGTAATACCTTAAATTGTTATGCCTTTTCGTCCTCTAAAACTTCTTTAATATATCTTGCAGGGTTGTCGATTAAGTATTGGAGTTCCCCTGGATTTTTAATATAGCCGTATTCGTAGTTTTCGCCTTCATAAATAAACGAAACAGTTCCGTAGTCCAAAATTCTGCCCATTGTAGTCTGAGATAAGTCCAACATATTGATTTTTTTCAGCGGAATATCAATTTCTACAGGGTTTAGAACTCCCATTTTAATGTGTGCAAACTTCGTTGTAACAACGATTTTGTCAGAATTAAATCTTAAAATCGGATAAATAATTGGAGCAAGCAACAAAAATACAATAACCCAGCTTAATGGACTATGAGTATTTAAGAAAATAAACCAAAAATAAATGAAAAATACAGGTGTTAAACAAATAGGCCAAAACAAAGCCATAACGTGCTTTTTGATATCATAAAGCACGAGTTCTTCACCGTCTGCATACGGAAGTTTTTCCTCTTCTTTTTTTTCTGCCAAATTTTCTTGCGTTTGATCGTAATGATGAACCACAAATTTCTCTTGGTTGTGTTGTTGAGGTTGTCTATAGTCCTCAATATAACTTGCAGAATTTTCAGGCATTTGCGGAACGTCGTTTTCTTGTTTTTGCTCAAAATCTAAGCCTGAACCGCAATATCTGCAAAAATTATCATTGTCTTTTACCGGTTTTCCACAATTTGGACAGAACATATTTTACTCCTTTGTGCCCTGATTTTAGCATAGGATTTGACATTAGTCAATTATGGTTTTATAATTAAACGCTGAAAAAATTTTTTAGAGGAATTAAGATGATTGATAAACAGGAACTTTTAAGACTTTATAATTTAGATTTGGAAGAACTTTTGAAAATTTCTTCTCAGTATATTAAAAATGAGGTTGAATTTTGTTCACTTATTAATGCCAGAAATGGAAAGTGCTCTCAAGATTGTAAATACTGTGCTCAAAGTTCTCATTATTGTACTCATATTGAGTCATACCCGCTTGTTGAGGTTGAAGAAGTTCGAAAAGTTGCACTTGAAGCAAAGTCAAATCATGTTTCAAGATTTGCGATTGTAACTTCTGGTAAAACCCCTGATGAGAGCGACTTTGACAAGATGTTGGAAATGATTGAAGAAATTAACAAAATCGAAGGACTTAGAAGCTGTGCTTCAATCGGAATTTTGACTGATGAACAGGCGAAAAGGCTTGCAGAAGCGGGTTTGAAAAGATTTCATCATAATATTAACACTTCAGAATCATATTATCCTGAAATTTGTACAACTCACACTTGGCGTGACAGATACAATACTTGCAAACTTATTAAAAAATATGGTATGGAACTTTGCTGTGGTGTAATTTTAGGCATGGGCGAAAGTGTTGAACAAAGAATTGAAATGGCACTTGAACTTGCAGAAATTCAACCGGATTCAATTCCTATTAATATTTTGATGCCAATTCCAGAAACTCCGTTTGAAAATTACGGTGACAAAATCGACGAAGAAAATGTTTTGAGAACTTTGGCAGTATTCAAAATTGCAAATCCAAATTCTGTACTACGTTTTTGTGGTGGAAGAATGCGTTTGTCAGAAGAAAACCAACGAAAAGCCCTTAACACTTGTGTAGAAGGGATTATGGTCGGAAATTATCTTACAACAATCGGCAAAGCTCCTGAAGAAGATATCAAAACAATGCATGAACTCGGCAAAACTATAAAAAAATAAATTTTTAAATCTATTAACGCACAAATAACAAAAAAATTTTTGTGCGTGTTTTGGTAATATTACTTAAAATATTATTGAGGTTAAGACTCAAAAATACTATAATATTTATGCGTTAAAAAATCGAAAGGAATACATAATGGTTGCAGAAATGACTTTCCAGCAGTTAGAACGTACAATTAACCCAACTCATGATATTAAACTTTTTGCGGGACGTTCAAATACAAAACTTGCTCAGGAAATTGCAGATTACCTTGGAACATCAATTGGTCCAATGGTTGTTAAAAATTTTGCCGATGGTGAAATTTATGTTCAAGTTAAGGAAAGTGTTAGAGGAGACGACGTTTTCATTATCCAACCGTTATGCAATCCTGTAAATGAAAATTTGATGGAATTGCTAATCATTATTGACGCTTTTAAACGTGCAAGTGCAAAAACAATTACTGCCGTAATCCCTTATTACGGTTACGCAAGACAGGATAGAAAAACATCAGGCAGAGAAGCAATTACAGCAAAATTGGTTGCTGATTTGTTGACAACTGCAGGTGCTGACAGAATTCTTGCAATGGATTTACACACAGGTCAAATTCAAGGATTTTTCAATATCTTGGTTGACCACGTTTTTGCAACTTCAATTTTGACAAATTATATTAAAAGTTTGAATATGAACCCTGATGATATGGTTGCAGTTAGCCCTGATACAGGCGGAGTTCAAAGAACAAGACATTTTGCTAAATCAATTGGTTGTTCTCTTGCAATTATTGATAAACGTCGTGACAAACACAATGAAGCTATTGCATCTCACGTAATTGGTGATGTAAAAGATAAGATTTGCGTAATGTTTGATGATATTATTGATACCGCAGGAACAATTTGTGAAGCGGCTAAACTATTGAAACGCGAAGGTGCGAAAGATGTTTATGTTTGCGCTGTTCACCCTGTTTTCTCTGGTCCAGCAATTGAAAGATTGACAAACGCTCCTATCAAGGAATGTATCGTAACAAATACAATTCCTCTTGATATGGACAAAATGCCTGCTAAAATCAAACAGCTTTCTGTTGCACCACTTTTGGGAACCGCAATTGCAAGAATTCATGATGATGAATCTGTAAGTTCATTGTTTGGGTTTGAAAAAGAAATGCAAGTGCAGTAGCAATTCGTTGCTAAACAGTTATGGTTTTAGATGCCAAGAGGCATAGAGGCAAAGTCTGTATTAAAAGCAGCTAGGCAGCTAAGAAGCGAAGCGTAATTAGGTTATTAGGATACTAGGATACTAGGGCACTAAGGTCGTAAAAAATAAGCTGGATTCTTTCGGCTCGGGAGTGCCTCAGGTCTTGAAATTACTTCTCGCTCGCAACTGCCATTCATATTGCTGTTGCAGATATGAATGGCAGTTACTCGCTCCACGAGTTAAACACTCGTTCGTAATTTCGCAATGACGAGAGTAGCGGCTATTCATGAAAAACAATTACTTCCCGTAACGTCCACAGCAGACTCTGTCAATTCCTGCTAAATCTTTTATTATTTCAATCTCAGAAAAGCTGCATTTTTTCATAATATTTTTCACCTCAGCGGATTGTCCAATCCCGAGTTCAAACAGCAAATATCCGCCTTGGTTTAAGATTTTTTGTGCGCCTTGTGAGATTTTTTCGTAAAACTCTAAACCTTTTTCATCTTTTGTGAAAAGAGCTAATTCAGGGTCAAATTTCACTTCTGTTTGAATTCCTGCCTTTTCGTTCGGCGGAATATATGGCGGGTTTGAAATAATTATATCAAAGCTTTCGCCGTCTTTGACGTTAGAAAATATATCCGATTTTCTAAAAATTGCTTTGTTGAACAGATTTAATTTTGAAGCGTTGTCAAGAGCTGTATTTAATGCGTCTGACGAGATATCAAGCCCGATAATTTGGCAATTTGTGTGTTTTGCGACCATGCAAGCGATACAGCCGGAGCCCGTTCCGACATCAAGAGCCATTTTGAAATTGTTTGTATTGATTAGATCAATAGCTTTTTTGACAAGAATTTCTGTTTCATCACGAGGGATTAAAACAGAAGGGTTTACGATGAATTTTTCGCCCATAAAATCCGCAAAACCGATTATGTGCTGGATAGGTTGACGAGTTTTGGCTCTGAGTTCTGCTTTTTCTTTGACTAATTCAAGTTTTTCGGCAGTTAGTTTGTTGCCCATAATGATATCTTTTGCGCCATAATTTGCAAAGTGTTCCAAAAGCATCTTAACTTCTACATTTGCCTCATTTGGCTCAATGCCGCTGTCTGTCAATATTTTCACAATTTCTTGAATGTTCATAATTATTCTTCCTCAAAATCTTCATCAAAGGCCGATTTTGGCGAGTGCTCTTTGATAATTTTATCGATTTCGTCACGTGCCTGCAGTTTTGATGTAAGTTCTAGTTTATCCAAGTTGTAGGATTTGCAAAGCTTTTCGTAATAATAAATTTGTTTTTTTGTTGGCGGTTCTTTGGACATTTTTACTTCGCGCAAAAAAGCTCGTTTGCGTTTTTCATACTCTTTTTGCGCTTGAATAATTGGTTCTTGTTTTTTCTTATAATCGTAGTATTTTCGGCATTCTTTTAGGTAAAGAGTCGTTTCTTTAAGAAAATCTTCGCGGTCGAGATAATCTTCTAAAAACTCAAAATGCGGATTGCCGATTTCGAGGTAATACCTTTCATCTTCCAAAAACTTGTCCAAGATATCATCAACCGAAAGCTCCGGAGACTTTTTCACCAACGCACGAAGAAAGTTGCATAGTGCCGACTTCTGGTTCTTAGTCATGTCGAGATAAATCTGGTTTTTAATCTGATACATGCCAATTATCGTAGTAAAAAAATAGGCATGAATCAAGATATTTTGCAAAAAAGAGGTAAAACTTAATCGGTTCAAGTGCGATTTTTACAAATCCTCAAATCCTGGGGAAGTTGATGGGAGATTTTTGTAGCCGGCGTTAGACATTACGGTTTTCTTTATGTATTTGCTTGAATATCCGCCACGCTCAAACAGCTTTTTCAACTGGTTTTCTCTTACAACAAGTGGGTGCAATTCGTCGTTGCTTTCAGGATAAAGTTTCACAATCTCGTACCAAACTGAGGCTTCCATTGTCCAGGCATAAGTTTCCTCAGCAAGCGAATTATACTCGTCTTGGTGAAGTGCCTCGTGCGACAATAGTGCTGAAAGTGCCCCTGGAGGCGCGTCTTTGTGACGTGGGTTTATGTAAATATACAATTGTTTATTTTTTTTCCAACCCAAGGCGTCAAAGTTTGCGTAGTCCGGATTAATCGTTCCTAAATCCTTAAATTCAATCTTTACCGGACGTCTTGACAAATTATTCCCCAAAATCGCGTTGCGCGAAAACTCTCCGTTCGTTCCCTTCAACATATCCAACGCAACGTATAAAACCTCGTCCTTCCCGACATCTTTATACATTGGCGTAATCTGTTTTACATAATTATATGTATACTTTGCAGGATATGTTTTTGGCATCTCAATCAATTCTTGCGAATTCTTTTTTGCCGCAAACGACGGCGTTTGTGTAATTATCGCAAGTCCTGCAATCAATAAAATCTTTTTTATATTTTTGCTATCCACTAATCTCTCTCCTATAATATTTTAAAAACTACTCTCGTAGCAGATAATAATATTATAATTATCTTATTTTAGACGTCAAATTTTTTAGGAATTTTTTCTGTTTAAAGTTGCCAATTCTTTATACAAAATCTTGTATTCGGTACTGTTATCAATGCTTTCAGCCTCTTTAATATATTCAAGCGCAGATTTAAAATCTTCCTTTGCCTTGTATATTTCCGCCATTTTGGCATAGTATTCAGGATTGTTGATGTCATACATAATCGCACGTTTCATGCACTCAATAGCCTCGTCGTAATCCTTTTCTTCAAGTCGTACGACCGCCAAATAATAATATCCGGCAGCAAAATTCATATCAAGCGAAATAGCTCTCTGGGCAAAGTCTTTGGCGGTTTGAAAATCTTTATTTTTCACGGCAGCTTTTGCTCCGATTGCATAAGCCGAGATATAATTTTCGTTTTCTGAAAGAATTTTTTCTACAAGCGTTAAAGCGTCATCAAACTTTTTCTCAGAAATATAGATTTCTGCAAGATTACACTTGTAATTAAGGCTATCAGGATTGCGCTCAATTACTTTGTTAATCATAGTTTCAGCCTTTTCAAACATCGAAAGTTCACGATAAACATCTGCAAGTGAAACAAGTGTAAAATTGTCGTCATGTCCGTTTTTTAAGTTGGTTTCAAGTTCTCCTTGTGCGCCTAAAAAATCCTTCTTTTCAAGTTTTAAAAGTGCGTTCAAAACATGTGCAAGTCCGTATTCTGGATCATGTTCCAAGATGAAATCGATTTCTTTTTGCGTTTTATCAAAGTTTTTTTGTTCAAAATACAAGTACGCCAAAGAGTATCTGTAGCCAAGATTTTCAGGAGCAATACAAATTGCCTGAACATAACTTTGTACAGCCTCTTTAATCCAGCCGTTGTAAAAATATGCGTTGCCCAAATTGTACAAATATTTGTGATTTTGTTTGTTCAAATTTGACGCTTTTGAAAAGTATTTGATTGCCTCAATAAATTTCAAATCCTCTAGGGCGAAAAGTCCTAAATAGTTCAAAATTTCAGGGTTTTCAGTCGTTTTGGGAAAAGAATTGAAAATTTCTCTTGATTTTTCAAATTCATTTTTGTCAAAATAAATTTTACCCAAAAGTACTAATACATCTTCATTTTCAGGATTCATATTCAAGGCTTTTTCAAGTTTATTTTTTGCAATATCAAAATTGCCGTTGTCATAATAGGCTTGCGCAATTTGGTATATTACAACATCGTTTGTAACGTTGGAATTTTCAAGTTCTTCAATCTTTTTGAAATTAGAAGTTTTACTAGCTGCTTTTACAAGTTCAGCAAGGGTGTCAGCTGTTTTTGAAATTTCATATATTTTTTCAGCAGTAATAAAAGCTTTTTCTTTTTCATTGGAATAAGTGCAAATTTTTTCGACTAATTTTAAAGCTTCAATATGCTGGGGATTTTTCTGCAAAACTTTTTCTAAATAGTGATTTGCACGTTGAAAATTGTTCAATAAAAAATATAATTCGCCAAGTTGGAAAAGGATTTCGATATTATCGATTTCTTGTTCCAATGCCTTATAAAGCATCTCAATCGCTTGTTTATAGCATTTTTGAGACTTTAAATCAAAAGCTTTTTTTATGTATTCCAATGTTTCTTGCATCTAAACTCCGTTA
>ERZ1034878.347-NODE-347-length-23562-cov-10.436593_pt1 | contig 23562 bp, 23 predicted proteins | sample MGYA00520593_ERZ1034878 | MGnify/ENA primary metagenome ERZ1034878 (study PRJEB33766, sample SAMN09781724) | gut metagenome | biome: gut microbiome | host: Homo sapiens | place: Madagascar | study: EMG produced TPA metagenomics assembly of the PRJNA485056 data...
TATTGTGTTTGTTTTGTTATTTATTTACAAATAAATAATTTAAACTTACAAGTTGTAACTGTGTGCGCACATAAAAATAGCATATTGTTGCAATTTGAAAGTAAAAACCTTGCCTATCTTCGCAGACAAGCAAGGCAATGTTATCCAAAAACAAATCTACCTTAAAAAACTAATTTATATCTTTGTGTATCTATGGTGCAAGTCTGTATGATAGACCTACTCCGAAATAAGGCATCATACCTTTAGGCGTCAGACCATATCCTGCTTGTAACCCAATTCTAAACCGTGACTCTTTGTCACGTATTGTGTGAGTGATATAGGTCGTTCTCTGTTTAATGGTAATACTATCAAGTTTAGGCTCATACCCACTAACGTAAGCTTTATACAGCGTATCTTCATAGACCTTCTGAAAAATTGGGATTTGAACCTTTACACTATCGCTTACGAGATGTTTAGTAGTAGCACTATCTCTTGCTATTGGTAACGACTTTGTGATGTATCTAACAACAAAGCTATCTACAGGCACAGGGAATGACTTCTTTACAGAATCAACAATCGTTACCTTAGTCGTGTCGCATACCTTCTTGCTTTCAATGCTGCTATGCTCTAAATAAAAAAATATATTCAGTATCATCGAGATACATAACAGCACTCCAAGAATCTTTTTCATAAGCCTCTACTTTTTCTTTTCATCTTTCCAAGCATCTTCTACAGCCTCGCCAATATCTGCATCTTTTTTCTTAAGCAATGCAATGATGAAACGCTTAACCGAAAACTTGTTATCAATTCCATGTAAGACGCAGACATGACCTATTATAGAATCTAATTCCCATATGCAGCCAAGTCCAAGTCCTACAGCAGCCGTAGTAGTATGCGTAGCCCATCCCAAAGGCTCGAAGATAGCCAGTCCTATCACCGAGCCAAGTATCAGATACGTCACGTAGTCCACAGCCTTATTGCACGTTCTTCTTCCTGCTCTTGAAAAGCGAAAATGCTCATGTTTGTATAAGCTTTCACTTACTCCAAACCAAAAATCGGCAAGAATTAATACTACTATCAGTATCAACATCCATCGTAAATCATAGAGAGCGAGTAATGCTTCGCCTCCCATAGTTCCTACAACTATAGCTTTTCCCGAACTTGTAGTCATATTATTTACTATCATGTCTATATATCTATTATTCCGTCCAACAATCACATTCCCACGCTCTTCGCTTCTTTAGACCCTCCAAAGGCTTACCTTTAGAATATATCCATCGCTTAAACTGATTAGTTATATCTTCATCAGAAGCTTGCTGTAATATCATCTTAAATAATGTAGATTTTCGGAAAGATGGTATACCAAGATTAAAACAGAAGTCTACGCATGCGTCAAAGCGTCCTTGGGTCTTAGTAATCTCCGTTGAAGCCGAGAGGAATATCTCAATCGGCTTCAAGTCGTCCAATAACCATTGTTCTGCCTGCTCTTTAGTACAGAACGTTTCAGGAGTAACATGCTTGGTATGTCCATAACCGCAAGTCCACACTCCTGCAGGACAACGATAGGCTTTAGAGTGAAAGCCCTCGAGCTCTTTGATTTTTTCAATTAATCTAATACTTGCTTTCATAGTGCTTGTCCCTTTCTTTATCTTTAACTTAATACCCCCAACTCTTTTGCCTTTGCAGCATTCAGAGTGTAGGTAGTATTACCTACAGTAAATTGTATTTTGTTGGCTCCAAAATTTATTTTTGATGTTGACGTTCCAAGTGATGCTGATGTCTTACCCAGAAACAGATGCCCTTGTTGAGTTGAACCACTATAAACAGAAAGCGAAAAACTGGTCGATACTTGAGTTGTGCCTGATGCGATATTAGAATATGAGTATTTTAGATAAGAGGCAAGCTCGTGCGTTCCTTTTGTTATCTTCGGTATATAGTCATCACTGCTCTTTGTTATTATAGTACCGAAAGCTCCCCGCTTGCAATATGCGAGGTTTGACGCTGTTCCAGAGTGTGCGCCATTCCAGTATGCAAGGAAGCGGAGGTTTACAAGTCTTGATTGCATCTCTGACTGTTCAAACATTGCCGTTGTGACACTGGACACATAATATGTATTCAGTCCGTCAAGTTTTGCCTTGTCCGAGGTAGACATAAAACCGTTTACACTTGTTGTCACGGCACTGTGTGTATGCCCTGTGTCTGACTTGCCGTTCAGTGCAGTCTTTATCTTCTTTATCAGAAACTTTAGACCATCATAGCTTAAATATTTTTCCATAGTTTTTTATGTATTAAAATTTGTTCCATGGGGTGTCTATCTATGTGTAGGTAACTACTATCTGTAATGCCTTACTTATAAGGTTTAGTAATTCTTCGTAATCTGCATAGTTTAGTAATGTTAAAAAAATAACTTCCGCATTTTTTTCTGTTACAGTTTATGTTTAGCTCAATTGCCAAATCATCAAAGGCTCTTGATCGCAGATTTTCTGCGAAAGTTATTTTTTGCACATTACTTAGTCGTTATTTGAACAGAGCCTCGATTTCCGTTATCGGTATCTTGACCTCATTGTCGTTAATCTCCAGATGGTCTTCTATCAGTGTTACTGTGGTGCCAGTCATCACCCCTCCCCACACACTTGTAGTCGCATGCGGTAGCACATACTTGTTTGCGCCTGCCTCTATGCCGTTGAGCTTGCTCACTTGCGATTTCGTCATCACACCGTCTTGCGAGGTGGTGGCGGTGGGTATCGTATACGTGAAGCCTCTGCCGTCACATTTATTTACCCCAAGTCCGAGACTCCCGTTGTTGGTTTCAAACTCCACCGAGCCGACAGCATCCGCTTTGGTAGGATAGTCCGCGAGGTCTATCTGATAGTCCATGTCGCCAAGTTTTTCCCACTTGGTCTCGTCGTATGTGGCACTGACATCGCCAGTATATATATACTCCGAATACCTGTTTTGCTCTTCATCAACAGCAGTTTCCACGAGGTATATATGGCTTTTGATGTTTGATGTGGGGAGAGACTTTACCACTTCAAAGAGTGTAGTGTCCACATTGCCGAGCTGTGCGAGCGGAATGCGTCCTGTAGAGTCGAGCATAGGTATCATGCCAGCCTGTGCTATTCCTCCAGAAGCCGTAACAGTCTTGACAGTGCCGTCAGCCATGAGAATCTGTGTGGATTTGCCGTTTTTTCTTACGAATTTAGTGGAAGTCACTCCTGACTTATCAATAGTAGTGCCTTCGGTGAGAGAACTTGTACCTGTCCAGTTTACCGCTCCTGTCATGTTGCCTCCACTCTTTGGTAGGGCTTTGTCGGCTGTTGCCTGTGCCGTCTGTGCCGCATTGCTTGCCGTCTGTGCCGCATTGCTTGCCGCCTGTGCCGCATTCTTAGCCTGTGCCGCAGCGGTATTGGCGGTATTAGCTGAAGACTGTGCGTTGTCGGCAGCGGTCTGTGCATTTTTGATAACCGCCTTTATCTTCTGGTCATAAAGAACCAGTCCGTCTTTGTCTAAAAATTTTGTCATAATTTTACACTCTTATTAATTTATACTCATTTGAAAAGTTCCTCAATATCCAAGTTTGTAATGACCTCCACCTTGAAGTTCTCTATAGCCTCCTTGTTGTCCTTGATAGTGTCCACCACGCAATTAAACTCGTCGGCATACAGCCTTCCGTCCATGGTAGAGCCTTCGTTCTCAACCTTTGTTCCTATGCTGTTTATATCCATAGCCGTAATGTTTATTTTAATACTATTTTTTAGAATAAAGGTATGGTTAAAGCTTCCCCTGATTGCACCTTATCCATTCCCCATTCATCTGATGCAGGATAATCTCGTGATAACTGAGGAGGAGCAAAGAGCACATCTTCATAAACGAGATTCGTATCATTGTTAACAAAATCTCCAGGGAATGAAGAATCGTTGCTTTGGTCGCTATTTGTGTAGCCAAGATTTACCCAAGTGTACGTGTAATCTTTTTGATTGTTATCTCGTTCAAATATAACCTGTTTGCTAACAGGAACGAACTCGCTTGCATTGTCAATATACCACATCAAGACGTTTTCTCCATTCCATTTCTCGATAGAGGAAGTAATATGGAGAGTTTGTCCTGGCATAAGCAAGAGCATACGCCCTCTACGCCCATTGCAGACAAAGCAACCATGCTTATAGCCTCTCTTCGCATTGTATGATGGCGTACCGTCTCCTTGTGGTTTTATAGTTGCAGAAACGCTTGTAGTCCCATCGCTTTCATTTGTAAAATCGTAGTAATTCTTCTTAAAAGCAATACGAGGGTCTGCGTAAACTACGGTAATAGCAGCATGCAATATCTGATAAGGTGGCATTCCCCACACTTCAGCAGTATCTAAGTATCTATATCTCTTTGCTGTTGCCCATTTCGCTACGTTCGGATTATACTTCGAGAAGATGGATAGCTTTACACCTGACTCTTTTAATCCAGCAACAATGGTTTCTTTGCCCTTTTCGTTAATACAAGAGGTATCATCATACATAGGGAGAACGACAAATTTGTTCTCGCTACCTGTACCATAATTCTCCGTACCTGTGTATGTTCCTACTGCAATAGACTTATTCTGCTTCAAGTCGCACACGATAGGGAAGAAGTCGGCTTTAACCGGCTCGGCAGTATTCTCAATGAGGATTCCCTTTAGGTACATATCGCCATCTATGATGGTTCGCTCGGCACTCAGTCGGATAGTTTCTGAATCGAGGTCTATGCCTGCTCGCTTATACTTATCCTTGAAGGCTACGTCTTGCTTTGCTTCCGTCCATGCTGTGTTTGTGACCGCCTTTTCGAGCTTCGGCTGGCATATCTGCAATGTGCCTGCGCCATTCTGCGCATAGGCGAGAATACTAATAGACTGTGCGGTATTCTTAGTGAGTGAGAAATGATAGGACACCTTCGTCCATTCTGTAGGAATAGAAGAAAACGACACATAACCCGAAGTTGTGGTGTTACCATTCAACGAAGTGTAGTTGGAGAGAATCCCTACGGTTTCTTTCTCTTTTTGCATTAACGCTTCGGCAAAGAATACACCACTATCCTGAATAATTGTACAGATAACGTTTTGCTTGCTATCAATGTCTTTGCTGCGAATGTAGAATGAAAGCACATAGTCGGTATAGGCTTCGAGAGGGAGCTTGTATCGAAGGAGAGTACCAGTCCTTCTTGCGGTAGTCACCATATCTACGCTTGCTTCGCTCATACTACAATTATCCTTGACATTATTGTAGATAGTGCCCACAGTAATCAGGTTGCCACCTGTATTAAGGTAGCGTGTATTGTCAAGCATGTTGCCGTTACGATATACGTAATCTTCCTCGGCAAGAGTCCAACCGTTGTACGAGTCGGCTTGTTCAAGCATAGGTCGGCAAATGTAACTGTCAACACGACTATTCGCAGTAGGTCGGACGAATATGCTCACAGAGGCATACGAATAGTCGCCCGAAGCCTCGAAAGTAGTCGTAACGAGTTGCCATGTGTTTTTAGCGTCTAAGGGGTACTGTGTGTCGAGCATTGTGTCTGTACCTACGCTGTCCGTCAAGCTCTGCTGTTTGAACACCTTGATACATAATACGGATGACAAGTTAGACACCTTGACCCAACAAGAGATAGTATACTTCTTGCCAACTATTATAGGAATGTTAGGAGAAACATTACCGTTACCTCCCCAAGTCAAAACAGGAATTGTCCCTACCGTTGAAGCGAAGGTGTGAACACAATTCTCACCTTCATATCCGCTCAATCGCTCGATAATAGCTCTTGAAGCCAACTTAGGGAAATAAAATCCTTCGTTTCTTGCGAAATCTGAATTAATGAGCAGGTTGCGTTTCTTTGCTGCTTGCTCAGTTACACTAAGGGAGATTCCTCTTGCGGTCTGCTTGATTGCGCTATTATACTCAGTAAAGCTTTCCTTGTTTCTAACTTCTTCGGGTAGAGCATCATATTTGTTACTAACTTCTGTGTATTTCCGCTCGTAGAGCTTAGCTGTCTGAATCACAGAGCTATTGAATCTTGAAACGTTTACATTAAAGAGTATCTGTCGCTGAAACGGGTTAGTGCCATCGTTGAACGACACTACCACATATCCGCTCGTCTTGCTAACATCGTTTCCGTTTACAGTCTCTTTAGCTATACCAATGCCCTTCAAGATAATCTGTAAGCATTCCGAAGTCTTGCGGATAACTGCGTTATCGCTTCCAATCGTAAAGTTCAAACTGCCTGTTATGCTTGGTTGTTTAATGTCGGCAATAACATTCTTCCCTTCTCTTGCTATCCATATCTCTGCTGTCTGTACTGCCGAAGAACTGACAACACCATTATCGTTCGTGTCGAAGACCAAAGGAGCATTCTTGATAGTAACTTCTAGCGCATCCGTGCCATCTATACCTTTATCACCGTCTGTAAGGACAGGAATATCCAATTCCGCAACACGCTTGTCATACGGTTTCCCTGCTTCCACGGCATTGACAGTAGCATAAAGGCTTACAGAATTCATGTCGTATATTGTGCCAAGGTCAGAGAGCTGCTTGGTTGAGAGCAACGTTCCCTCCTCGCTGCCGTTGATACAGGCATAAATCTTTGCGTTGTCTATATAGTCCACGGCATTGCCTGTACGTCTCCTCACCCTGAACGTTATGTTTGACGGGGTAGTGGTTCTGCTGACAGGATGCCTTGTTATGTACTGTGCGGACGGGATGATGTCAAATATTACAACAATAGGGTCTACAATATTGTCTGGAGTGCCTTGAAACAGCTTGTATATGTCCGTGTTGTACATCACTATTTCTGGAGATATGACAGCCGTGACAGTCCGCCAAAGATACGGATTAATAACAGGATTTCCGTTCTCGTCGGTATCTCCAGTGGCATTCGGAGCACCCATCTTGTGGTACATTGTTATGGCAGGGGCATTATCCGTAGCGTTGTCTTCTGTGGAAGTTGAGAGCTTGATGACATTGCCGTACTTCTTCCACTTTATCTGATCGCCAGCCTGTACTATCACGTCATAGGCTTGTGGGGCATCAGGCTCGCTGTCACCGTCCACGGTTTCGTAGCCATAGAATACCCTGTCCGCAATAGCCGTATTACTGTCGTCCGTAGTCTTGCCCTCTTGGTCTTGGAATATGTAGGCAAGGCTCTTCATTTCCATATCGCCAGTAGTGCTTACCAGTGTTGCGCCAAAGGCTATAGGGAAGCCGTTGCCGAACTGTGCGCCAGTATTGGAATACGGTATCACGTTGTCGTTGCCGTGGAAGGTCTGCAAGTTGGATAACACTACATAATCGTAGAGCTTGCCATCTATCTTCTCCTGACCTACGCCTACAACCATACGCCAGTAGTATCTGTTAGCAAGTTTTTTATTCTCTCCTGCCTTGACATTAAAAGTCTGACAGAGAGCCATCATGCCCACGTGCCACCAGTTCATCGTCTTGGTAGTACCATCGTCAGCAACCGCATAGCACTTATATGCGATTACCTTCTCTTTCGCTGCGTCATAGATATAGCTAACCTTAGCTATCTGCGAGCCAGCATTACTGAAGATAGTCGTTCCGCCCGAATAGCTCACCTTGCGTATCTCTACGCTCGATGCAAACATCCTCGTTCTCGCGGTTAAATAGTCTACATATAAGTGACTCTTACCATCATCACCCATATACAAGTCGAAGCCCTGCGCTCCGATGATTGTTCTGTCAGAAGGTGTACTATTCTTATCGTGTATTCTGTCAACTACAACATCCGTCAACTTAGCATCGCCAGCTCCATTCACATAGTTCTCGCCATAGCCTAAGCTCATTCCGTTTATCGCCTTGATAACATCCTGAGCCTTCAACCCTTTGAGGAATGTTATTAGACCTTGCGCTGTGTCGTCAAACTGCTTAGAGATAAAGTTATCACTACCGTATTTTGCAATTAAGTTTCTTAACTGACTAACAGTAAATCCACCACCATTACCATTACTTCCTCCACTTGCTATAATTGATTGTACATCTTCTTTTAGCTGTGTAATAGTACCCTTAATCACTTGATTACCTAATGTAATCGTTTGTATGAAACCGAAATCAATATTAGTCGATAACTTCAATACTCTTGTTGCAAGTTCATATCCGTGTCCGTCCTTATACGTTACGCTTTGTCCTATTTGTAGTTCGGGATTTTCCTTCAAGAATACATCAGAATATGATTTAATCTCATAGTTGTTCAAATCGGATAATAATCGTACAATTTCCTCTTTTGCCTTTTCTAACAATCTATTTTGAGCATCCTTATAATAGATAGTGTCAGCCATAGCTATATTGTAGAGAACAGTAATATTACACCTTAAAGAAGGTTTACTCTCTCCACGAGGAATGAGCATTTCTGCAGCATTTGTAGGTATTATTATATCATTATCTTCTTGATATATTATCTCGTAATCTCCTTTTTTTATAGAGAATGGATTTTTGTCTACATCATCGGAGGTATGTGAAGAAATAGCATCTTTATGATATATAAGCTCGAAACCTACATAATCACCATTAGAGCCACGACCTGCAAGCGGTGTAGAAAGTGCACCTGTATTAAAATTTGGTTCAAACGAGCAACCAATATTTTTGCCATTAATAAGCAAATCATCAGTAACCTCAAAGTCATACCAGTAATGTGTAACACCATCATCTACTGTTGTGTTGATAATGGTTTTACCTGTTATTTTTTTAGTTGCAGGGTATGCTAATCGCATATACCACACGGTGAATGTCTTATATTCATTAGTTGAGCCTGCAATAGGTATTTTATTATTCTTTTTGTCAAGAACATACTTAACTCTACCACGCACATCGTATACATACGTATTGAGCGATGGGAAAATATCAGAAAAGTCGAGAACTTTTGTAAAAAGAGGCTCTTTTGTTTTATCTCTTCTAAGGTCAAGAGTTGAATACTTATCAATAGTATAAGAGAGTTCTTCTCCATCAATAATAATTGTTCCGTTTCCTTCTCCTAATTGTAATCGTATATCGCTTGACGATATATTTTCTCCTTGACTATTGACCTGTGTTATATTTCTTGTGCCACCAAAGATAGAAAAAGCGTTATAATAGCTTTCCTTACTATTGCTAATATTTGGTACACCTACATTCTTTCCAACTTCCAAAATAACAGGAGTTGCACCGATTAAGACCTTACCGATGTAGATAATTTCATCATCATAGTCAATATGCCACTCGCAGTTATCTCCGATAGCATTTGTTATTGCAGTAAGTGCCGATATAAAATCATTATCGCTGAATGATACATTTATAGTATTTGCCGTTACATTCTGAAAGATAACTTTCCATCCGCATTTACCAAACATCAAATCCTTATTAAGGAAATCTGCAATTTTACCACTGAGAACGGATGTTATGCCGACGAAAGACCATACATTTTGCTTAATTTCTTCATTTTGCGAATTGCGAATATAGATATAGAACGGAGTTTTAGACAGAATCATTTTCGGATGCTGAAACTCTGGAGTATATTTCCAAGACATTTCATCCGTCTGTGTTGGTTCATAAGCTTCTAAGAGAAGAAACTTACGGGTTACTTCTCTTACTTTATCTATTTTGTATGTATAGTTAATGTATGCACCAACAGGCAGAATGACTTTTTCTGCAGTAGAGAAAGAAAGAGATATGTAGTCTGATTTAGACATCTCTTGCTCTCTCTTTGCCGCAGATGTTGTTTCTGCTTGCAGCAGTATTTTATCCTCTATATCATATATCTGTATCATAACTTAATTCTGTCGTCAGGGTTGTACTCTGTTAATTTGAGTACGAATTTACCTCTTTTTAAGCCATAATCACCAAACTGAGAACATTGGGAATAAACAAGTTTAAAAATCCTCTTTAATCGTGGTATTTTAAGGCAAAATTCTCCCGAATAAGCTATTTTATTAAGGAAATCTTCATACCTTTGCAAGTATTCCTCTTCTGTTTTCCCTTCAAGAAAAAAAGAAATACTTACATCACGTTTATCTTTCTTTGCATACTTCGGTGTAGCGATAACCGATTGCCCGTGTTGTAATCGGCTATCATTTATCACATATTCTTTAACAGGTGCAGGAGTTAGCAAAGCTTCTCGCCATCCTTTAACCAATGTAATACCGAAAGTATCAAGGTCAATATAAGCTGAATCCGCTTCATCGACCAATTTAATAAAAGCATCATTCTTCATAACTTAATACTTATCCTTCATTAATTTATACATACTTGCGATGTCCTCACGTATTAATATAATAGGTGCAGTATTCTTGTTGATAGCCTCCAACTGCTCTAATCCTTGATACTGAATATCTCTCATCTCAGATACATTGCTTGCCGTTTGTTCAGCATAGAATTTTAACGAAGTTACATCAACTGCTATTGCTTTACGGACTTCGTTCCCTTGTTCTTGTGCTATTTGTATAGCATAACCAATACCGATAAGACTGCTTGCTTGGTCTGCGGTGATAGCTTCTATACCCTTACCCGTTGCTGTTTGTTCTGATTGAGCATCGGCATAATCTGTAACCTTTGCCGTTTCATCACGGATAGTTAATCCTTTCTCTGTGATACTTTTATACATATTCCTTAGAAATTCAATATCATCATCTGTTAATTTACCTCCATTGGCTTTAGCACGTTTACCCCATTCATCATAAAACGCTTGTAAATCGTCTCCTAATTCATTACTAATTCGTGATGATAATACTCCTTGCATTAGCATCTTTGAGAAATCATTAGAGAAATCTTGTGCGTCTTTTGTCATATCCATTAGGGAGCTAACAAAATCATCACGCATAGACTCAAAAGAAATCTGAGTTAAAGTCTCATACAGATTTGATGTAAGTTCATCAAGCGTTTCTGCTTCATTAGCCCAATCAGATAGTCTCTCATATACCGCTTTTCCATAACCGCCTTTACCTGTATTCTTAATCTCATCGCCTGCATAGGTAAGAATAATATGTGCTTCTTTAGCGTTACGAATATCGCTCAAATCACCATTCCAATCTCGCCCTAATTCATCAGAAATCTTATTTTTCTTTTCTTGTGATATTTTGTTAGGATTCCAGTAATAGTTAAAGCTATGGTGTGCACTATCATATCCTCTTCGGGCATTGTACATCTTTTGCAGATTCGCTTCTTTCTCTTTCTGAAGCTTCTGTGCATCTTCGTATTTCTGAATAGATTGCCAACCACCGCTTTCGCTTATCTCTTGTGTTAGTCTTTCTATTGCTTCCGTAAGAGTCTCGTTCTTTTCGGTCAAATTCTTAATAAGCTTATTTACTTTATCTGCATCACCACCGCCAATGCCTAACATATGACCGAAACCTTGAAATCCATTAACAACACCATCAACAAAGCCCATTACATCACCCGAAGCCAATGACATTATCGCACTTTGAAATCCACCAACACCTTCTGAGAAATGTCCTACCGCTTCTCCAAACTCTGTATTACCAAGTCCAATATCTTTAACGAGATTATTCATACTCTGAGCATTTTGATTGATTAATGACATAACATCAGTCAATCCCATACCCTTAGTGTTGAAAACGGCATTAGTAATGCCTTTCAATCCTTTTTTATCTTTAATCGCATTATTAAAGTTAGCAAGCTTTATTTGTGCGGCTGTAAGATTCTCCTGTGCTTTACCAAGATTTGTCGAAGATATAACAAGTTTATCGAACTCTTTTGCTGCATTTTTACCTGCTTCCGATAAAGGGTCAAGATTCAACATTTTTAGATAATCCTCTTTCGACATAGATGCTATCTCTTTTGAGCTTATATCTTTACCCGTTTTATCTTTAACACTCTTTTGTATAGTATTTTCAGCTTCTGAGAGCTTCATTCTCATATTAACTTGTTCTTCAAGAGCTTTGTTGTACTCCCTTTGTACTTCATAAGATTCTTCGGTAAGCCTTTTTTGTTCACGGAGACCTGGCAAAATCTGAGCAAAAATATCTGTTCTCTCGCTAATTTTATCTTCTATCTCTCGTATCTTTTCGGCAAGAGTCTTTGCATCTTCTGCAGATATGTCATTTGCATTGATTGCAACCTTAAGTTTTATCTTTAGGTCTTTGAGAGCCGATGTCGTTTGGCTATTTATATCATTAAAGACAGTTTCCCAATCAATAGACTTTTTAATCTTCTCAAAATCTAATTCTTGGCTCTTTTGTTTCTTTTCCTCTTCAAATGCAGCAGCTTCATATTCATTACCTTTACTTCTTGCATCTTTAATTTTTTGATTATATTCTTCTATAATAGCAAGTTTCTGACTTTCGAGGTCTCCATACTTCTTTAGATATGCTCTATAATCTTCAATTGATTTCAACATCTGTTGATATTCATATTCTGCTTGTTGTGCGGTTAACAGATTTGTCTTAGTATCTATAAGCTTCCTCTGTTCATCATTAAGCGTTATATTCTTATCAAGACCTCTTGCATAGAAACCTTCTTTTTTCTCATTTTTAGGATTTCTATCATAGTTAGCTTTCGCTAATTGTATATTCTTTTGTCGCAAGGTCTCTTCTTCTTCTTCTATTTGATGCTTCTTTTTCTCGAAGTCAAGTTTACGTTGCTTAGTTTCTTTCTCGCTTGCTTCATGAGTCTTTGCGATTGCAGTTTCTTGCTCCGCTACATACAATTCCCATTCAAGCTTTTTCTTTTCGGCAAGTTCTTTTGCCTGCTGTTCTGCTTGTTGTTCTCTGTAGTTGCGAGCATTCTTTTCTTCATCTGTTTCTTCTGGTATAAATTTACCTCCATTATCTATACTTGTATGATTTGTCTTTTGATTTAATGCTTTCTGATTTGCTCTTCGGTTTCTTAACCAAGCATTGTATTTAGTTGCATCATATTCTGTTAGCTTATCTTTGTTTTTTCCCCAATATCCTACCATTGCATGGTTTGTCATGTTTAACAGCGCATTTTCTGATGCTTTAGAAAATCTCTTTTTATAATATTCATATTGCTTTTTGTATAAACCATTGAGCATATCCCTTTGTCTTTGATATTTCTCTAAATTTGCGCCCTCAGCTCCTGCTTGATAAAAGACATTCTGTGGTGAAGCAGCATACACACCTCCAGCTCTATTTATAACATTGTTACCTTTGGTTGTTGTGAGCCTTTTCTGTCCTTTGTGTATTCTGTCGTAATTTTTTAAGTAATCAAGTTCATCAGCAGTTCTCTGCGCACCTCCAATAATCCTATTAAAGAAGTTTAGCACACCTGTAAGAATAGGAGTAAGATTAGCATTAAATGATGTTAAAAGTCCGTCCCAAGCATTTTTTAGTTTAGCGACATTGGTAGATGCCCTCTTGTTAGCATCTGCAAGTAATTCTGTTTTTGCTTTAGGGTCATCAATACTCTTGCCATATGTAGCGATAGCATCAGCATTGTTTATAAAGTATAATGCTGTTTGTCTTATTCTTCCTTGGAAAGTCTTTTCTGAGAGTTCGCCATTATTTAATGCAACTTTAAGATTTTGCAAAGCTTGTATCATACCAACAACTGATGGTTTATACTTATCGTTCTGCAATCTCTCCATATTCATAAGCAGCATAGACATCTTAGACGCAGCTTTCTGTGCTCCTCCAAACTGTGTGCTTGAATAGCCTATAAGGGAAGCCATATCTTTGAATGATACCTTATACATAGAAGCTGTACTACCAGCCGACATTAAAGCATCTGCCATTCCTTCAAACGAATCAGTAGAATTTCGTGCAGCCGTTGCAATTATTGCTGATGCTTGAGTTGCTTCTTCTGCTGTCATATGGTATTCAGAAGCAAGATTAGATAGATACTTAGCACTTTCTTTAGAAGTTTTTCCGCTTAAAGCTCCGAACTCGTTAGAGCTTTTTACCATCGTGATAAGAGCTTCTGATGAACCAGACAAGCTATCCCAAACCTTTACGAACTGTGTAGCGGCTTCTGCCATATCTGCAGCAGATTTAGTCGTTGTACCTGTTAGAGCAAGAATATCTTGTCTTACTTCGCTTAGTTTATTGCTATCAATATAGTGTGATAAAGGTTGTAAAGCTGCTCTAAATTGTTCAGCTTGTATTGTTAATTCATACAATGCTTTACCAACAGCTCCAAGAGCTGCACCCCATGCCCCAATCTTTCCAATAAATGAAAATAAGCCTGAAAAGTCACCTTTTTGTACACCTTTAAGCGATTTTTTTAAAGAAGAGAATATATTCCCAACTTTCTTTGCTGATTTTTCTCCTTCTTTACCAATCTCTTTTGTTTCATTTTTTACCTCTTTAGCTTTTTTGCTTGCATCTTCATAAGTAGTACCAAGCTGCTTTAAAACATTACGCCCTTCGGCTATATGCTCATTAAGAGCTTGTTGGTCTTTAAGGTTTTGTTTTGCTTCGTCGCTATTCTCTAACTTTGCTGCTTTGAATGACGCATATTCAGCCTTTAGTTTTTTTAGTTCTTCATAATCGAGCCTTAATACTTCTGTAACCCCTTCAATAGTAGCCTTTTCTTCTCCAAAAATTATTTCCGCATTTTTAGCCGAAGAATTTAGATTTTGAGTAGCCTCAGATTGCTCAATAATACCACGAGAAGCTGCATGATGTGCGCTATCAAGCTCATCTAAAGACTTATTAAGTACGGTAAGTTCTTGACGATACTCTTTAATTTGAGCTTCTGCTTCTTTAACTCCTTGTGCATAAGCTTCTTTATCATCAACAGTATATGTACCATTATCAACTTTTGCTTGATAAACATCTGCAAGAGCTGCTATCTTCTGTTTTTCTTCTTCTATCTGTGCAACTAAAGATTTTGCAAAATTTAAGCCACTTTCTTTACTCTTAATATATTCTTCTTGTGAAGATTGTCCTTCTCTCAAACGTTTAGAAACAGCATCAATGGCTTCAGCTTCCATCTTTGCGGTATAGACATAATTATCTGCATTTTCGGTAAGTCGTAGTTTCTGCTGAGTATTTTCTTTTGTAGCTTCGGTTTCTTCTACAATCTTTGAAGAGTTCTCTGCATGAGCTACTGCTTCTGTTCCAACGGCTGCTGCAGCTCCAATGTGAGCTGTAGCCGATGCTCCTGTTGCTGCTGTTGATATAGAGCGCCCAGCATTCATAGTCTCAATAGCTGCGTTTAACGAACCAACATATTGTTGGGTATTGCTGAATGTACCCAACATAGACTCGTACTCACTATTAAGCTTAGTAACTAAATTCTGTTGAGTCTTTAGCTGTTCATTAATCTCATTCCATTTTGGTGAATCTTGTGCTGTTTCTGCTAAACGCTTCTTTAATTTATCTACTGTTGCTTCTGCAGTTGATGCTTCCGAAGCAAGTTTTTTTATTGCTTCAGGAGTCGTTTCTAAAGATTTATTTATCTCAGCGATAGCTTGTTTGTAAGCTTCAATAGACTTTGTTGTCTTTTCACTTTCAGAAGCTGCACTATGAGAAATATCATTCAAAGCCTTAGTCATTTTAGAGCTGACTTCATTAGTTTTTACTCCAAGCTGATTAAGGTTGTTTATCAAATTATCAAATGACTGCTGAATATCTGAAATATCCATTTGTCCACTGATACCAAGAATTTCGTCTGCTGCCATATTGTTTGCCTATTTATCTGTTATTACATTAAGCCCATAAAGAAATCATTTGCAGAGATTGGTTTTTCTATCTTATGATACTCTTTTTGTGGTCTTCTCTGCTTTCTATTGCCCTCTCTTTGCTCATTCTTAGATTTTGTACTTGACGAAGGTGCTGAGCGATTGAGCAAGATAATATTAATGTATGAGCGATTAAATACGACCTCTTCGTAACTCATACGGTAGTACTTCATTACTGAACCGATGATTGCCCAAGGGGAGTCGTTTTCGGCTCCGTCATTATCTTCATCTGTGTCAGGAAAGTTATAGAGGTTAAGAAAAAATTTGCATTAAACGAACCACTAATAAATTGTATAAGTTTATTAAACGATGTTTGTGTTAGATGCTTGCGGATATAGTTTCCCCATAGCTTTCTTGCCCATTGCTTACGAAAAGCACACACAATAAATATCTCACACATAAGTGTTGCACACTCAGAATATTCAAATAGAAGTGGAAGTATGTTAATTTTCTCCCCTTCTTTCCATGTTGGCTTTTTTATATCATTACCATAAACACCCATTTCTTGAATTTGCATGAATGTTAGTGGTTTAATTTTAAAGCGAAAACTTCCGACTTTTATTTTTACGGATGCTTCGGCAAGCGTCTTGACGACTTTTTCTTTATCTTTTGTATTCATAATTATATAGGAATAAAAAAGCGGTGCGGCTTGGGAAAGTTCCCTTACCTCACCGCTTCATAACGTATTATTTTTTTATGATTCTAAAGTTCTTTACTAGACTTTACCTCATTAGCTTTTACATCCGAAGTAAATGCCCATCGGTGTCCGCTTACCTTCTCTCCTTTCGCATCAAATACCGCCATCTGACGACACTCGATATTAAGGTTAGGAAGACCAGACTTTCCAATAGAACCACTACGTGTAACAGTAAGCTTCATCTTAGACCACTGGAAAGTTCTTGATGGAATATCATCCAAATCTTTCGTTACAATCTGAATTGCTTTAAAAATTGTATTTTCTGTAGGAGATTCGTTAGACCATTTCTTTTCATCAGTAGTATAACCAAGCAACTCTTCATAGTTCTCCTTAGAAAGGTCATAAGTCTGAACAGTAAAACCTTTAGTAGCTGCTGATGTAGTCAGCTCTGCGTATGGGTCTTCTGTATCCTCTACCTCAACATCCTCTGTCTGAGCTGCTTGGTCGTTGAATGTCAAGCTGCCTGTTACGATAGCTTTAAGCAACTTATCGAATGCTGTAGGATAACCACCATTCGCTGCGCAATCGGCATAACTGAAGCTTTTTACGCCATATACACCATTCTTTGCCATAATTTTATTCTTTTAAATTGTTATACATTACTTTGAATTTTATATTGACATAATAAGTATCATCATTATCTTTTGTAGGGCGAGAGATTGAATATAGATTAAAGTAGCAACCACCAAGATAATCTTCTTTTTCGCATAAGTCAATTATCTTGTGTGCATAGTTATATAGCTCCTTTGAGTTTGGCAAATTAGTTGCTGTTTTTGGGCAATGTACATTCACATTCACTATGCCTTCATTAACAACATCACTATATACAAATGGAAGGTGATTGATGGCAATATAATCGCCAACAGATAGCTTTTCAGGTATTTCGTATTTAAAAATACGCTTTTTACCGATACCTATGCTCTCAACGTTATCGTTAAGATACTTGTATAATGCAGATACTGCTTCATCACCAAGAACCATATCTAACTATCACTTTTAATTATGTCAGTTACTTCTTTAAATATCTTCTTCATTTCGTCACGCAAAAAATACTTGGTAAGATGCAAGACATTGTAGCCTTTATCTTCTACATTCTTGCCATACCTCATTCCTGCCACGATAATAAGAGAATAACCTTTAGGAGCGACTACACCTTCTTGCTGTGCATATTCACTAAGTGCAGCACTTACTCCTTCTTGTCCTTCTTCTGTTTCTTCTGCTTTCGGTATCTTACCAACAACGGAAGTTACAAGTTCCCCATCAAAATATAGAGCAAAAGATATTGAGTTTTTTAGGTTTGCTGTTCGGTCTTGATAACCTTTATTGTCTTTAGAAAAAGTAACCGCTTCTTCGGCAAGTTGCATCAAACGCATATTGAGGTAATTAATTATCTGCTGCCTCTTTTCGTTCAACCTTCTTTGTAAGGCTTCACGACCTTTGATTTGTAACTCAACTTTTGCCATACAGTTTTCTTTTTAGAGCCAAATTCTAAGATAGCGTTTCTTTAAAGTAACGAAGCCTTTAACCTCCATTTCTTTATCAATCGTACCATCTTTCTTAGTTATCCAAACCTTATCTCCTTCTTTTGGTATGAGAGGATATTTCTTAGCTGATAAAGGAGCATATATTTCGTACGAATACACATACTGCTGCCCATCTGCTAAAGTAATAGTCTTTGCTTGTGAGTTAGGCAAGATAGTACATTTTCCGAAATCTAAGAAGATAAACGCTACAGGAGTAAGAGGATTTCCTTCTTCGTCATACCCAGAGTTTAGGGATTCGTTTTCATTATCAGAAAGATTAAGTGTCCCATCATCATTCATTGAATAATATCTTCCACCAACTTCTGCGTAGCCAACTTCATAGACGCTTGCACCTATTTTAAGCGTATCTTCAAAATTCATAAACTACCTCCTTACCATACTTTCACACTTGTAACCCAAAAATCATCTGATGTACTATCAATAACAAGGTCAGCATCCAATCCAGCATCCTTCGCAATAGATTTAATCATCTTATCAATGAGATTCTTATCGTTCTTGTAACTCTGAGAGATACCGCCGATATTCTCACTTGATAATGGATTCATCTTGTAGAGGATACGCATAGCCGCATAGGCTACGGGTTTCTTTACCGCTACAGAGTATTCGTCAGTCACGGACGCTGTGATGCTGAATTTATCTGCAGCATCAATAAACATCTTCTCCAAAGTCTCATCTGAGGTAGAGAAAGGCTGAATCTCACTTGCTATGGCTTCTGAAATTGTCATGCTATCCTTGTTATATTATGATACATACTATGTCAGCATTTATATTAGAAGGTGGCGAATTAATCGCCTACCTTCAAAATAATAAAGTCGTCAATACCATCAAAGACAGGCTGCATCCACATTTCGTTGGTAAGGTGGTAACCAGTCTTATCACGCCAGTAGCCAATGAGGTTGTCATCATAAGTTGAGTATGATACACCATCGATTGGGTCAATAGCCTCCAATGCCTGTGCACACTTAGGAACTGCGACTTTCTCAGCACACATTGCAACAACTCGATTATCAGGAATAAGGTTATAATTTGTACCGTTAGGCAACTCCACAAACTTATCCTCATCAATCTGAATAGTCGGCAAAAGAACTGAGCGCAGATAGATATTTACCTGCTCTACAGACAACAAAGGAGCTGTAGGGTTTACCTGTATTGTGCCAAGATTGAGCTTAAAGGTATCTTTAATCTCTTTCGCCTGACACATAGCATAGAAGGTATTCTCCGACATACGGATGCGCAATATCTTGCGACCTTTCTTCTTAGCTTCGTCTTTGAGTTTCTTAATATCTTTGATAGGAGTAGCGCCAGCCTGTCCCCAATTCGTTGTTGCGCTAATCTGATGTACTCCAAGATTGAATGTATAAGACACATTCGCTTTCGCATTATTGGTGCGCGAAACGGTCTGTGTACCCTTAAACAGACCCTCAAAATAAAGCATATCAATACGCTTATGAGGTGCGATAACAGCTCGCTCAAAAGGACGGAATGAATAAGTAATGAGCTTATCGTAAGCAGCGTTAAGAACAGACTGGGTGTAATTACTACCACTCATATCCTTAAACTTACCCTCGAGGTAATGCATCTGCTCCAAATAGTCGTTATCAAGCTCCCATTCGTCAGCGATACGACCGATAGAACCTGTAATCTGTCCCCAGTCTGGCATGGTGTGCAATGGACGCTCTCCGTTTTTAGCGACAACAGAACCAACCATTGCGGCAGTATACTTCGCTATGTTTGCTTGATAAACCTTCGCAGCACAATACTCCACAGGCTTCATTTCTTTCTTCCACTCTGCTGTATAAGTGGAAGTCTTCATGTATTCATCAATATAAGTCTGAAAAGACTTAGGGTCTTGCAATTGTTTTAGAATTGAATTCATAGTCTTAAATCTCCACTTTTAAAATTACTGAATCTTAAACAAAGCGATACCAACAGCATTAAGAGCCGTCTTAATATCATCGTTGATTGGATAAGGAAGTGAATCTTCCTCAACTTCCATTACTTGAAGAGTTGGGGTGCAAGGGATTTCACTCTCAGGGGCACGAAGGTCAAGTGTATCATAAGAAAGACCAAGAACTATATCTTTTGTCTTATCAAAATCAGACACGACAGCACCTTCAGCAGCTTCATTGGCAAGTGCAGAAACAGTTAATGTATCAACACCATCGGCTGATGTAATTGCCGAGATAGTAGCTCCAGCAATCTTATCGCCGACCTTAAACAGCGAACCGCTTGCAATCTTCAATGTTGTAGCCTGTTTCTCTGCTTTTTCGGCAACTTTTGCTGTCTTTACTACGATAGCGTTACCCTTACCATCACCCGACAATTTCAAAGTTGCACCCTTAGGAAGCCACTTTAAAGAGCTTGGCAAATTGGTACGGTCAAGCATATAACCTCCTTGTCTACGCAGACACTGCTCTTCAAGCCATACAGCCTCTTGAATATCTTCGGGCTTAGTCTTGTGCAAGAAATAACCTGAATTTGTCATAATCTTTTCTTTTAATAGTTAAACAATCTTTTACCTTACAATGTTTTTACTTCTGTGGAGTTGGTGTGTTACGCTCGGAGAAGCCTTGCATTGCTTTTACAAAATCATTTTGCTCGTCAGCCTCGGTAGACACTTTAGGAGCATCTACAAAAAGTCCACTTGAAACCATTGTCTGTTTAAGAGCAGTCCAATCATCGGCACATTGCTGTGCGAGAGTTTCAAGGTTTTCCTCCTTGTCGAGCTGATAACGTGAACGGAACTGCTCTGGAATATCCTTCAACTTTTCACTCTTGCCGAAAAGGTCGTTGAGACGTGCTCTTTCTTCCTTCTCTTTATATGGAGCGATAGCGGCAGCTACAGCATCGTTAATAGCTTGCTGATTACCCTTTGTTGCCTCGGCAATCATCTGCTGAACTTGCTCTTGCGTAAGCCCTGTTGGAGGAACTGGAGGAATAGGAGGAACTGGAGGAATAGGAGGAACTGGAGGAACTGGAGGAGTTGGCTTATTGTTAGGGTCGTTAGGGTCAATCCATCCATCGAATTTCTTCGTTGTTTCGCTGACCGCACGATTGAATAATGATTGCATCATACCAACATAAGGCTCAACCGCCGTGATAGCACTCGTTACATCCTCGTCCTTTGACTCATCTGTTAAACCACGACTTGCAACTATCAGGTCAACCAGCTTGGAAAGTTCATCCTTCTTCAAACCATACTTTGCAAATGATGTTTTGGCAGAAGTAAGCACTTTTTCTTTAATTGTCATAGTAATTCTGTTTTTGTTAAAAAAATGATTTATCTATTTGCAAAATTTCTTTTTCTATTAAATACTTAATAATATTTATTAATAGCTGTGTAAACAATTGAAAATAAAGGCGTTTTTTTTGCGTTCTAACAGCTTGTATTTAGTTTTTAGTATAGTTATCAAGGATATAATAATAAAAGCAAGATAACTAAAAATAAAAGTTATCTTGCTTTACGTTTAATCATATCTAATTTTGCTTTTACTTTCTGCGGATTCCTGGCATCATGATTATTCAGTCTTACTACATGATACCCGAGCCGCCATATACCCGAAGAGCGATTGTTATCTTTTCTCTTTTGGTCTTTAGTAAAATGGTAAGCTCCATCAAGCTCTACGATAGTCCTTATCTCGGGCAGATATATATCAGCGAAGTATAGCTTTCTGCCCGTAACTATCGGCTGCTGTGGTATTACCTTATATCCTAACTGAGTGCATATTTTCGCCGCAGCCTTCTCCGCATCGGTTGTATGTGAAAGGAGGTCGCAGCGAATTTGTCTTATAAGAGCCTTGTTTATCTTCATTGCTGATTTTGCTCTATGAGAGGTAAGTTGTCATGCTTCTTCAACTCCTCGTAAAGAAACAATCTTCCTTTCTGAGTCCATTTTGTGTGCATCACCGAGCCATTCGTTCCGTTTCGATGAACGATAGGTACAGTATCAGATTGCACATAACCATAAGGAAGGTACTTTGCGTACAATATCCACTGACCGCCAACCTTATGTTGAATGCCAAAATTACGAAGCAAGACATTGAATGCCTTTGCTGACTGACCGTAGTCCTGTGCAATTTGCGTTGTCGTTACAGTCTCATTGCTTGATAGAATCTTATCTACATAAGTTACCTTTGGTTGCATCTCGGATATAGCGCCGTTCAACTCTACGATTTCCTTTGAGCTTGCTTCAAGTTGTTTCTGTTGCTCTTCAATTTTTTGTTGCTGTTTTGCAGCCAACATCAGAGCCTCGGCAAATGACTGTGGCACTTGATATTGCTCACATTGTTTGATTTCTAGTTCTTCCCAACGAAGAATCAATTTCGCTCTTGCCTCGTCATTGAACTTAGTGGCGACATACAAGCACTCGGTTTTGTTTAGAATGTAGCAAGGGCGGTCTTGGTTGTTTGCGTCCTTGTATGAGCCGAGCGGAAATTTCCGTTGGGCTACTTTTTTCCAAGCAGCTTCCATGTTTCTGATAGCTTCAAGAACATCGGAATGCCGCTTACCTGTAACCTCGGCAATTTCAAGTGAGGTCATGGTTTCTTTCTTTATCAACTCTTTCATATCTTTACTATTTTTAATTTTCTAACATTTTTATCTCATCCTATAGATAGAAGATTGCCTTACTCAAATCCTGCACTCTCTGTTCACGTTCCGAAAGATTCATTTCTTTCTTACCCTTGCGCAAGAGATACTTTACTGCCGAACCGCAGTTGAAATCAAGGTGGCGACAAATGTCAATCGGCTCTATACCGCAGAGTTCCTTTAACCAAGCGTAGTGGTCTGGGTGATTAACCATTTCTTTTTTGTTTTCTATCATTTGTCTTATCATTTTCGAGGGTTACTTTAATTTTGTTCCATATATTGCTCTTGTTGAGCGAGCATCACGCTTATTATCAAATTCTGCATCTTTTCAATAATGAATTTAGGTGTTTCTGAACTTCTTATAAAGAAAGGATGCCTACCTCGCTTATGTTTATTAAAAAACAACTTGTCATCATCACTTTCGATTTTTACCGATATTAAGTATTCTACAACAAAGAGGTCAGAGCTTCCTTTTTGCTTCCTTGTTGGCAATACATATTGTATCTTGTTTTCTTCAAGCCATTGTATCAACCTCTTTAGCTTAGTTTCGTTTTTCATACTTTCAAGCTCTCTTTCATATTGTTATATTCTCTGTTCGCCATTTCGTCAACTATCTCATTATATTTATCGCCATTATGACCTTTTACCCAAACAAAAGAAACTTCTCTTAACGCTGCAAGTTCACGATATTTTTGTATCAAGTCGCTATTTTTTACATCAGAGGTTAATCTTCGTTTTAGAGTTTCAAAAGCATAAATAGCATACTTGGAATCTGTATGAATAGTTATTTTAGATGCAATAGGGCAAAAGTTTACCGCACTTATAATAGCAATCATTTCGGCTCTATTGTTTGTTGTATGTGGCAAAGCTTTGCTTCTGCGCTCTACTTCGATACCATTCTCTAAAACAAGGTATGCTGCGCCACCTTCTCTATTCTCTGATAAGTTGTTACAACTGCCATCTGTATAGCAATCAAACTCACGCCTTTTAATAGACGAGTTAATATAATTTTTCAACGCTGTAGTCATATTTTTTCGATTTTATAATCTTTATAATCTATATATACCATATTTATTTTAGAGCGAGAGCGACACT
>ERZ1034878.349-NODE-349-length-23472-cov-26.026049_pt1 | contig 23472 bp, 25 predicted proteins | sample MGYA00520593_ERZ1034878 | MGnify/ENA primary metagenome ERZ1034878 (study PRJEB33766, sample SAMN09781724) | gut metagenome | biome: gut microbiome | host: Homo sapiens | place: Madagascar | study: EMG produced TPA metagenomics assembly of the PRJNA485056 data...
ACATAATGCTCGTAAAGATTTCTGAATGTGCGTATAATCTCAGCGCATGTAGAATATAAGGATTTCATACTTCGGTATGGGATTTTTTATTTGCTCTCTTCGTATAGTTTGGTTTAGTACGACTGACTTGTAATCAGTAAACGGCAGTCCGAAGCTGCCAGAGAGCTTTTACTTGCCAATTGGCAAAATAAATTAAAGGATGTGAAAATTATTAAGTACATTTCTAAAAGTGAAATTGAAAAATTATTATCTGAAGGTGTAATTAGAAACACAAAGTATGGATATGTTAATCGAAAAGGAAATCCAGTTGGTTATTACAAGACTTGTGGTGGGAAACGTTATATCGAAGATAAATTTATCAAGTAGGTTCTGCCTATGACTGAAAAAGATTTTAAAATTGAAAGAATTCAAGACGGAACATTTCGAGTAACAAGAATTGACATTAAAGGCGATTATCATACACATATGAAAAGTAAACAGTTAGTCAAGACTGTAATATATAATGTGTGTAATGGTAAAATTCCACTAAATACACGAAACTATACTCTGATTAGTATGTATAGATTAAGTAATGATGTGAAATATCGTGATAAAATTCAGGAAATATTAGATACTCGAAAACAAAAAGGTAGAAAAGATAATTATTGTAATCCTAGCAGATATAAGTCTGGTAGGATTTTTTAATGGAGGATTTAAAGGAATGATAAAAATTAGCGAAACCGAGGAGAAGATCACAGCTCCTAAGAAGACAATTAAATTAGATGGTATTTCTGTAAATGATTTAAAACTTATAGATGCCGAAACTGGTGAAGACTTATCTCAGCAGGTAATTGATGCTATTCCGTTTGATACTATCGGATTTAAGATTACTTTTGAGATTCCTTCTGATGAGTCTGCTGATAAAGAATAGAGAGTTGGTGAATGATTGTTTAATATCGAAGAAGAATTAACAAAATATAGTCTAACTCAGGAGAAATATGAACAGCTTTTACAGGACTGTTCTAATAAGGTTCAGAAAATTAGTGATGACGACTGGTCTGAAATTTGTTCAAGATATGGTCTTGAATTTAATCCTGATACTATTCGTAAGGGTTCACAACCGCCACTTGTAGGTTCAGCATTTGTTTCTGAATATTACAAATGGAAAGAATCACAAAATCATTACAATCATGATGATAATTATTTTAAAGAATTACAGATTCAAAAGGATGCAGTTTACAAAGAAAAACGCAAATTATATGATCAACGAAGAGAATATAATAAACTTTTAACATCTGATGCCAGAGCAGAACATCTTAATGAAGAACTTGTAAAGGCGGCAAATAGATTAAATGAAGATCAACCTCTCATATTTAATGAAAAGTGGTTTAAACCAAATATTCACAAAGAAGCTATTATGTTTTGGAGTGATTGGCATTATGGTATGACTACTGATAATATTTGGAATAAATATAATACACAAATTTGCAAAAATCGTGTTAAAGCATTTGTCGAAATATCTAAAGAATTCATTCAGCTAAACAATATTGATGTGTTGAATATCGTTATGTTAGGTGATGCAGCTCATGGATCTATACACACAGGTTGTAGAATCCAGTCTGAAGAAGATACTTGCGACCAGCTTATGCATGTTTCTGAAATTATGGCAGAAGCCATTAACGATTTATCAAATATTGTAAATCATATTACTGTATATTCCTGTTATGGTAATCATATGAGAACTATACAAGATAAAAAAGATTCAATTCATTCAGACAATATGGAAAAAATAATTCCTTGGTGGATTGAACAACGTTTACAGAATAATACAAAGATTGAAATTAAATATTCCGAATATAAAGAATTTACTAAACTAAATGTTCTAGGCAAGAATATTTGTTGCGTACATGGTGATTTGGAGAAAGATTTTAAACAAATTGGCGTAACAATTAATACACTTTTTTCTAGGAAATTTAGCGAAACGATTGATTATACTGTATCAGGTGATAAACATCACTTGGAAGAATTTGAAAAATTTGATATTGAAAGTATTTTAATTCGTTCTTTGTGTGGAGCAGATGAACATTCTAACAATGGTAGATTATACTCTCGTCCGGGGCAAACATTGATGATTTTCAATGATGTATACGGTAGAGAAGCTACATATAATATTCCATTAGATATCGTAGATTAAAATACTAATTTCAACAACTTCTCCACCCGTCTATTGCCAGATAAATTCCATCCGCACGAAAGATAACGACAATAGACAAGTTATCTCACAGGAAATCTGCGCCAATGTTTACATACATATTCAGTTCTTCCGAACCTTACACGAGTGTAAGCATTGACATGAACAAGATATGGGTAAACACATCTATTCACGAGAATCACCAACCTTTCATAAAAATATGATTAGTAAGTGGAGAAGATATTATATTATAACGCAAATTAGATTATATTGCAATCCGTCATTCGGCTTGACTTGAGGCTAACGCTTGCAGGAGCAGATACCTAGCAGTTGCAATAATATACAATTAAATAGCATGTGTATGGCTTAGAATAATACACAATAGTATGTACGAGGGTGTGGACTCGATTGAGTCGCTACTCTCTTTTATATTAAACAAAATTCGGTAAATAACAATAAGTGCCGAAAAACATTAAAAAAAATAAAGGAAGATAAAGGAGAAAATTAAAATGACAAAATCAGAATTAATTAAAGGAATTCAGAATGAGGTATCTATTAATATCCCACAGAAAGATGTAGCTGAAATTTTAGACGCACAGGCAAAAGTCGTTGCAGATGCAGTTAAAGCAGGTGACGAGGTCACTATTCCTGGTGTTTGTAAAGTAAAATCAAAGGATGTTCCTGAAAGAACTGGTAAGGTGATGATGGGTGCAAATAAGGGAGATACATGGACTAAGCCAGCTCACAAAGAGGCTTGCGTTAAAATTGTTAAAGCTCTCAAAGAGATTTTTGCATAATCTGAAGGGTCGTGATTATTATAAAAACATTACATTTTGAAGATTATGAAGATTTTGCTTGCGCTGTTTCAGACGCATATGACAGAGTAAAATCTAATGATGAATATAATTCAGTAGATGTTGTTGCTAAATATGAAGATGCAAAAGAAATTATTCGTGAACTTATTGGAATCGGATATGGAATTGCATCTATTAATGGGTTTGGTGATCCTGAATGGGATGGATATGATGATGCTTTTATTATCAGTTTATTAGAAGATGAAATTTGGTGTGAACCTGTTAAAAGAGAAAATGGATACATCTTTGTTGAAGCTGATGTCGTATATATCTTTGATGATTGTAATTCTAAAATTATTCCGAAAATTGAAGCCGATGAGATATATGAAGTAGAGATTAGTGATTTTGATTACGATTGTGAGAATTGTGAATATCATGACATGGCTACTGCTTCTTCTGCTACTTATGAAGTAAATGGGAAATCCGTAGATAAGGAAACTTATGAGAAAGCTATTGAAGATATTGAGGAAAAGTATTTAGATGGCATTCGTGATATGCTTTTGAGATATTGTGAGATTCAGGATGAAATGAATGAGTGGCGTAAAATGCTTATATGGTAACATGAATAAAAAACAAGAATTAAATCAAAGATTATTATTTTTCAATCCCGAAATTGCTTTTGATGGTACAATTGGTGGAATTAAATTTGTAATGATTGTTGAAGCATCTAGTAATCAAATTAATTGGGTTGTGTATGAAGGCGATCATAGAAAAGAATTTCAAAATTTTGATGAAGCATGTGATTATTATATTGAGATGATTAATAAAAAGTAAATAGTTAGAGAGTGTGTGGTGTATGCTGCATACTCTTTTTTGTATGGGTAGGTCGTATAGCGGCAATTACACCTGACTGTAAATCAGACGCTCCGGCTTCAGTGGTTCGAGTCCACTCCTGCCCACTTTTGATGTTTCTGTGAATGGAAACAGAGAATAAATATATGTGCTCATGATTGGTGTCATAGCTGATTGTGGGGTTTATGGAATGGGACAAATCGGAGTTGCAAACCGATTTGAGCAGAGTTTATTACCTTACCCCTCTCTCCCATTCTATTTTTATTGGTATTGGGTAAGGTGAAAGGGTAAAGGTAAAATTATGGGAAAAGGAAAATCAACAGAGGAACGTATCAAATATTTTAAAGATATGTTTCCCATTAAATTTAATGACGAAATTACTTTATATTTATTAGATGAAAAAGTTGATGTTGTCATTGATAATCAAAATCTACGCAATTATTATTTTAATGTGATTGATAACGATGGATATAAATATAGGCAAAACGTTCATCATATCCTGTCTTCAAGAAAAAATTATAAGTGTCCAGCAAGATTCTTCGCTAACAATCCATATACATATGAAAACATAAATAATTTCTTTAAAATCAATGATATTGATTTATTTATTGATGGCACAAATCTTCCAGTATCAGGATGTGCAAGGGAAAAATTTGATTTTGTAAAAAGTAATGGTGAAATAGTTAGTACCACATGGAATCAAATTCAACATCATACGTTCAGATATAAAAAGGATTATGATGAAGTAAAACAAAAGAAATTTAATGATACACATATGACAAAAGATAAGGCTATTCCTATTATATTAAAAAAATCAGAGGAATTAAAAAGACCTTTGTTACAAAGTGATTTTGAAGGCGTTGAAACAACAGATACTTCTATTGGAATTCGTGTAATTTGGCGCATATGGGGAACTTTTACAAATATGATTAAAGATTTAGGACTTCAAGAACATGATGGATATTTCAAACCTAATGATAAAAATTATCATTCGCATGACGAAGTAATAAATTCTGTAAAAAGTGTTTGTGATAAAGTAAAGACAGAAGGACGTACTACTGTAATGTATCCAGATTTTAAAGAAAATATTGATATTGAAATATCTACAATTAGAAGACATTGTGAATTAGATGGAACTACTCTTAACAAATTAGTAGAAAAATATGGTTGTAAGCTACAACAAGCTGGAAATGGACTTAACCATACATTTCCAGATGGTGAGAGAATTGTTTCTAAATATGAGTATGATTTTAGTAATTTCCTTAGAACTCACGGATTAAACTTTAATGTAGATTATTTTAGAAATATTCCATACAAATCTATAGATAGTTCTTACAGTGGTAAAATGAATTGTGATTATCTTATTATTTTCAATAATAAAAAAGTCTATATAGAACTTGCTGGCATACTTGGAAACAAAGGTCATCAAGAAGCTTATCGAAATAATACTCCAATAAAATCAAAGTCAAAAGAATTGTATCGACAGAAATTATGTCAAAAGTGTGACATTTTTGAACGCAATGGACTTGATTATTATATTTTATTAAAAGATGAAATGAATGAAGAAACGTATAAAAATATATTGAATAAATATTTGAAAGAAGTGGCTTAGTATTTACTACTATCTCACTTCTTTTTTGTTTGAAAGGAAGTGAGAAAAATGTCAAGATTTACAGTCTATAATCATATTGTAACAGATGAAAAATATGCAAAAATCAATAAGGATAATATTGATTTAATGGATGATTGGATAGAATATTTGCAATCAATTGATAGAGCACCCCAGACGCTCCACGCTTATCGAAACGACTTAAAGGTATTTTTTACATGGAATCTTGAGTTCAATGGGAACAAATTCTTTCCCGATTTAACTAAACGTGAAGTTGCAAAGTTTCAAAATCATGCATTAAATACATGGGGATGGAGTTCAAATAGAATTAGACGAGTAAAGTCAACACTCTCTTCCTTATCAAATTATATAAGAGATATTCTTGATGATGAACCTGAATTTGAAAACTACAAACCTATTATTAGGAAAATTGCAAATCCAGCCAAGGAAGTTGTAAGAGAAAAAACAATACTTTCTGATGAACAAGTAGAACTATTGTTAAATACACTTGTTGAAAGGAAAGAATATGAAGCAGCTTGTGCAGTAGCCGTACTTGCCTTTTCTGGAATGAGACATGCAGAGTTATTACAAATGAAAGTTGAATATTTCAATGACGATCATTTTGTCTATGATTCTATGTGGAAAACAGATAAGGTAAGAGCAAAAGGTTTCGGAAAAAATGGTAAGCAAATTAATAAATTTATATTATATAGTGCAAAACCATATTTGGATTTATGGTTAAAAGAACGTGAAAGACTAGGAATTGAAAGTGAATGGTTATTTGTGACAGTTTTTATTGATAAAGAAACAAAACAAAGAACATATCATCAGCGAAGAGATGTAAGCTCATGGATTCAAATGATGGAAGATATTTTAGGTGTTGACGCATATTGTCATATGTTTAGACATTATACATGTACACGCTTACATAGATTAAATTTGCCAGCTCACGTAATTCAAGAATTTTTCGCATGGTCTAGTGCAGAAATGCTCAGTATCTACAACGACCTGACTGCCGAAGATGAATTTGGAAAATATTTCGATAGAGATGGTGTAAAAGAAGTTAAACAGGGTTCTTTAACAGACGCATAATTAATGTCATCCGTGAAGACACCGAAGATGCCGATGAAGCTTTCGTCTAACACTTCGTCTAATTCCCTCTTGCACGACACAATATTATGTGTTACAATACAAAGGAATTAAAGATAATAACAAAAAAGACACCACCGTATAACAGTAACGGTTGTCCGAAATACTAAAATGACTAAAGAAACATAGTCGCTCGTTTTCTCAGGACGGGGCGGCTATTTTTCTTTTCTATTACTAACAAGAGTAATAATGGCAATTATAACTAGTGTATAAGTAAATAAATCTGAAAAATTTACCATAAAGAATGTCCTCCTTTCGCTAGATTCCTCGAAAGGTTTCTATGTGGAAATGGGCTTGTACTCCCATGAGAGGACAACCGCCTACCGTACTTAGTAGTGTCTTATGACTAATATATCATATCAGACAATTTCTGTCAAAATATTCCAAAAATAGAGAATAATATCATACAAGCTGCTTACACTTTCACGAGAGTAAGGGCGGTCTATCAATTTGTTAATAGATTTTTACTCAAGCATGAATAGATTATCGACAGATGACTATATTCTAAATAACTGGATATGTACAGTCCAATATCAGCTAGTTAGTGCTTTATGCTGATACTATTTTGGGGTCTATCTCCAAATAAAAAGAAACTTATAAATTCTTATTCTGATGAAGAATGGGAATTATTATAAAAATTGCGGAGTGACGAAATTGGATAGACGTAACAGGCTTTGACCCTGTTGTTCACAAGAATATGTGGGTTCAAATCCCACCTCCGTAGTTTCATATTACGTTGGTTCGAATCCAACTAGCCCAGTTAATTAAAACTAACAAATAAAAATAATTATATACACCGACCTCTTTTTAATTGGTCGGTTTTATTTATGTCTAAAATCGATCAAAAATTAAGAAAGTGAGGTAATTAAATTATGTCAATGGTATGTACGAAATTTGGTGGCTTTAGTAACATTTCACTCTGCGAATTTGTTGCAGATTCAGTAGATGAATTGTTATCAGATGCCCCTACAACAAAGAAAAAAGGGACTGGGAACTTTGCTAATTTTGACCACTACGCTCCTATTGGCAGCACAGCAACAGTAAATAATTCAGGAAGTATTGTTGTATACATGCTTTTCTCTGAAGGATGGAAGGAGATGTAGTAATATGGATACAACAACTTATGCCTTATGTAAGAAAGTAGCTGCTTCTGCTGTAAGTGGCGTTAAAAGTATGTCTGTTGATGGACAGACGTTAAAAATCAATACAAATAGTGGTGAAATTCTTACTATAAATTTTCCTACTCCATCAGGTAAAGATGGCGTTTCTGTTACGGATATCAGTGTAAATGCTAAAAATCAGATTGTATTTACTATGTCTGATGATACTACTTTTACTTCTGGTATTGTTCCTACTGTCAAAGGAGATAAGGGTTATAAAGGGTCAGAAGGAAAATCTGCTTATGATGTTTGGATTTCTAATGGAAATACAGGTACTGAAGAAGATTTTCTTAATTCTCTAAAACCTAACGATAATGTTGAACTTGGAACATTTGTTGAAAATGAATATATAGATTATAAAGGTAATTTTAAAACTTATAAAAATTGGCATAGAACAGACTATATTGAATTACCTATAGATGCTACTAAACTTATAGTAAATTGTAATGACCAAACTGAAGCTAATTCAAGATATAATGCGTTTTATGATGTTAATAAAACATTCATCGCTAGGGCGTATTATGGTACTAATACTATACCTTGTAATGCAAAATATATAGCATTAAGTTGCAAATCTTCTGCTTCTATTTCTATAAAAAAAATTACAAATGATATTGAAATTATAAAATTAAATAAAGATATAGAAAATGCATTAGTTCAATCCTCTTCAAAAAAAAGAACAGATACAAATGAAGTTTTTACTATTGCTCATATAAGTGATATTCATGGATCTCAAGACTTATTTAATCGAATAGTTGAATTTACCAATTATTATATCTCGAATTTAAAACTAATTATAAGTACTGGAGATTATGTGTACAAAGGGCAAGCGGATTTTATTGATTTATTAGGTAATGCAGAAATCAATAATGTTCCTTTTTATAACGTTATTGGAAATCACGACCAATATGTATCGGATACAGATAGAACTCAGGCAGCCAAAGCTTCTACTTATGCTAATGTTATAACTAAAACACAAAGAGGTTGGCAAGGTATTGGCGTAACATATATGTCAGGAGATAATTCAATGACGTATTATAAAGATTTTGCAAATTCAAAAATAAGATTAATTGTTTTAGATGATTATTATGATAAAGATGCACAAGTTACTTGGTTGCAAGAAAGACTTAGTGAAGCTAAAGAGTTAGGTTATCACGTAATAACTGCAAAACACGAAAAGACTGATAACATCACTACTTCTATTGGATGTTTTAATTCAAAAGATGTTTATACAGGAACTTATGATACCACTTTTGAAACCGTAATTAAAGCATTTATTGATGCAGGTGGAATATATATTTGTAATCTATGTGGGCATGAGCATATAGATGAAATGGGCTATACAAGCAATGGTATATTGAATGTAGTTGCCGAATGTATTACTGACGATGTGTATTGGCAGAATTGTAAGAGAGATAAAGGCACTAAAACATATGATTGTTTTAATGTTATATCAGTTGATACTAATCAGGGGTTACTCAAAATTGTTCGTGTAGGTGATAATACTGATATTTATTTACATGAAAAAAAATATGTATGTTATGATTATATAAATAAAAAAATTATATAAGTTTAAGAAAGAGTCATTTCCTTTGGAGATGGCTCTTTTGTTATGAAACTAAATAAGACTGCCAAGCACATCACTTTGACAGTCCTATTCCCATATTTGTTTTTCTAAGACCTTGGTGCAACTTGCATGACGACAAACGCCGTACCATCATAGCGTTTATTATCCTTTGACTCCTGATGGTGTCGTGTACACATTTTATGCCTTCACTGCAAATGGATTGATGTGAAATCCTATCTTACCCAAGGCAACCTCACTTTAGCAGGTGGGTTCTGCAATACTTCTTATTGCCATCGCATCGGCTTTCACTAGAACGGGCATATTCAAAACGGCTTTTAACATAATCACCATTCCTTTCTGCCAATTATGGCAGATATATTATAGTCTGTTTAATTAGTGAAGTCAATGTGATGATTTTACACCTTTAGCTTAATTGGTAGAGCAACGATCTCCAAAATCGTCAGGTCTATGTTCAAATCGTAGAAGGTGTGCTAAGCACAAAATTTGTATTAATAAATAATAGGTTGCGACTTACCGCTTGGAGGAAAATTAAATGAATAAAGGAAACAAAAATATTTTTGACGAAACTGTTGAAACATTAATCAAAGACGCAAAGGCTCTTACAGAAAGATATAATAAATATGTAAGTGCAGAAGCTGATCCAGATAATTGTGCATTTAGAAATAAAATGACAATTGATACTCTTAGACTTTTAAAAGATACATTATCTTTGATTAAGGAATATGATTGGCATTTAGAATATTCTGAATATGAAACAGATGGACATAATGAAGTTGCTGTTTGGGAACAGAATCATTCTGGCGAAATCAGAAATTATAAAAAATGGACTGTTAGTGATGGTACAACAATGTATATAGATTATGGAACTGATGTGACACTTGTATATGTCGGTAGAAGGAAATTTCGTTTTGATTTAAAGAAAGATAGATCGACATTTATCTATACAGTTACCGACTATTACAAGAATGGTAATATAACCATTTATGTTGATAGTACGGGGCTTGGTAAATATGTTTGTGATTTGTTAGATAGTCATGATATTTCATATAGATTAATTAAAAATATGAATGATAGAGAGTAGCTAAAATGCTACTCTTTTTCAATGTAAATTGCACTTTCATAGTGTTTTATAAGTTGAATTTTTATGAGAAGTGGTATTACTACTGCTTCTCTTTTTATATTGGAATAAAAGGAAGGAAGGTGAAACAATGGCTAATTTAAGACAAGCCAAAACTGATGATGAAGTCAAAAAGCTAACAGTAAATAATGTGAAAGGTGCGTATCATGATTTAGCCATTGACTACAACCATTTACTAGATTTGGATTATATCTATTGTCCGCATTGTGGAAAATGGAAATCAACTAAAGGTAATGGAAACTTTTATAAATCTAACAAAAGTAAAAGCGGATTTGAGCATTTTGCATGTAAGGCTTGTATTTTAGATTTGTGTACTGACGTAGATCCTAAAACTGGCATTAGAACAGACAATAGAGAAAAAACAATTAACACTTTTAGACAGCTTGATTGGAAATTTAGCGAAAGTGATTATAACGCACAGTTACAAGCTATTAATGAAGGTGTTGGTGAAAAAGTTCGTGGAACGGCTGTTCAAAATCTTATTGTAATGGTAGCTTCTCTTCCACAATACAATAACACTTCTTATAAAGACTCTGAATTTTCTATTGATGATATAGATAATAATCCAGAAACAAATACGAAAATTGTTCAAAAAACTCTCAAGTCTGCTAAGAAACGTTTTGGAAATAACTATAATAATGAAGAACTTATGTATCTTGAGACGGAATACCAAGACTGGACGACTCGTTACCCCTGTGAAAATAAATCTCAGGAACTTTTATTTAAACGAGTGTGTTGTAAAGAACTTGAGATAGATAATGCTCAGAAAAACGGAAAAGATACAAAAGATTTAGATGCTACTTTACAGAATTTATTAGGAAGTTTGAATATTAAACCTAATCAGAAAACTGCATCTGAATTAACTGACAATCTTACATTTGGACAACTTATTGATAAATGGGAAGGTGAATGGGACGGTGGAAAACCTATTCCAGAACCAGAAGGCGAATTCAAAGATCCTGATAAAATTGGACTCTTAATTGATGTTTTCTTTAAAGGGCATTTATCTAAAATGATGGGATTGAAAAATGCTTTCTCATCTACATATGAAAAATTCATTTCAAAATATACGGTTAAGAAACCTGAGTATGATGAAGATACTGATTCGGAAGCATTGTTTGATAAGATATTTGGTCAAAAAGCTGAAGAGGAGGTATAATTTATGCCTCAATTAAAAACTCAGACGGAAATAGAAAAAGACAAACAGCAAAAGATAATGGAGACAATTGCGTGGAAAGCTGGATATTATCGTGCCAATCCACATAGGTATGTATCTGAAGTCTTGGGATTATCTCTCAAGTGGTTTCAACAAATTCTCTTATGGTGCATGATGCATTACAATTTTGTTATGTATCTTGCAGCAAGAGGTCAAGGGAAAACCTATCTTACTGCTCTCTTCTGCTGTGTAAGATGTATTTTATTTCCTGGTACAAAAATAGTTGTTAGTTCTGGAACTCTAAAACAGGCTAACGAAGTCTTGCTTAAAATACAAGATGATTTCATGAAACAATCTTCCATATTACGTTCGGAAATAGAGAAATGTAATATAGGTCAAAATGACGCTTCTATTTATTTCAAAAATGGCTCATGGATAAAAACAAGGACAAGCTCGGAAAATAGCCGTTCAGCTCGTGCAAATTGCATAGTCGTGGATGAATTTCGTATGGTTGATGAAACAGTTATCAATACCGTATTGCGTAAATTCTTAACAAGTCCAAGACAGCCAAAATATTTACAAAAACCTGAATATGCACACATGCAGGAAAGAAACAAAGAAATATATATGTCCAGTGCGTATTTTAAAAGTTCATGGGCTTATAGAAAAGCACAAAGTTATACTCTTAATTTCTTTGATGATACAAAAAAATATTTCATATGTGGATTACCTTATCAGGTGTCAGTGCGTGAAGGACTACTCTCTCGTTCTCAGCTTGAAGATGAAATGAGTGAAGCTGATTACAATGAACTTGTTCAACAGATGGAAATGGAATGTCTGTGGTTTGGTGATACAGATGGTAGTTTGTTTAAATTTGATGAATTAACTGCTCGTAGAAGACTTCGCAAAGCGTTTCCACCATTGAGTTTCTGCAATGACAAAATAACAATTCCAAAATTAACAACTACTGGTAAAAGAATTTTATCTATTGACGTTGCACTTATGCAGTCTACAAAAAAGAAAAAAAATGACGCTTCTGCTATTTTTATCAATGATTTAATTCAAGTAAATGATACTACTTATCAATCAAATTTCGTATATGGTGAAACTTTCGAAGGTTTGAAAACAGACGAATTAGGAATGATTGTTATGAAATATTTTTATGAGTATCAATGTACAGATTTGGTTTTAGATACAAACGGAATCGGTTTGGGCGTTTTCGATTTTATCACCAAGGAGCAAATTTGCCAAGAAAACGGTAAAAGATATCAAGCGATGACTTGTATAAATGATAAAGATATGGCTGAACGATGTAAAGTTCGTGATGCTAATAAAGTTGTTTGGTCTGTAAAAGCTAATGCTAATTTTAATAATGAGATATGTGTATTACTTAGAAATGGTATACAGAACGGAAAAATTAATTTCCTTATTCCTGAACAAGACGCAGATAACTCATTAAAAGAAACATATAAAGGATATTTCAAAATGTCTCCAACAGAGCAAGCGAAATTAAAAATGTCTTATATACAAACAACGTTTGCTGTTTACGAATTGATTAAATTGGATCATGAAGTTAAAAACGGAAACATTAAAGTTAAAGAAATCGAAGGCATGAGAAAGGATAGATATTCTTCTATAGCTTATTCTTATTGGTGTGCTTGTCAATTAGAATTAAAATTGAAACCTAAGACACAAAACACACAATCTCTTATCAACAAACTCCCAATCCGTCAAGGCAAACGATTTTCAATGTTTAATTAAAGGAGGTGCATTAACGAAAAATGCCAAGAACAAAGAAAGTGGATGCTAATGCACCTACTACAAATACAACTAAGAAGACGAACTCAACGTCCTCTTCTACTAAAACAACTGCGGCTCAGATGCGAAATTATTCCAAAGAAGAATACCGTAAAGAATTATTTGCCAAAGCATCACAAGCTATGCAGCTACTTAACTTACAAAAAACAGAGACACGAAGCTATACTATTTATAGTAAAGAAAATCTTCGTTCTTACATGCAGAATCCATTTTCAAATGAAAATAGACTTCGTAATTTAAGCCGATTTTTATACAGAGTTTCACAGCCATATAGACGATTGGTAAACTATAATGCTCAATTAGTTGACCTAACAGCAATGAATGTAAGTCCAAATATTGATATTACACAAGATAATGATACTCAAACAATCTTAAAAGACTATTATGACACTTGTGTAGAAATTGATAAAATGCACTTACATTCTGAAATATATAAAATGCTTGTAACAGCATGGATTGAAGATGCTGCTTATGGTTATATATATGAAGATGACACAGGATTCTTCATACATCTATTAGATGGTGAATATTGTAAAATATCTTCTATCAATCCTGATGGTAGTTATAACTTTGCTTTTGATTTCAGTTATTTCAAACAGAGAAAGGATTATCTTGACTATTGGGATTCTGAATTTCAGAAAAAATATAACTCTTATGAAAGTGATTCATCTCTTAAATGGCAAGAATTAGATCCTGAACGAACAATTTGTATTAAAGTTGGAAGTGATGATCCAAAGCTCTGTATTCCACCTTATATTGGTGTATTTGAAAATCTGATTGATACAATCGACTTACAATCACTTGTTTCTGTAAAAGACGAATTATCAATCTATAAACTTCTTGTAGCTCGTCTTGAACATATGCAAGGAAGTGATAATCCAGATGATTTTGAGGTTGATATTCAGGTTGCTCTTGATTATTATGCAAAACTTGAAGCATCTCTTCCAGATTGCGTATCTTCTTGTATTTCCCCTCTTCCAATTGAACCTATTGAATTCAAAGGAACTACAACAGATGATACAGATATGATTGAAAAATCAATGAGTAATCTGTTTAAAATATCTGGTGGTTCTTTGGTTTTGAATGATGAAAAACAAGGAACTACAATCTATAGAGCACATATGATTGCAGATATGATGAATGCAATTAAACCTCTTCTTGGTGAAATTGAAGTATGGATGAATAGACATCTTTCTTATAACCTTTCAAATCCTGCAAAGGTAAAATATCTTGAAACTTCCCCTTGGATGAAAAATGAAAAGAAAAAGGAATTAATAGAATCAGCACAATATGGTGTGCCTGTAAAAATGGCTGTTGCTGCACTCGATGGTTTTAGTCCATTGGAAGTACTCAGAATGCAGTTTCTTGAAAATGATGTACTTTCATTACACAATTCTTGGATACCACTTCAAAGCAGCTATACTCAGTCTGGAAGTGCTTCTACCGAAGGTGGTGGACAAGAAAAAGATGTGACAGATCTCACAGATGAAGGAGAAAGTACAAGGGAGTCGGGAAAGAATGATATGTAAGGAGTGACAGGATGAAACAGAATTTTATAAAAACAACGGATTCTGAAACTTCTAAAAAGCTATCAGCTCTTGGATTTCAGAAAATTGATAATACAAATGGTATTTATACTTTTTTGAATACTGGCAAAATCCAGTTTTCGGATAATGATATAGATAAAAAGAAAATTCAGTATAGTAACATGCTGAGTATTTAGCCACTCTCCTATTCGAGTGGCATTTATTATGCCTAAATTTATGGAAAGGAGGAAGAAATGGCTAAGAAAAATGAAAAACGCCTTTTATTTGTTGATGATTTATATGATTTTTATTTAAACAAATATAAGCGTTCAACACATTTTAGTGCTGAAAAAACAGGACATCAAATTTTTGTTCAAGTACCTGCACAGTTTGAAGTTACGGAGAATGACTATGAAGATAACTCATTACTTTTTTGTAAAGTAAAATTAATGCATTCTGGCGAGAATAGAAATCATTCTTGTGTTACTGATGAAGCTTTAACCAATGCTTCTAAAGGACTAGCATATAAACCTATTTTGGCTAATTTTATGGAATATGTTGATGAAAAAACTGGCGAAACTTTAAAAGATTTTACATCGCATGACATGGAAATTACAGAAGATGGAGTTAATTATATCGAAAAACAAATTGGATGCTTTACTTCTGATGAGCCTTTCTTTGAAGTTGAAGAAAAAACTGGACACAACTTTTTATATGGTTACTGTGCTATTCCCCGTGAATATACCGATGCCACTTCTATTATAGAAAGAAAAGGCGGTACAAAAATTAGTGTGGAATTAGCGATAAACGAAATGTCATTTAATGCTAAATCTAAAGTTCTCGAACTCACTGATGTTGTAATTATGGGAGCGACTTGCTTAGGTAAAGATCCCGAAACATTGGAAGATGTTGGTGAAGGTATGCTTAATGCAAGATTAGATATCGCTGATTTCAGTTCAAAAAATAATAGTCTATTCTCAGACTATGAATCAAAAATGGTTGAATTACAGGCAAGACTTGAAAAACTTGAAACTGCTTGTTTTGACAATAAAAAAGACAATTCTAAGGAAGGAGGAAACGAAAACTTGAGTAAATTTGAAGAATTATGTCAGAAGTATGAGAAGACAGTTGATGATATCACATTTGATTATGAGAATATGTCTGATGATGAATTAGTCGAAGCATTTACAAAAGCATTCGATGAAACTGATTCTACTGATGATGGAAGTGAGGGTGCTGATACTCCTTCTGGTAGTGAAACAACTGCTGATGTAAATGGAGAAGGTGAAAATAATCCTACTGAGAAAAATCCAGATGAAAGTGAAAAAGGTGATACTACAGAAGACGAAACGCCTTTCATTGATGATGACGAATCAAAGAAGAAAGTAGCTAATTCTGAAAACACCGTAGAGTATTCATTTACTAAGAATGGAGAGATAAAGAAGTTTGCTGTATCTTTACAGGATAAAATTTACGCTATTCAGGATTTAGTAAATGCAACTTATGCCGAATCTGATAATACATATTATGGAGTTTCAGTTTATGAAGATTATGTAATTATGTGTGATTGGTGGTCTGGTAGGTATTACAAGCAGAATTATGATGCTAAAGATGATAATTATAATCTTACTGGCGATAGAGTTGAGGTTTATGCTGAATTTGTAACAGCAGATGAACAGAAAGAACTTGAGTCTATGCGTTCTAACTATGCGGAATTAAAGGCATTTAAGGAGAATGTTGAAAAGAATGAACTTCATTCTAAGAAAGAGTTTTTATTAGCTGATGAAAAATATTCTGTATTATCTGATAATGAAGCATTTACAGAATTAAAGAAAAATATGGATAACTACTCTCTTGATGATTTGGAGACAAAAGCAAAAGTCATTTTTGCAGATTATGTATCATCTGTAGGTAATTTCTCATTAAATAGTTCTAATGAAAACAAATCTCATTCTATGCAGTTATTTGGTGATCTAAATACTCGTAGAAATAGTCGCTCTGGTAGATACGGAGATATCTTTAAGAAGTAATTACTTCATATAAATCACAAACAAATATTAACACTTTGGTAGGTCGTACAGAAATGTACGGCTTTTATTATGCAAATTTTTAAGGAGGAAAAAATAATGGCTATTAAATTTGAATTATCAAAGTTCCCTGTCGCTTTCCCTGCAAAAGTTATTGCGAGAGACGGTGGAGCACACATGTACAGTATTCAGCACGATGATGATCTTTGGAACGGTGCTGTAATTGCAAAGGGTGATTATAAGGCACTTGATCTTTACGCAGAAGGAACAGCAACAAAGATTAATGCAAAGGTTGTTGGTCAGGCAGCAAACGGAAATTACTATGTAGAAATTACAAAGGATTCTCCTGCTTCTGAGGCACTTATCGTTTACAACCCACCAGTTATTGAGGAACAGTACAACAAGTCATTCCAGCTTGAAGCTAATTTTTATATCCCTGCAACTATGGAAGCTAGAGCTTATTCAGTTCGTGAGGGAGATATTTGGGAGCTTTCTGAGGCTGCATTTACAGCAAAACCTACAGTTGGAACAACTGTTGTTTCTACTGTTACTGGTAAGAAGTGGACAGTTGCGTAATTTTAGGAAAGGAGACAGATAATAATTATGGAAAATACAGCTAGAAATTTAATGTTTGATCTTGCTTCTGGTCGTGAAATTTATGATGACGAACAGGGCAGAGTTATTAGTAAGGCAGAAGCAAATGATGCCGTAAGAAAAGTATGCTTTGAAGAACTTGGAATTACAGAAAAGTCTACCGAGAAGCAGATGATGAGAGCCTTAAAGTCTGACAAGGCTGTTGCTCTTTTCGAGGTAATTGAAGAGATTATCGAGAAGGAAATCGAGTATGGTTTCAGAGATAATGAATTCTTTAACAACTTTGTTGAAACAAGAAATCTTGCAGATGGTGATAGAACTGACTTCTGGACAGATACAGATATTATTCTTAACGTTGCAAAGGTTTCAGGCGATCAACATGACTACACAATTCAGAGACTTGCTGAAGGTTCAAGCTTCACAGTTCCTACTAGCAGATATGCAGTAAAGGTCGGTGGAGATATTCGTCTCTTCTTAACTGGTCGTAAGGATTGGTCTGAGCTTATTGATGCCGTAGCAAAAGCATATACACATAAGATTCAGGACGAGCTTTATGCTGAGTTCATGAATGCAGCAAGCAAGCTTCCTGTTACAACTGGTTTTAAGGGTACTGGTGCTCTTACTAAAGATAAGAAGGATGAATTTGACGAAATTATCTCTAATGTTGCTACTGCAAACAATGTATCTTCTGTTGTAATTATGGGTACAAAGACAGCACTCAAGAAACTTAATGCTCTTGCAGGTAATGGTTCTGTTGAGTGGGTAGCCGCTTCACAGAAAGAGGCTGTTGCAAATACAGGTATTCTTGGTTCTTACGAAGGTACTTCTCTTTTAGAGATTCCTCAGAGATTTAAGGATAATACACTTGCAAATAAGCTTGTTGATCCTACTATCCTCTTAGTATTCCCTGTAATTGATTACAAGCCAGTTAAGTTTATTGATGGTGGTGAGACTACTCTTGAAGTAACTGAAGCTGGTGCAAATGCAGATGATATGCAGACATACGAAGCTCAGAGACGTATGGGTATTGCTACAATTATTACTCGTCAGTTTGGTCAGTGGGATTTAGATGCTTAATCTGAATTGATTATAAAAATTATGGAGAGTGTGAAATATCATTCTCCTATTTTAATGGATAGAAAGGAATTATTATGGCTTATCAGAAAAAGACTACAACAACTGCTAACATAACAGAAACAAAAGTTGAAGACAAGTCAAAAGCTCGTAAATATGAAAAGGACGATGTTATTCCATGCAAGTCACTTACTGATGGAAAACTTTTAGTAACAGGCGAAAAGACTGGAATTTTATATAGATGGGCTGATTATGGCGATGTTGAAGAGATTGAGTACCAAGATTTAGTATATATGATTCGTTCTCATAAATCTTGTATTACAAGACCTAGATTTATTATACAGGATGTTGAGTTTGTTGAACAGTATCCAGAGTTAAAAGAGTTATATGAATCATTATACTCTACAAAAGATTTAACAGATATTTTATCATTGCCTATTACACAGATGAGAGCTGCTATTGCAGATTTACCAGATGGTGTATTTGAGACACTTAAAGGACTCGCTGCATCTATGATTATGAGTGGTACATATGATTCTGTTAAAAAAATCAAGGTACTTGATGAAATCTTTGATACAAATCTTCTACTTACATTAGCACAGAATTAGTAAAGGAGGCTCACAATGACGCTTCCATACGAAACAATTTTTTCACGAACAAGAGGACGAATTTCAGATATGAAAGAACTCTCTCTTGATGAAAATGATCTTAATGAAACATGGACTGAACGCTTACACATGGTTGCAGGTGATGAACGAGTTATTAGAAAATTCGCTTCATTTAATATGAATGACGAAAACCGACAGATTGAATTTGAGATGCAATATCCTGTTAGCGATTTTGCAGATAAGGAATATGTTATAGGATTATTCACTCTTGGGATGACAATTGAATGGTTAAAACCACAGGTTGACTCTGCAAAATTTACTGCTAGAGCTTTAGGAACAAAAGAAGAAAAAAACATACAGAATTCATATAAAGATATGCAAAGTAGATTGGATACATTGCAACATGAATTCAGTAGAAAACTTGCAAGTCATGGATATATTAATAACTCATATGTGCGAGGTGAATAACTATGAAATATATATATGGTTCATTCACTAAAAGACAAATTAAAGAAGCTGCACATGCAATGCACAACGATGTCCATAAGTTATTACTTTATAAGGATAATCAAATAGAAGAAAAAATATTTGAGAATGATGAAGCTTTTCTTATATTTTTTCAGAATGTCATGTTTAAATTTAGCGGAACAAAGACTCTGTTTAATAATAATGGAATTATGGTCACATTAATGGCTACTTTGCAAGCTGCTTATGACGAAGTTGTATCCGATGAGTTTGATTACATGGCATTTCGTAGAGCTATTTTAGATAGTCACAATTACATTAAGCAGATGTTTGAAGGAGGTGTTGGTGATGCCAAGCTTACAAACAGCACGGCGAATCGCTAACGCCAAAACAAATAATGCGAAAACTTTAGGTCAGATTTATAAAGAAGAATCTGATTTTTTGATGGAAGAAACTTGGGATAATAGTATTACTTCCAAAACTTGCTATATCTATGACCATTTTCACGATGACTTCTTCACAGATGAACATGGAATAACACGTTCACTTGCTGAAGGTATGACTTATGAAAATACCAACAAAACAAAGATTGATGCAAAGTTTATTATTAAATCTTATCAGTCAATGGATAAAGACCAAGTGGAATACTATCTTATGTTTCGTCCAAGTCAGCCTGTAAGATTTAATGAAGGTGATGACCTTTATTATTATGAGACTGATTTTAGGAAACGCTATGGAGCAACATTTCCGATAGGGTTAAGTATATAGCCCCTTATACTGGTAACAGTATAAGATAACTCTTTGAATTGCTGGAAACCCCTTAGAGCTTTATAAACTACAGCACAATGATGAAATATACATAAATGCGAATGTTTAAAAATTATAAAGATTGGGCAATCAGCAGCCAAGCCTCGAACAGAGGAAGGTTCAACGACTAAGTGGCTCAAGTGAGTCCTGTGGAGAGCATCCTTTTAGGATGAAGATATAGTCTGAACTTCTTATGAAAGTAAGAGAAACTAAATTATGCAAAATTAAACAGAGAATATTAAGACCAGACAGAGGGTAGCTCCCTTTTCTTTGTACTCCTAATACAAAGATTATGGTCTTTTTATTATACAAATTTTTAGGAGGAATTTGATATGGCAAAGAAAACAACATACACAAAAGAATTGATAAATAAGTTAATTGATTTATATGATAAAGGGTATTCTGCGAAAGAAATAGGCGAAAAATTAGAATTAGATCCATCAACTATTATTAAACATCTAAAAGAAAACGGAATAAAAATAAGAAAAACGAAAAATACGCAAGGAATGATTGATAGAGTTTGTAAAGAATATCAAGAAGGATTATCTCAGATGGAAGTTGCTAAAAATAATAAAACTTCACCAGTTACAGTTCGTAGAATTTTAAAAAACAATGGAATTCCTATAAGGAAACAGGAAGAATGGTTGCGAAAGTATGATTTAAATCAAGAATATTTTGATGTAATTGACACACAAAACAAAGCCTATTTTCTTGGATTTTTATATGCAGATGGTAATGTGTCAAAAAGTAATAATGCTATACAAATAGGTTTAGAATCAAGGGATTTACATATTTTAGAATCATTCAAAAAAGAGCTTGGATGTATTAATAAACCCCTATCTTTTGATCAGCGTTCAAAAAACAACCCAAAACATAAAGATGTATTTTCTCTTTGTATTAAAAGTGAACATATGCATGATGCTTTATGCAATTTAGGCGTTGTCCCAAGGAAATCCCATATTGTTAAATATCCTTATTTCATTCCAGATAATTTACAAAAACATTTTATAAGAGGTGCAATGGATGGTGACGGATGTATTCATGCAACTAATTGGAGTAATGAAAAAGAAATTCGTTCGGTTGATATATGTGGAACATATGATTTTTGTATAGGTTTAAAACAAATCATCGAATGTAATTTAGACATACATTGTTCGCTCATATTATCTAATAAAACAAGTAATATTTATAAAATGACTATATCTGGCAGAAATCAATCAACAAAATTTCTTGATTGGATATATGAAGACGCAGAATTATATTTATATAGAAAATATGAAACTTATTTATCAAAATACAAATCAAAAACAGCATAATTTAACTTAATAAAAATAACGAATTTATTAAGAACAAAATTGTATATATTGACGTTCCAGATGATAGAGGAATTTATCATAAGTGGATTGTCTGTCGTGATGAACCAGCAAATCAGTTTCCAAAGTATCTTATTTTACCAGTAAATTATGAACTTACGTGGATTGAAAAATCTAATGATAAACGTATCAAGAGACGTATGTGGTGTTGTTTAAGACAACAAAGCTCCTACACGATCGGAACTTACACAGACCGATATTTTACACATACAGATAATCAGGATAAGATATGGTTGCCAATGAACTCTATTACAGAGAAGTTCTGGTACACTTCTGAAGATTCTAAAAATATGCGTGTTGTAGTAAGTGCTTTAACAGAACATCCTACTGTATGGACAGTAACCAAGGTTGAAAATTCAATGCCATTTGGTATTCAAAAGCTTACTATATATACGGCATTTTGGAATGAACATACCGATTATGTCAATCTTGAAACAGGCGAAATGTATGCGAATTATTTCGATTCAGAAATCGCCCCAACAGATCCAGATACTCCAACCACTCCTCCATCTTCTATCACAGCAAGAATTTCAGCATCCACTTCAACTATTAAAGTCGGTGGCTCTTATAAAAATCTCACAGTAAATCTATTCAATGATTCCAATGAAGATATTACAACTGAATATGCTGATGCAACCTTTACATGGACTTGCTCTATTGATAATGAAGATTGGACTGATAAAGTCATATGGCGAGCTGGTACAGAGTACAACCAAAAGAAAGTAAAGTTTCCTAATGATACTTCTGCTATCGGAAAAATATTGTTTATCCAATGTGTTATCTTTGATGAACATCAAGGATATATAAATAGCGAAAAGTTTCAATTTGAAATAACTGAATAGGAGGGTGCTTTATGGTAGAAATGATTACTAAACAAGATATGCTGAATAAACTTAGGGCATTTAAAGAAACACCTGATAATGATACTATTCGGTTTAAAAAGAAAATTGAGAAGAAACTTATGGGATGTCCAGAACTTCTTTATACCCTTAATGAAACAAAACTTGAACCAGAATTGTTTGATGATAATGGTAATATAAATTGGGATACCAAAACTGGTGAACCTCTTGGAGAATGGGATAGATATTTTGGAAGTAATTCAAATATCCGTCCTTTTTTATTTATCCCAGATACTCAGACAGAAGTAAAACATTATATATGTTATCAAGTAAATTTTAATGAATCCCCAAGATATAATACTGTTGAAAAGTATGTACAAGTTAAATTTACAATATTTATTCATGGTAATGACCGCATGGATAAATTGACAGGTATCCCACGCCACGATTTGTTGGCTGCAATTATTCAAGAGCAAATTAATTGGACAAATATATTTGGAACACAATGTATGATAATTTCCGATCAGGAAAGTACAACTGATAACAATTATCTTGTTCGTACTTTTATTTTCCAAGCCACTATGCCTAATTCAATTACCGAAACTAGAAATGGTGTTTCAAGAACTATTAATAATTTAGGTAGGTGATTATTTGGCTGAGAGTTTTGAAGATTTACAAAATAAATATAGCAGCATTATAGAAAATACAAATGATTCTTTAAATAA
>ERZ1034878.351-NODE-351-length-23377-cov-5.964240_pt1 | contig 23377 bp, 23 predicted proteins | sample MGYA00520593_ERZ1034878 | MGnify/ENA primary metagenome ERZ1034878 (study PRJEB33766, sample SAMN09781724) | gut metagenome | biome: gut microbiome | host: Homo sapiens | place: Madagascar | study: EMG produced TPA metagenomics assembly of the PRJNA485056 data set...
AATGTCTCACATAATTTCACCCACTTTCAAATTGGCTAAAAACGGGGAACTGTTAAGTTCCCCGCATAGCTTCAAGTTCCTTGCGCTTTTCTTCTATTTCGCGCGTCAGTTCCTGAATAGTTTTCACCAGCCCGTCCACCGCCTTGTCTTGGTGGGCTTTCCAGTCCATATAGTCAACAATGTCATACGCAATCGAATCTTCCACGCCGCACCCATAGCTGGGCACGCCCTTGTGCAAGCGTTCGATTACGTCCTGACAATATTCGCGCTGCTGTTCATCGGTTGTCGCCTTGAACATTTCGCGCAACTTGTCCGACACGAATTCGCGCGCGTCGTCTAATGATGCTACGATTCGCGTTTCGTCAAATTTTGTGAATGTGTTTCGCAATGTTACCGTTAGCATGGTTTCCTCCGCATATTAGAATAATTGGGGCGAAGGGTGTTCGCCCCTTGATTATTCTAATTATAGCACGCGATTTAGGTTTTGTCAAGCGATTATGTTGTTAGACGAATCAATCGGCGTGTCAAGCGGAACGATAAAGGCAGGGCGTGCGCTGTAAATTTTTGTGGTGTCCCAAAGTCCATATGACCCATCGGCATAGATAAACCACGACGAATAGGTGGCATCATTATTGACAGAACGCAGCCACCATGTTGATGCGAACTTTCGATTGCCAGAACTCGCGGCGAACCAATCAAGAACAGACCCTTCGTATGACATCTTATTGTCGAACGTACTTCCACTTGCGCCGGTTTCTTTACAAGAAAGTAAAAACACTCTTGTGCTTAGCCCATTGCTTCCAGAATGAACAGCGCTGCCTGCATTTGGGTCGGAATATGGAATCTTAACTTGACTAATAATAGATTTTATATTCAACGCATTATAAAAAGTTCCATTCATCCAAGTGTTAATACTGCTGGTCGGATAGTTGTTTGCATCATCTTCATTCCACTTCATATCCATCTTCGCTGTTTTTCTTAACAGCCACGCGCCATCGCAACTTGCATCATACATCGTCGCATCAGGATTGCCCTTATGCACAAGCAAATATTCCGTGTCAACACCGTCTTCCTTGCAGAATACACTATCGCCAACATTCAGCGTGCTTATTGCGTTATAGGGTGAAGCAGTAAGAATATTGTTGCCGTCCACATAGGTGTCCAAAGGCAAAATAAACGCAGGTCGCACCCATGCAGAATCTTCAACAGGACGCATTTCAAATCCGCCATCAACAGTTATTGCGATATAAGAATTTGTCCTATTATAAACAGGCGAACGAGTTGTCCACGGCGTACTTCCGGCATTTGGATATGCGCGCGCGGCATTTCCAGCGCTTCCGGTTGTGAAGTAGTCTAATTTAGCGCCATCAACACCGTCTGCCTGTCTGGCAATATCAGCAGGGGTTCCGCCAACTTCATAGAAAGAAAGCGGAAAACATTTGAAAACATATCCACTTCCGCCAGTATAAACCGTGTTATTTTGTCTTCCACCAATATATGGAATTTTTGCCTGCTTTATAATATCTTTCACATTCAACGTCGAATAATATGTGTTTTCAAGATAGGTGTCGATAAGTCCGTGCAAATACACGCCACTATCGGAATCCCAATACATAGTTTGTGTAGCATTTTTGCGCATTAACCACGCGCCATTACAACTATCATCATAAATACTGGAATCAGGGTTCCCTTTGTGAACAAGAATGAATTCCGTCGCAACACCGCTTTCTTCACAGAACAGAGACTGCCCAACAGCAACGCTACTGATTTGCCTAATTCCGGGCGCACCAAAATCGCCGCTACCGGCATTATATAGCATCTTCTTGTCAACATCATCCCACAGTCCAGCGTTATCCCATTCATCTTTTGCAGGGATATAATCGTGAATCAGTGTATCGTTTTCATAGATTTTACACGAATACAATTTCATGCTGATGAAATACATCGCTGTGCCCTTATCGTTGGACGCAAAAATATATGCAGGAATCGTCGCCGTACCAGCAGCCGCACTATTCGTGACCGTGTTGCCGTTGATGGTCACGGTAGCCTTGTTTTTATCAATAAGCAGGCGCTGCTTCGTACTAATAGTATACGACACGCGGTTGCCAAAGAAATCGCTGGAAACGTTTGCGGCGGTGCCCATAGACCAGATTTCATAGGCGGTTTTATCAGTTCCTCCAGAACCGCTTCGTTCGCCAAAATAGGAACAAGATGCTGTGGTTTGCGATGTCACTTCTGCGTCAATAACAACACGAGTGTTTGGCGTAGGTACATAACCAGTGTTGATATACTGCGTGCCAGTAGAAGATATATATTCAACAGGCGTGTACTTAGCCCCCCCCACTTTGAAGGCTGGGGCAAGACCAAGGGAAATATAAGCGCCATAATGGTCTGCCGCGCCAGACCCAAGAACAGAACAAAAATAGTCTGAATAAGACGCCCGCACAGAACGTTCCCACCATACGGCGGCAGAAGTTGTTGAATTGTACAAGTATTTCACCTTAGAATTTCCAGCCAAATAATAAGCGTATTGCTGTTGCTTCGTCTGCTCGGCAGCATTTGCATCAGTGCGTGCGCCAAAAATTTCCCACTCGGCAAGAAGATACATGCCATCTTGTGTCGCCGTTACATAACTTGAAGCGGTGGATGACCCGCCAGTATTGTCTGTATATATTGTAGTTGTTTTAATGACGGATTGCAAATCACTTGGCAGCGCAGCCTTGACGACAGGCAGGGTGTTGTTTCGCATATTGCACGAAGCCCAACCACCGGCAGTGCTGTCATTGTTGTTCATGTTGAAATATATTCCGTCTCGCCTTTGGTCTGTATATCCGTCCGTAAGCACGACATCAATTCCACCGGCCTGTGCAGTCTTGAACCCTTGGAAAGCAATGCCAGTTCCTTCAACACTTGCATTGTGGTCAAATCCAATAATATAGACCCATGTAGAATAATTGGTCAAAGTCAAGCCATCAGAAAGTTTACCGTCGATAACAATTTCCTTTGTATCACCGACCGCCCAATAGTTTGCACCCTTGGATTCATCCGCGACTTCCTTAATCGTCGCCCAATCGTTGTCGTTCAGCGTCGCCTTAATCGGCGCTTCCAATATTACATTATACTGCCCAACCTTGCTAATGTCAACATCTTGCGTCAACGACTGTCCGTCAATCGTCGCGTGAATTGTCCAAACGCCCAGCGACGGAATCGCAAACGTCCACACACCGTCGACTTCGTTTGCCGCCAGCACGGTTGTGCCTTGCGTCACGCTGACCGCCGAACCAGTAGGCGCGGTGACAATCAGCCTGATGGGCAATCCGCCACCGCCACCAATGTTTAGAATCATAAGGTCACCACCTTACTTCGCGTCTTCCGCGATTCCTAAAATTTCCTTTGCTTCGTCTTCGGTAATCCAAGGCGCACTTTTTGGATTCATCGTGGCATTCCACACCATCGCGCTATTCCAAAGACCAGCGTCATAATATTTCTTCACCAGATTAAACTTCGGGCTGTGCATCTGTGGGCACCTCCTTGGTCGTTTCTTCCACCACGGGAATCGCGGTGTCAGTCATCATCATCACATAGTCAAGATTCGCCGCCTGCGCGTCAATCAGCGCGGTCAGCTCATCAACGTCAACTTCCAAAACACTAACAAACGGATTGCCACCAAGGCGCGGCTTGCCAAACATGCTGTACGGCGTGGACTTATAGACAAGACCCTGCGCATCAGCCTTGTCTGCCGCGACGAAGCAGCCGTTATTCGCCCGCTTAATGTAATTCAGTTTTTCAGTGTAGCCAAGAAGGACGCCATCAAGCATAAGTTTATACATTGTTAGCCTCCTGTAATTTAATATTGTTCAAGATATTGCACAGCTTCGCATATGCGTCCTTGACATAACGCCAAGACGGAATGATAGCCGCGCTAATAATGGTCAGGTCGCTGAAAATATCAACATATTCTGCCGAAATTTCCAAACCGACATGGTTGCAGAATTCAGGCATCGTGGTAATCACGCAAACCAAAAGGGGAATACTAATCACCAGAACGCCAGTCTTCAGCGCGGTATCAATAAGCCGCTGCTTATCAAATGGCTGAAGCAAAATACGAATGTTGTTATATAATCCAAGAAGCGTGTTTGCCGCAACAGAACCAGCAAAGATTGCCATTGCAATACCCACAAGCTTCAAATTGTCAAGAATTGTAGCAAGCAAAGTTAGTCACCTCGCAATAGTTTTTCCCATGTGTTTTTATCCATCTTGCCCGTCTGCGTGATTTTATATGCCTTCTGAAGCGATTTAACGGCACTTACAGTGTTTTCACCATAAGACCCGTCTAAACTATCGGAATAGTATCCGCGCGCTTTCAGGGCATATTGTAGCACGTCTACGGGGTATCCCGCGTCGCCTTTCTTTAAGATTGGGGTGAACGTGGAAACATAAGTGCGCGACGGCACGGCTTTCCACCAGCGAATGGCACATGTCACATATTTCAGGGCGCGTTCGCGAATGTTCACAGTTCCGCCATTATCTTCACTTTTACTGCTGGTGTTACCGTCAAGCGATTTTACAGTTTTGCCATTATTTTCAAGGCAGATGCCGATATGCTGTGTGCGCTTCTTCTTGCCGTCAAAGTCGAACAGTAAAAGGTCGCCACGCTGATAGTCGCCATATACCACCTGTCCAACAGCTTCGTGATATTTTCTGGCGGCAGAACAGCTTGCAACCTTTGCGCCGTTGAAGAAATACTTCGACAACCCAGCTTCACGGAAAATGTACCACTGAAATACAACACACCACGCATAATCCGCGCCAGAAACTTCGCGCCCATAGTATTCCGTGTTAAAAACCACATTGTTGTTCTTGCTGGTCGTGCCTATATATTTCATGCCAGACGCGATTACTTTTTCAATATCAGCTTTTGTCGCCATGATATCACCTTAATCCTGAATAATCGCCTGAACCAGTGGCGCAACGTTTTCGATGCCGTATTCAGCAGACAGGTCTTTCACCATACCAACGGCAATCTTTTTCTTGTTTTCTGCGCGTTCCTTGAACGCATAGGCGCCAGTGAATACGCCAGTATCAGCCCACGCAAGGGCGCAAATCTGCATCAAAATGTTGGCGTCACCATTGCCACTAAACACAGAATACATAGTAATTGCAGAAATAATAATAGTGAGACCCCATGACAGGATGCCCCACTTTTTCATAGTAGAAATCTTCATGGGAACCCTCCTAAAATAAGAAAAAGGGGCAGAGAAATCTGCCCCTTTTGAAATTTAGGCTGTGCCTTAGTGCAGATAAGCCTTCAGGAAAGCCTCGCCATAGGAAGACATGTACTCGACATGCTTCTTGTCGGTCGGGTCACCAGCGTTGGGAATAACCTCCTTGGTGACGGTGTTCGCAAGGCAGACAAAGTTGGTCGCGCCATCATAAATCGTCCACAGGATGCCGTCGTCGGAAGACGCGGTGCAATCCCTGTAATAGATGTCCATGCCGGGAACCTTGACGTCGCCAGCGGCTTCGTTCACAAACGCGAAACGATGGTTGGGGGCGGCAACGTGACCACCGATGTTCTTGGTAAAACAGGGATAGCCGCGGTCGTCATAAGTAACTTCCCAGCAGGGGTCAACCGTAATGGTCTTGCCAGCACGCTCGGGATAGCGCTTATGGGTCGGGGCGATAAGGGACAGCTTGGTGTGCGCCTTGTCCATAGTGCAGTCGGTCATTTCGATGGGCATACCATCAGATGCGATACGAGTAAGAATAGCCATGTTTAGAATCTCCTTCAAAATATAATTTCAGTGGACTACCACCATTGTTTGTATTATAACACAGACTTTAACATTTGTCAAGTCTTCATGATATAACAAAGTGCGTAATACGGAGGAAGCGCGGAAGTCGATACGGTCGCCTGTGGGCCAGCTTCAACATCGCCGACCGAAGTTGTTGCAGAACTGCCGCCAGTCGCACCAACGGCATATGTGTCACCAGCACCAATCACAAAACGATTACGAAGGTCGGGCGTGCTATTAGTACCATCGCACAAAACCCAACCCGTGGGAATCGCGGTAGACGCACCAGACCACATCATGATTGCGCCAGTAGGAACAATGCCATCTCCAACAAATGCAGTTGCCTTAACTGTTCCGACAACTTCAAGCTTTTGACTTGGCGTCGCCGTTCCAATACCAACATTGCCAGAACCAGTTGAATCGTTTTGAAGAACAAGCGGTCTTTTGGCGTTAGAACCACCAGAAACATACATATAGATATAGTCTGTATCTGTTGCTATTCCGCCAATATTAAGAATGGCGTTGCCAGAACTTTTTGCCGTTACACCGCCAGTAAAATCCTTCTTGCCAGAAACTGTTTCTGTTCCAGCCTTATGAACGACTTCGCTATCAGTTGCTTTTGTTGCAATAAGGGTGTTAATGGCTTCATCTGTGAATGGAAGCTGCGAATACTTCTTGGTGCCATCGCCAACCTTATATCTTACTTCGCCAGACGCGGTATCAACAATAATGATTTCGCCGTCTAATAGTACGGGGTCGTTTGCAGTCCAGTTTGCGCTTGTGTCACGTTTATTTCGGACGCGCGCATTGAACGTCTTTGTAGCCATAACAGCCCTTCCTTTCTTTGGATTAGGGCGCCGTCGTTAAACGACGCCCCATCCGTTAAAATTAGATAACAGTATTGGAGCTACCGCAGTTAAAGACAATATAATCGCCTTCGGTCTGGATGGCATCGTTAATGTTGCCAGACTTGCCGATAGCGCTAACGGCGGTCGCATCAATCTTCTTGGCAATTTCGGTCGCGTTGGAATCAGCCTTGGCCTGCGCAGCGGCGGCAGCCTTATTCGCACCATAGACGGTTGCGTCGCCAGCGGCGTCAGCATCGCTACCAAGAACGCCAGCGGCAGAACCAGCAGAATCGAAGTCGGTGGTCTTCGCATAGGCGGCAGTACCAAGACCCTTAACTGCAACATCGTCGCCGCCAACAGCGATAGTGCCGTTAGCACCACCGGTGGTAATGTCGGCCTTCTGAAGCGCAGTACCAGCCTTGCCAATCGCGGTCTGAACATCGTCAGCAAGCATAGCAAGGGTAATACCCTTGTTGGTCACGGTCGCGCTAATCTTGTTGTCGGTAGAAATAGCAATCTTAACCGCATCGTTCGCACCAGAACCAGTAGTGTAAACGTCAACAAGGTCAGCAACGTTCAGATAGATGTGGCTTTCAGTACCAGAACCAGACTCCGTGTCATAAGTGTTGATAGTGAAGTCGATGTACTTCGTATCCTTGGGGAAGCCGGACGGGTCGCCGGTGCCAGTAGAAGTCTTAACTTCCGCAGACTTCACAAGATAGTCCTTCGGAATGTTAATCTTTTCGCCAACGCCAGTGCCGTCCTTCTGAAGCTGATAGGTAGCCAGATAGCCAGCTTCGGCGGTGGTCAGCTTGGCGATGGTGTATTCGGCAGCGGCGGGGACGGTCACCATAAGACCGGCGGCAGACAGGGATGCAGCATTGCCAGTTGCAGGGTCAAGCTTGATGCCAACCGTGGGAACGGTCGCCGTACCGGAAATTTCAATACCACCATTGGCGATAGCACCAACAGAACCAACCTTCGCAGAAGCAAGCGCGCGTGCGCCATAGACGGTAGCCTTGGTGGAATCATCCGCTTCCTTACCAAGAACATCGGCGGCGGCACCAGCCTTATCATAGGCGGTAGATTCGGTGTAAGCCGCAGACTTCAGACCGGCGACAGCAACTTCGGCGCCGTTGAACTTAACAGTACCATCGGTCGCGCCAGTTTCAAGAACACTTGCGGGGATGGTGATGGGGTCGCCAACGTTAGTCCATGCGGTTACGCCCTTTTCGTGGGACTGAAGCTGGAACTTGCGCGGATTGGTCGGATCAACAACAATCTGATACTGCGTGTTGGTATCCTGAATCTGACCGGAAATATAAGCATCAAGACCCGTGATTTCATCAGCGGAATAGGTCGGCTTAGTAGCCGCCTTCGCCCAATCGTAGATGTCGGCAGCAAGACCGCTGACGAACTGAAGTTCGCTGTACTTCTTGGTGCCATCACCAACCTTCATGACGACGGCGGGAACCTGTTCAACCTTGTCCTGCTTTGTGGGGACGGTAGCAATCGCAACTTCACCAACCAGAAGTACGGGGTCGTTAGCAATCCAATTTGCATAACTGTCGTACTTCAGGGAAATGCGTGCGTTAAAATTTTTAGTAGCCATATTATATTACCTCCGTTAGATGGTAGCACCGCCACCGTTCCAAACGATGGTGTCAGAACCCTGTTCAAGCTTATCAGTGGAAATGGTATTAACAGACATAACGCCATCAGCACCAACAGCAATTTCGTTGATTTTAGCAGAACTCTTAACAACGCCAAGAAGTGTGTCGGTTGCGATAGGAATATTGACACCCTTGCTGGTGACAGTAAGCGCCGTACCATTGATGGAAACGCTTTCAAGCTTGGCGTTCAGCGCATCGGGAAGACCAGTAATCTTATCCTGCGAGATAGCAGCAATAGACAGTTCCTTGGTTTCGCTAAGGGTGAATTCGTCGCTAACAGTGTCAATCGCGTTGACCTGCGCACCAGCAGGAAGCGCGTTCAGCTTTTCAAGAAGCGGGGTGGTGAAGTCGTTGGCGGAAAGCCCCTTGCCGGTTTCCTTATCAACCTTGCCAGCAAGCGCGTCGGCAAGACCAGTCACCTTATCCTGTGCAACAGCAACAATGGAAAGTTCCTTCGCTTCGCTGATAGCCAGTTCGCCAGAAGCGACAGACGCGATGTTATTGACCTGCGCACCAGTTTCGATACCGGCAAGCTTAGTGCCTTCGGCGTCGGTCATCAGGCGGGAACCATCGACCTTATCGACCTTGCCACTCAGACCAGTAGTAACTTCGGTCTTGGTAGCATAGGTCTGCGCGATTTCGTCCGTGGTGGAATAGTTGCTAAGGTCAACCATGCCAGAAAGGACGTCATACTTATAATCCTCACCGACAAGAACAACAGCAACATTGGTGCCAGCGGGATAAGACTTGCCCGCGCCTTCAACGAAGCTATCGGTCGTGGTGAACGCATCAGTCACATTGTAGACGTTGCCAAGCGTGGTGGCAGAAGCGGCGGGAAGGTCGGCAAACGTGGTGCTGCCAGCGGGCTTATAGACGGAAGAAATAGCAGCGCTAATCTTATCGTCTGTCTGCTGCTTGGTGTAGACGTCGGCGCTATTCGCCTTATCGGCAAGTGTGCCGTTGATAGTCGTGATGTCGCCCTGAACAGCAGTCATCTGTTCATTCAGGGTGGAAATCTGCTGGGTGTGCTGACCAACGGTCTGGCTCAGACCTTCAACGGTGGAAGTATCGGGAGTATACCATTCGATGGTTCCATCAGCCTTCTTACGGGGCTGCTGATTTTCGGTCGCATCGGCAAAACCAACAATGGTGAATGCGCCAGAACTGTCCTTTGTAATAGACTTGTTGTCGCCAACGGGAATTGCGCCAGCAGCCTTCAGCGTCTTGTCGGGCTGAATGATATACAGGTCGGCAGAATCGGCGGTAACAACAACAATCTTCTGACCGTAATAATAGACCGTAGTCGAACTGCCGGGAACGTCCGCAGTAGCAGCGGCGGCAACGGCGGCTTCGTAGTTGTCGAAATACGCATTATACTCAACAGGAAGTGCCGCAGTCATTGCAAACGGCACGCTAAAGTTAAGCTTGGGCAGATTAGAAATAGCCATTATTTATGTCCTCCCTTCCTTAAATAGTCACCGTGTAGGTGTTCGCCGTATCGTTTGCATTGGCGTAATCCTGCGTATAGACGCGATATTCAATCGGGCTATAGCCGTTAGCACCAGCAACAGAAACGGTGGAAGAAGCAAACGCGGAAGTAATGTCGGCGTTCAGACCGTTGACGTCCTTAATAGAAGTCACAGCGCGCAGGGTCGCGGGATACGCGATAATAACGCGCTGGGCACCAACGGGAATAGTGACCGTGAAAGTATTGCCATTCGCAAGCGCCTTATTGGACTTCTGAGAAAGCGCACGAATAACGTCGCTGGTGGTTTCAGCAGTCTTATCGGTGGTCGTGCCGTAGAAGCTGTTACGATAGCCACTAATGTTACCACTGGTCTTGCTGATGGTATTACCGACAATCTTGCCAGCGGCGTAGTCAGCGTCAAGTGCAGTCTTAGGAACGGCGCCGTCACTATAGGTAATGGCAAGCGTGATGTTATAGTTAGAACCATCAACGACCTGATAATCAGCGAACGTGCCAGTCGCGGTATCAGCAGTTTCTTCGGTCTTGTTGTTGGATGCCGCATAGGTCGTGGCGGTAACACCAGTCGGGTTGGGGCCATATTCGTAGTTACCAGCGTTGAACGTGCTGGAATAAGCGGGCGTAACATTCGTACCAACTTCGTATGCCTTCGCAGTGGAACTGGAAATGGTCATACTGGGCTGGGTAACAGTCGGATTCTTATCTTCGGAAAAAGCGTCGATCAGAACGTCGTACAGAGACTTGTTATTAGACGGGATAGTAACCTTGCCGCCAGTCGGGACATATTTACCAAACTGTTCGGTGAATACCATGTCACTATCGAACATAACACTCTTAGCGAGTAAGGTGTCCTCGCCGCCAAGATAGTCAAGCGCACTCCACTTGGAAGTGCCATCGCCAATCTTGATTCTGCCCTTGTTGTTACCATCAAGGGTTACAGCAGCTTCGCCCGCCAGAAGCACCGGGTCAACTGTAGTCCAGTTGGCTTCTATGTCGTGACGAAGTTGAATTCTGACATTCAAAACTTTGTCTGCCATATTATACCTCCATCATAGTTTAATCAATCGCAGCGCCACCGCCACTAATGATATCATAAGAAATTGGTGAAACGTTAGACACGGGAATATCGCTAAGTTCATATTCCTGTTTTTCGGGATTCCAAATATCCCAATAGCCAGTCGGGTCTGGCTTCGGCGGGTGGTTATTCAAGTCGTCCGCTGCCTTGGCAATCGCGTTGATACGCGCTTCCATCTGCGAAAATTCACTTGGAACAAGGGGCCACTGGTCATCACCAGAAAGGGACTTTGGCACTTCAACCTGAATCGCGTTGCTATGTCTGACAGTTCCGTCTTTCGTTCCACGCAACTGAATAATATAAGTGCCGCTGTTAGCAAGGTCGTGTTTTGTGAGAAGCGTGGAAATTCCGCCTTCAACTACTTCAAGGCGAATAATATTCAGCTCGCGCTTATAGCGACAAAGGACATCCCAAGTATATCCATCGGGGATATCGCCAGAAATATACATTTCGCGCGTCATGTGGTCATACTGCATTGCCAGCGGATAGCCAACGCTTTGTATTTTCCAGTCGTCAAATGTAATCACATAAACACCTCCTTTTTCACTTCTTCGTACCATTTGCGGTCAACCAATCGCGCAAAGCACCGATTGGCGCATTGTCAAAAATAAGCGTGCGGTAGCCGTCTGTTGCCCACTTGTTTTGCGCGGTGCTATATGCGCTGATTGTGTCGTACTTCAGAATCTTTTCAGAACCAGATGTTACGACGCTTAGTGTGTTAAAAACAACACCGTCCGCCTTAAAGTCAATCGTAAATTCGACGTCTTCGCCAATGGTTGCGGATATATCCTGATTTAGCACCCACGTTTCGGCACCAGAATATTTCAACCAGACAATTTCGCCATTATAAGATACCGCGTCCACGTCGTTTCCGTTAAACGAAATGGACGACGGCGTGTCACCATTCTTCATTTTAAGCATGACGCACCACCTTACGCAGTTGTAATCGTAAGCGTCTTCGTGGTGGAATCATAGCTAAAAATGCCATCTACGTATGCCTTATTGCAAACATCAACATCATTTGTTGGCGCCTTCAACGCAGACATCGTACCTGACACGGACAGGTTGCCACCAACCATAAGGTTGCCGCTGATTGTGCCGCCAGTAAGCGGAAGTTCCTTCGCTGCAATATCGTCAACATACTTTTTGTTTGCAACGTGATTGTTTTCAGTCGGCGCAGGATTCACAATAACTTGACCAGCAGAAGTGTAACGCGTAATAGACGAATTCGCGCCGCTATCGGAAACCACACACACGTCGGGGGTGTCGCCGTTTTGCAAATACGCCTTCAACTGACCGGTCTGAGCGGAAACAATGGGAAGTCTTCCAGCAACGGCGTCGTCAACATACTTCTTGTTGGCGCTATGGCTATTGTCGGTAGGCGTCCCAACAAATACAGGCACATAGTCGGTTTGCTTATCAGCCTTAACGAACGCAGCAGCACCAGCGGTGGTTCCAGTTAGGCGCGTTCCAGATGTGCCAGACGCTTCGATTGTGGAACCAATATAAAGCGGCGCGGCTCCATCGACATGAATCTTCTGAACATTTGTGATGCTATTGTTGTTCATGTCAAGGTTTCCAGACATTGTACCACCCTTGGTGGGAAGCATCGTTTCAGTAGTTTGCGTCCAAGCATTTTCCGCATACATAATGTTTGTAGAAATGCTTCCAGAAATTCCACTGAAAATAATTCCATCGGCACCATGATATGCCAGACGATATTCGTCTGAGCCAATAACGCCAATTACGACCTTGTTGTCCGTAATAGCAGAATTGATTTCTTCATTTGTCTTGTCTGCGTTTAACCCAGCTACTGGGTCGCGCGTAAACGTCACCTTAAAAACACGACTGTCAACATAAGACTTGTCTGCGGCATCGTGTTCGTTCGCAGGTGAACCGAACAGCGTAAGCGTACCCGCCATTGTTCCACCGCTTATAGGAAGATATTCACCTTCAGCATCGGCGTCCTTCCATTCGTCTGAATCTGCCGTATGCAGATAATGAATTGACCGCGTAGTAACATTTTTAGTCGCTTCGCCCACCTGCGTGTAGCCAAACGTAAATCCGGCGCCGCCATTTTGCGCAAACTGCACATTCATAAGCGGCAGTTCGCTACTATCAAGATGCACTACGATGACCTTGTTTGCGTCATACGCATCTTTAATATCTGTGTACGCCTTATCTGCCGTGTATGTTCCGTTGCCAACATTTTCCGTTAGGTTAATAATAAACTTCGCACCAGAACCAGCGGGTTCAGCGCCAACATCTGCGGCGGTAAGATTAACCTTGCCGGTCTTGCCATTGACGGATTCTACGGGGTGGTCGCCACCGCCAGCAACAGCAACCGACAGGGCGTGCGCGGCTAAACCGCGTGCTACATTATCAGTTGCCATTTACTCACCAAGCCTTCCAAACACGGTGACGTTGCCACCAGCGACGGTGTTAACCTTTGCCTTGATTTTGCAGACACCATCAACAGGAACAGCATAGATGCCTGCGGCGGTGATTTTGCTATCAACATCAAATGTGGTCATATTGATGCAAGAAAGCGGTACAAAATCGGCGTTAATGTCCGTCTGACCAAGAATCTGGACGTCAATATTGGTCGCGGTGCCACCAGCCTGAACAATAATCTGTGAACCAAGGTTAGGATTAGAAAGGACGTTGCTTTCTCCAGCCGTAGTTGCTTCACTGAAAAAGATAAAATTATCCAAAACTTTCATATATTATCACCTCTTATATTACACTACAATATTGCCGAATTCGTCAACTTCTGTATCAGATGGGATGATGAAGCAGGGACGAATATAACATTCGCCGGTAGCCGACGAATATGTATAGCTACCATCAGAAGCGACATAAAATACATCTGTTGAATTTGAAGTATTGGGGTCTCTTGTCCACCAAACTGCACGATATATAGGCGCTTCTTCATAATGCCCGTTCATATATGCAACGCGTTTTGTGTTTGCAGAATCACCAGTACCGGAATCAAAATAAGACAGTTTCGCACCATCGACAGGAATTCGGTAATTATCATTTGTCGTCCAACCAAGTTCATAACAACTAAGCAAGAACGCTGTGCTTGTAAGTCCGCTTGCACCCGTGTATACCGTGCTCGTGCTTAATCCTTGCGCGTATGGAATCTTAACAGATTTTACAATACTTGAAATGTTGAGATAATTGATATACGTATCGCGCAACCACTGTTGTAATGTAGCAAGTTGCCAACGGTTGCTTCCAGCAGTATTCCAAGCCTGACCAGAATAAAGTTCTTTTCGCATAAGCCACGTTCCATCACAAGAAGTATCGTAGATGGACGCATCGGGATTTCCTTGATGGATAACAATGAATTCAGCGGGCGTGCCAGATTCTTTTGCGTAGACACTGGCGCCAACAGGAAGCGTGGATGCAGGCTTAGTTACTACCCCCCCCCACTTTGAAAGCTGGAGCCAGACCAAGCGAACGGTGAGTGCTGTCAAGGGAGGCGGCACCACTGGTATTCACACCGCAGAAATTGGACGTGTCCGCCGCACCAACCGAACGCCCCCACCAAACCGCAGCAGTCGCCGTGCTATCGTGTTTGTATTTAACCTTGGAATTGCCGGCGACATAGTAGGCGTACTGCTTCTGATAATTTTGTTCAGCGTCGTTCGCGTAATGTCTTGAACCGAAAATTTCAAACTCTGCAAGCAGGTACAATTCGTCTTGCGTCGCAGTAACATAAGATGCGGATGTGCTGCTGCCACCAGTATTGTCGGTATAAATTGACGTCGTTTTAATAACCGACGTCAATTCTGATGGTAATGCTGCCTTTACAACTGGTAGTGTGTTATTGCGCATATTGCAGCCGCTCCAACCACCACTTGTGTTATAATTGTTGTTCATGTCGAACCACTGACCAGACGAATAAGTACTGTTATATCTGCTATCACACAGACAAATATTAGTTCCACCAGACTGCGCAGTTTTGAAACCTTGGAACGCTATGCCTGTTCCTTCTCTTTCACTGTTATGGTCGAACCCGATGATATACACCCATGTCGAATAGTTATTCAGCGTCAGACCATCAGAAAGTTTACCATTTATTGTAATTTGTTTGCAGTCGCCAACCGCCCAGTAGTTTGCACCTTCGCTTACACCTGCGACTTCCTTTATGGTCGCCCAGTCATTATCGTTCAGTGTACCGCTAATAGTCTTCAGCGTAACTTCGTACAGTTGCACATATTCCACGTTCACGGTCTGCGTGTCAGAATTCGTCGAAACAGTCCACATACCATAATCGTTCACGTTGAATGAACACTTACCGTCCACAGATGTCGCGGTCAGCGTAGTCGCGCCCTTACTGCATGTAACCGTGGTGCCCGTCTTAACAGACACCACGATACGCGGCGACAACCCGCCGCCTTTTGCATAGCGGTTAATAATCATATAACCGCCTCCTTAATCTACCACCAGCACATTCACCTGAATGTCGGTCGCAGGCACGCTATCACAAACGAACGTGATGCTGCCCGCCGCCTGTGCTGTACACAGGATGCCCGCGTCGCTATACGCGCTTTGATTCGCGGGAATAGGCGATACAACGATAGAATTCGTCGCCGTCGCACGCGTAATCGCCGCGTTTTGCGTATTGTTAGACCACCCTGCGGCAGTCAATGTAATCGTATAGGGATAACCAGACGCCTTGGTTGCGAGGTCTGCTTTCGTCGTCACGATGTCAGCGGCATTTTTGGTTGCTGCCACATCGTTGGCGGCGATGCCATTTTCAATCTTATTCAGATTGTCTGCGTTAATGGCAGGCGCCTGATTATTGACCCAAACAGTTTTTGTATAGGCCATAAGAACCTCCTTTAGAATTATTAAATCACAATGTTACCATTTTCGTCAATTTCGGCATCAGATGGGATAATAAAGCACGGACGAACACCGTATCCATTGTTTACCGAATTTGTGCTACAGCTACCAGAGTTTGACCCAACAAACCACACAGTGCTGGAAGAATCAGCATATGGAGTTCTAAGCCACCAAGGTATCGCGTTACCATGTAGATAAGCAATCCTTTGCGTGCTTGTACCAGTGCTTGCATTAAACCAATCAAGTTTTGCGCCATCTTTTGGAAGATAGTTTACACCGCCAGTACCAACTTCATATCCAGACAACAAAAATACTTTTGAATCCAGTCCATCTGCGCCAGTATATACTGTGTTTGTTCCAAGTCCTAATCCACATGGAATTTTAACCGACTTAATAATGCTTGAAACATCAAGGTAATTGACGTATGTATCACGCAACCACTGTTGTAATGTAGCAAGTTGCCAACGGTTGTTTCCAGAAGTATTCCAAGCCTGACCATTATAAAGGTCTTTCCGCATAAGCCACGTTCCATCACAAGAAACATCGTAGATGGACGCGTCAGGATTGCCTTGATGGACAACAATGAATTCAGCGGGCGTTCCAGATTCTTTCGCGTAGACGCTGGCGCCAACGGGTAGCATGGACGCGGGTTTAGTTACTACCCCCCCCACTTTGAAGGCGGGGGAAAAACCGCTCGAACTATCAGCGTAATAACGATTGGCGACGCCGCTGGCGTACACAGCGCAGAAAGTGGTCGAATTTGTCACATCCACGGAACGATCCCACCAATCCACGGCAGTCGCCGTCGAACTATGATTGTACTTAATTTTCGAATTACCGGAGACATAGTAGGCATACTGTTGCTGATGGTTTTGTTCGGCACTATTAGCATAGGCTCTTGCGCCAAAGATTTCAAATTCAGCAAGCAGATAAAGTGTATCCTGTGTGGTGGTGACATTACTTGCGGCAGTAGACAAACCACCAGTATTATCCGTATAGATTGTAGTAGTTTTCAAAGCGGCTTGAAGGTCGGACGGAAATGCGGCTTTCACAACCGGAAGCGTGGTGCTACGCATACGCGATGATTGCCAGCCGCCGGTGTTAGATTGCGCATTATTCATATTAAACCATTGACCAGATGATTTAGTTGAACCATACCCGCCATCACATAGTGCAACATCAGTTCCACCCGTCTGTGCGGTTTTGAATCCCTGAAATGCAATGCCAGTTCCTTCAACATCCTTGTTATGGTCAAAACCGATAATATACACCCATGTCTGATAGTTCGACAAAGTCAGCCCATCAGATAGTTTACCGTTAATTGTAATTTGCTTCGTGTCGCCAACAGCCCAATAATTAGCCCCCTGCGATTTTTCGGCGACTTCCTTAATCTGTGCCCACGTTGCGTTATTTAGCACGGTCGGAATCGGTACAACAGTTTCAACCGTCACGGTATAGTCCTGCACAGCGACAACATCCACCGTTGCATCACCAACGGCATCGCCCAACGCCGCATGGACGCTATACGAACCATAGTCCCACACGCTAATCTTTGCCGTCCCGCCAGTTGCAATCGCCGTCACAGACTTCGTGCCAAGCGTCACAGTCACAGTTGCTCCGACCGTGGTCGTCACGGTGATTGACGGATTCATGCCACCGCCAAAGCCTTGATTATAAATAGACATTCTTACACCCCACTAACATTCGACAGAACGATTGCCGTGGACAGGTTGCACCAATACGCAACATTCACAACATCGCCCGCCTTGACGGTTTGTCCTGTCACGATGTAGGCGGTAAAGTCATTTGACGCATCGGAAGCGAATGGCATACGCACGGTCGCAACTTTATTGTTGACCGACACGACATTCGCCGTGATGACACGCAAATAGTTTTTAAGCGCAGAATCCAGCTCCGCATGAACGATTTTCTGGATTTCTGCAATTAGCAAATTAGGATTTTCCACTGGATTCCGCACCTCCAAAATCAAATTCGTTTACAGAAGTCGCCGTTATTGACATTGTGCCGGTCGAACCAATCGGCAGGTCAATGCCGCTAATCAGCAACGCTTCTTTGTTAGATGTATACGGACGCACGCATTCAATCAAGCGATTTTCGCGCAAATGGAACATGGGTGCAGAAGTGATAACAACACTACGCTGTTTAATCGTCTGACGCTTCAAGTAGTATTGCGCAAGTTCATTGCATTGGTCGTCCGTCCAATAAGCGGTGTCCTCGTATGGCGGATACGTCTTAATACCAACAATCGGAATTGCGGTCGGCGACGCGGTGTTCGTGTTTTGCGCACGCCCTTTCGCCTGCTTACCGTTGGTAGTGTACCCGATTACAATAATATCGTTATAGAACGTGCCAAAGTCGTGAGTGGAATCTTCCGACAGGAATTCCTGTTCATTCGGCGTGAAAGTCCACAAAATCGGTTTTGAACTATCCACGATATCGTCCTGTGTAGGTTCAATCGTCAGGCGTCCGTCAACATCATAATAGATATATGCGCCAAGCATAGTTGCAAATTCAAGCAGTACGTCTGCATACGTCTTGCCATATTCCATACGAATTTCATACGGCGTATTGATTGCTTTCCACTTCGTTCCCGCTTCTTCGTATTCCTTGGTAATATAATAAGATGCAAGGTTCGGTTGAATCGGGTCGACAGCGTTCGTCTGCGGTTCACCCTTGTCGTCAACGTTTTCTCCAGTGAAGCGCGAAGTCTTCAACAGCTTCGTCAGCGCGTCGTAGATGTTTGAACCAACAGGAACGATATATATGCCATCAAGATTGCCCCACATAGTGCCGTCAAGGAAGCACCATTTATCAATCAAGTGTAATGTGACGGTTCGCTGTGCTGGCGCATTTGTTTCTTCAACAGAATTAACATAAAACACGCCCTGCGGGAAATAATATGGTTCACCGTCGGATAGGTATAAGCCCATCCACAGCTTTACCATCTTACCATACCACATACCATATACATCAACCGAAAACTGTCCGTCACTGTTGTCAAGTTCAATATCGGCAGTTCGTCGCGTTCCGTTTTCCATACCAACAGAAAGCGTGCCAGACATATCTACATACGAACTTGTAATTTCCGCATAGGCGCTACCATCGTTGTTTACCCATTCAAGTTTGATGGCATACCTACAGTTTGTTTTAAGCGTAGCAAGGTATTCGCTATACTTATCTGGGAACGCCAATGGCACTCACCCCTTACATTTTATTAGTGATAACGCTGTGTGAAGCATCGCCAATTTCCATCCAGCCAAGCGTCACAACTACAGCCTGTTCAATGAATTCATCAGAAATCTTTTCGCTAACAGCAGAATTAAGACGCACCTTCCAGAAGTTACCCTTACGGTCTTTCAAGAACTTGTCACGATTATCTGTTGTAAGCGACTTCAGTTCTTCCATTTGTTCAACCGTGTCTTTGTACGTTATACCGCAGTTGCCAATGAAGGCAGACAACGTTCCAGACCAATAGTTAGACGAGGAATTCTGCACCTTTGCATACTTGGTGAAGTTCTGCAATTCGTTGAATGTCGTGTTATTCGACATACTGCCAGAAGATACATCAAGGTCAAAGCGATATGTCTTCGACTGATAATATGTGTCGTCGTCAACCGTGTCGCAAACAATCAGCGACCAATCCCACCAGTTGGGAACCACCATGTTAGACGGTGCAGACGAACCAATAGTCTCGCCAAAGACGGGGAAGATGTAGTATATGATACCAACTTGATTCCGCGCTGTGTAATCAATAAAGCTGTTGACAGCTGCACCAACAGAAAGAATAGGCTTCAAGAAAGAAGAACCACTTTCGATGCTATACACAATCCAGCCAGTGACGGGGACGTCGGACGTAATGCTGCCTGCAAGAAGATTTTCGTTGAAGACAGCAAGCATCAGCGTTTCGTTGTCCCATACAGGGATTTCATTTAAGTCGCTGAACTTTCTGATTTCATCAGCGGTAATCGCGCGGTCTTCAATCCAAATGTAGCGCATCAGAACATCACCGGAAGTAGAAATAGAATTCCACACGCCGCCATCATCAATGTCAACGCTGGCGTATTCCTTCACAAACGGTGCAATTAGATAGCGCGGGAACAGGTTATAAGTCGGATACAAGTTTTCACGCGGATAAACCGGTTCAGCTTCAGACCATTCAATACCATAAACGCGATTTGGCTCAATCACGACGGTTAGCCATTTCTGAACGACCGTTCTCGGAAACAGCGTCTGTTCCGTGCCGTTGATGTCAAGAATAAAATTGTCGGCATCGGATTTCAGTTCGATGTAATACGCCTGTCCGTTAGAATCTTTGCCCGTAGCCTTATATATGCTGCTATTAACCGTATCCGTCCAGAAGCCGACAACATGGGAAACGCGCGTCGGAAATTCCATCTGTGCAGTATTGACGGTATCAAACTTAATAGTATTTCCAGCGTTGATGTGAATATATGGATGGTCGTATCCTTCACGCCCGTCGTTCACATATTCAAAGTTTGTGTTGTCGTAACTACCACTAATATAGCTAAGACGATTCCATTTGACAGAAACGCCAGAATCTTCCTGAACTTCGGCGTTCACGAAGTTTTCGAATGCGATTAACTGATAGTTGACAGTGAACTGCTTAAATTCAGTTTCAACACTGGTGCCATCATTCAGCCAACATTTAACCTTGATTTCTTCCGTGGTTCCACTAAGAAAGCCATCGTAGAACACGCGAATATCAGACGAATAGATGTTATTTTCATCAATGGTGTTCACCGTTTCTTCGCCCGTATCCTTGTTGCGGATAATCCAACCGAATCGTTCCACGCCGATACCCTGCGCCTGTGTCACAGACGCGGTAAACGTGTACGAACGGGTCGTCATCACATCAACGAAGTTGGTGATTGAAATGGTTGCCGTAGCATACGCCTTGAATACGTTTTCATACGATTCATATTTGTCATTGTCAGACCAATATGAAGTCATAGTCCACTTGTATTCGTTGCCGTTTTCCATCGTGGAACTGGCGGGGACGCTTACGACAAGTTCGTTCGGCGTCCCGTCATAGTTCACAGGGTAAAGCGGTGCGGCTAAAGTAACGACGCCGCTATCATACACGGCGGTAGATGCGGCGTCATTCTTCATGATTTTTAACTGATATTTAGTTGTAGGGCTTGTGCCATTGATTCTACAGCGGAAGTCATTGGCAACAGTCGCGTCAATGGTGTAGTCCGACGTTAATGTCGAAGGGATAAGCCCTGACGGGCGGTACTGTCCCATTATCTTCCACCTCCACTAATCGGAATATATCTGCGCAGAATCGAAGTCAGCGCAACAGAATCAGCACGGGTCATTCCGCCAAGCGGATTGCCGTTAAAGTAGACGTCATGGCTGTCGCTCGCAACAGAATTGTTACTGCTAACAAGACCAGCAAAACGATTCAGTATCGAACTAAGTGCGGACGAATTATCAAGAATCTTGGTAAGGGCAGTTGCGGAATTAAGGAATTCCTTAGACTTCTGCGGAGAAAGCAGCTTGGACGACAGTTCGGGGCCAAAGACAGTTTCATCCTTAGTTGTTGCCTTAATGCCACCCATGCCTTCAAGAATGCCGCCAGAGTCATACAAACCCTTGTTCAACTGGTCTTTTGCCCATTCTTTCTGACCATAGCTACCAGATTTAACAAGACTTTCAAGATAACGCTGCTGATTAGACTTACCATCACTGGAAGAGCTGTCGCGAGACGAAGTATCGCGCGAAGACGAACTTCCACCGCCAGAAGAACCGCCAATGGACGTCCCCATCTTAGCAAGTTCAGCCCTTGCCCATTCCTTCTGACCGTAGTTGCCAGTCTTAACAAGATTCTCAAGATAACGACGCTGACTTAGTTCGCTACTGGGCGTTCCGCCAACGTAGTTTGGGTTGGTTTCGTCCCAATAGATAGTATCATCAACCGTATCACTTGTCGAATAGTAGTAGCCACGACCAGTATTAGATGACCACATTCCAGACTTGCTGTACATGATATTGCCGTCAGCATCAACGCGCGGATACTTGTTGGCAAGGGATTCACCAGCAGAACCGGCGCGAACATTAAATGCCCTGTACGCATAGCCGTTTTCGTCATAACTAATTACATAACCGTTCTTTTCAACAGTTTGTCCAGCCCATTTATTATCGCGCGACATATCAATTCCGTAAGAACCCTTTGTTCCCTTGGCGTAAATGCCGGTATCCTTATACATCAAGTTCGGCGGCGAACCATCCGCAAGAACCCAGTTTTCATATGCCGTTCCAGCAGTAGTGGTTTTACTTGTGCCGGGAAGTGTCTGACCAGGCGTCCAACCATCAGTTCGCGGCGCAACATAATCGTCACCATAGCCACCGCTATAGTGCGGCTGACCACCAGAATAGGCAGGAACCCTGCTGCCAGACGTTCCCGCGCCACCAACAGCACCAACAACGTTTTTGCCACCAGAAGAACCAGCAACATAGCCACTTCCGCTTACCATGGTGCCACCAGCACCGAAAGACCATCCACCTGCTGCTGTCCCGCCTGCTGGGTTATAAATGCTTCCAGCACCGAAGGAAATGTTGCTTCCGCCACCACCATAACCACCATAGCTGGGCGCTGGGACATAGTAAACCTTACCCTTTTTGGTAATCATAGTGCTGCCGTCAGCAAGCTTCGTCCACTGTGAACCATCGCCGCCAGTCATGGTGCTACCGACAGGTGCATTTTCAATGAAGTCCTTTCCCTTGTCGGTGCCAATGGGATACAATTCACCAGACGCAGATTCGCCGTAGTACTTTTCATCGGTGCCAATAAGACTACCCATGCCAGTTCCGGTTCCAATTCCGTTAATTAGGTCAATAAGACCCTTACCCACAGAATTGATAATCTGACGGAACTGCGGAATGTCGGTGTTGTTAATCGCGTTCAAAAGACGTTGCATAGCACTTTCTTCGGTCGTCAACTGCTTCTGCACACGTTCCCAATAATCTTTCAAGCGGTCAAATTCATTCTGCGCGGCATCCTTCTGCAAGTTAAGCGCAGAAATAATGCCGGCGTATTTATCAAGAACTTCCTGCTGCTTCAGTTTGATTTCGGCGTCGCGATATTCGTATTCGGCATCGCGAACTTCTTTCTTCGCTTCCTGAACGGCGGAATAGTCAGCAGTCCAAATCCACTGTCCGTTCTTATACATACGGACATTACGGTTCATCAGCGTATTCTGAAGCTTGGTCTGCGCCTTCGCAAGTGCCAATTCCTTTTCTGCGATTGCGTATTCAAGTTCCTTATACTGATACTGCCGTTCGAATTCGTCGGTAATATAGTCTGCCTTGTAGATTTCATCTTCAGTCAGCATTTCAAGCTGATTCAGATAATCCTTGAACAGCACACGGCTTTCATCGGCAATACGGTTAAGTTCAGACGACATCTTCTTGTAGTCGTCTTCGTTGAACATCGCCTGACGCAACTGTTCGTCAAGATAGTCAGCGGAAGACAGGGAAGCTTCAAGTTCCTTGTCGATTTCGTGCATACCATCGGCGACATCGTTAAGAATGCCGAAGAAGACTTCGTGAAGCTTTTTGATGGCTTCGTTTTTGTCAATCTTGGCTTCAAGCGATTTCAG
>ERZ1034878.355-NODE-355-length-23120-cov-8.661088_pt1 | contig 23120 bp, 26 predicted proteins | sample MGYA00520593_ERZ1034878 | MGnify/ENA primary metagenome ERZ1034878 (study PRJEB33766, sample SAMN09781724) | gut metagenome | biome: gut microbiome | host: Homo sapiens | place: Madagascar | study: EMG produced TPA metagenomics assembly of the PRJNA485056 data set...
TGACGGTCTACCGTGAGTTGCGTCGTCTCGCTGACACAGAGACCGCGCACGGTCTGAGCGTTGAGTTTGCCGCCGTCCATGATGCAGCCGACGCCGGGGATTGGGCTGGCTACGTTAATGCGCAGGGTGGTCCGTTTGTTCGTCGCGATGATTTGCAGGTGAGAACTCTGTACGAGCCGCGCACCGAGTTTAACCAGTACGGCGAGGAAACAGTCTGCATCCGTGGCGTATACGATTCCGCTATCGGTGCCGGCACCCCGATTTTGACCCGACTCACGCAGTGGAAAATTGTTCCGAAGCGTGCCGTTGATTTGGCCGTTGACGTTAAGGGCGCTCCTGCGCCCTCTCGGAGTTCTGTCAATAACTGTACGGGAAGCGAAAGCGATCCACCTATATTGGATTTAACAAAACCTCTGAGTCGGCGTGAAAGACGAGAGCTGGCAAACCGACTGAGGAAGCAAAAACCATCAACACGACGAAAATTCATCCACGGAACGGACGAGCAAAAAGCAGCTTTGTCGAAAACTATCGACGAGGTACAGCTCACAACCGGCATCACCATCAGCCGGGGCGAAGCCCTGCACCTTATGGCAGGTGGTAAGAGTTGTTTTAACGGTAAATGGTTGCGCGGAACGGCTAAGGGAGAAGTATTTTCCGCAGCGCCATCGCATCAGGCTCAAGCCAGGCGAATACTAAGTCGCGTTGCGGCTTTAGCGGATGCAGCAACAAAAAAAAGGTAGTTAATATTCATCCATATCATGCACATACAACATTCATACGTTTTTTTTCTCTTCCCATCTTTTGCCAATACGTGATACTGTACAAACATACAGTAAAAACTCTATGGGAGGGATTTCATGGTTGGCGAACATTTCAGTCGAACTCAGCAAAAGTGGGCGTGCGTGCAATTTATTGCCGAGGTATCTCTGATTGCAAACTGCAAACCAACAGACTTAAAGCTCGCGCTCACTCTCATTGCGGATCTTGCAAACAGCGAAAATAACGAAACCGAAGATGATATTTTTTATAAGGCTGAATAGTTTATGAGAATCAATATCACGCTGGATAAAGAGCAAAAAATTAACCAAACGACGTTGGATGCACTTGAGGCTGAGTTGTACCGCAACCTTCAACCTATTTACCCAAAGACTGCGATCCGCATTCGCAAAGGTTCTGCAAATGGTGTTGAGCTAAGCGGTTTGAAGCTGGACGAAGATAAAAAACGAGTAATGGAAATAATGCAGCAGGTATGGGAGGACGATAGCTGGCTGCATTAACAAACTCCGCCGGTGATGAAACTTGCTTTCAGTGCCGGTGGTGTTGAACAACGAGCCCTGCGAGGCGTTAGCATTTCCGGAGGGGTTATGGCAGGTCATGACTTAGATTTTCAGGTGGTCTATCGGGGTAAGACCTTAGAGTATTACCGCCCCGGTGGGTGGGTTTTCTTCCAGCGACCTAAAGAGTGTGGCGGCGGGTACTGGCTGGGGCGCACTTATGATGGCGTTTTTATGATTGAGTACGAGCGACCGGTGTCGCTAAATGATGGTATGGCTTTTCTCGCCTCCATGAAAAAAGTAGAGGCAAAAAGCGAGGAATTTGACCCGAATTATTCGCTTTTTTAGCGGCGCATGCATCAGGTGCATGAGTTTGCATTTGATTTTATTTCCAGAATTTGCCATCCAGCGCCAGCGCTGGCGCGGCTCGGGGCTCCTGATGCACCTGCATTAAAAGCGACCAGTTAAGCGCGCAGGCGAGGCGGGGATAGCACTGCGCGCCAGACGTGCTGACAGGATTTATTTTTACGCGTCTGTACGCGTCGTGGTGGCGCGCTGAATGGTGAGGTTGACCGTGAGAAGGTTGCGGGTTTGCGTGGAGTGTGCGGCGTCTGGTGAGGTCTGCGGGCGTGCCGCCCGTAGGCGGCATTTTGGGCGGGTTTACTCGGTCTCGATGTTGTAATCCTTAAAGCGGATCACCTCCATCCCGAGCCAGTCGTTTATCTCTTTGAAACGCTCCTGCAGCGGCGTCAGCTCGTTGCGCACAAACACCCGCGCCACCTTCTCGATATCCCCCATCGAGCCGATATTTTCAGGCTTGCCGCCCATGAGCTGGAACGGCACGCGGTGCGCGTCGAGCAGGTCAGCGGCGCTCACCTTCTTGATGTTAAAAAAATCATCCTTCGTGGCGACTTCACTCAGCGGCACGATCTTAATGCCGTCAGGTTTCCCGTTCGGGGCGTAGAAAAACAGGTTTTTAAAATTCCCGAGCCCTTTCGAGTCACGCATCGCGGAGCGCAGCGCCTCAACGTCGGTGCTGCTTTGCGCCGCGTCGGTCACGTACATGATGTAACCGGCGTGCGCGCCGTTCTGGTAATACTTTCGACGAAACAGCGTGGCGGATTCATTCAGCCAGGCGGAATTGAGCGCGCTCAGGTATTCCGGCATTCCGTAGAGCTCCTGATTGATATCAGGCTCAAGCAGGTGAAACACCGAACCGGGGGCGAACTGATGCGGATTGGTAAAGCTCGACACGTACCAGTAAACGCCATCCTCGACACCGCGGCGGGTGTATTTGGCCGGGGAGGTTTCCAGTTTAAGGAGCTGGCCGGTCACGCTCATGCGCTTTTCGAGATAACCGTTTGCAAACACCAGATAATCAAGCACAAGGCGGCTGAAGTCCTGACGGGACAGCAACGGGTGCGGGATAAAGGTGCTGGTCAGTATGTTGCGCTTTACGTAAATCGGGGAGCTGTGGTGTACGGCGGCGCGCAGGCTTTTTGCCAGCCCGGAGAAGTTGACCGGCGGCTCGTACCATTTGCCGTTATTGATGCACTCGACATAGTCGAGGATGTCGCGGCGATCCAGAACAGGTGACGGCTCACCAAAGGTGAACGCCTCCATTTTCTGCGACGCGCTGGCCGTCATGTTGGTCTGTTTTGGCTGTTTGTTTTGGCGTTTTTTCATCTTAGTTAATATCCAGAATTGAGCTTGATTGCATACCGCTACCGGCAGAAAGCGGCTCGTTTAACAGGGCGTGCATGGTCGCCCACGCGATATCCGCGTGGCTGGCCTCCTCGCTGCGGCTGGCTTCATAGGTGGCGCTGCGGCCGCTGCTGGTCATGGTTTTGCGGATTGCCATAAATGACTGAGTGATGTCGGTCGCACCGGCGTCATATTCCAGACAACCGCGCCTGATGGTGTCTTTCGCTTTCAGTACCATTGCGGTTTTCATTTCCGGTGTGTAGCGGATGGCGCGCGCCGCCGGGAAGAATGAGCGCACGAGCTGATAAACACCCTGGCCGATGCCGGTCGCATCGATGCCGATATAGTCGACCGTGTATTTCTCGGTCAGTGCCCGGATAGCCTCGGCCTGCGCGGCAAAGTCCATGCCTTTCCACTGGTGACGCTCAAGGATGCGGAACTTGCCACCGGCAACCAGCGGCGGAGCCAGTACCGCGCACCCGGCGCTGTCGCCGGTGTGTGACGGGTCATAGCCAATCCAGACCGGTCGCCAGTTAAACGGACGGTCGGCGAACGGCTCGAAGTCCTCCCATTCTTCCATCGCATCGACCATGCAGCGCTGCAGCTCCTCGAACGGGAATACCGACGCCTTGTCGTCGACGAACTCGCACATAAACAGGTTACGGAAGTCATCCGCGCTGTTTTCCTGCTTAAGCTGGTCGAGGTTAAACAGGGTGCAGCCACCGGCCAGCGCGTCCTCAATGGTGACAATCTGCCTCCACTGGCCGTCACCGCACAGCATGCCACCGGCGAGCGCCTGATGACTGATATCGATGTCGACGCGTTCGTCGCGGCTGCTGCGGCCACGGTTAAATAGCTCGCCTGACCAGAACGGGTAAGCGCCGTGCGCCAGCGTCGACGGGGTCGAAAAATAGGTGGTGCGCAGGTGCGACTGCGAGGCCATGCCCGAGGCGACTTTGCGCAGCTTCTGGAAATTGGGGATCCAGAAAATTTCATCGACGTAAAGGTCGCCGTTGTGGCTCTGTGCGGTGTTGGAATTGGTCCCGAGAAAAATCAGCTCTGCGCCATTGTTGCCGATGACGATCGGGTCGCCTGACAGGTCGACGTCAACCAGACGGGCAAAGGCGATGATGTACTTACGGAAAACGTAAGCCTGCGTTTTACTGGCCGACAAAAATATCTGGTTTTGCCCGGTCTTAAGCGCGCGCAGCAGGGACTCGCGCGCAAAGTAGAACGTCGCGCCAATCTGTCGCGATTTCAGGATGTGGCGGATGCGGTGTTCTAACCCCGCTTTATGCCAGTGGAGCTGATACTCAAACGACTGGTCGAAGAAAATCTCCTCCAGCTTTTCTATCGCTTCATCACTGAAGAAATTCCGTTTCGGCTTTTTGCGATCGCCTTTGTTGCGGCTGGCGATATTGGGGTTTAAGTCCACCTCGTTTCCGGTCTGGCCGTAGCGGTTAATGCGCGCGAGCCGCTCCATCTGGCGCGACAAAAAATCCGCGACTTTGAAGTCATGCGCGGTCAGGTCTGGCTTTGCGTAGAGCTGGATAAGGCGCGCCTCTAACGTCGATTCAACGCGGTTAATCGGCGCAGTTTCTTCCCATCCATCTCGCTGTTTCCAGCTCTGCACGGTCGGGCGCTTGAGCTGCAGCATGTCGCAGATTTGCGGCACGGCGAACCCCTGCCAGTACAACAGCCGCGCCTGTCGTCGCGGGTCATTTAACAGAGAAAGGTCAGTTGAAATGGTCATGCTTGCCTCGTTTTGGGTGTTACGTGGCAAGGCTAAGGAAATGGGGGGTTATTCGCGCTAAGTGCCTGTTGTATCAGATCTAACAGGAGCACAAGCGGTGGCTGATACGGGTCTGAGTCGGGAAACTAAACCCAACCCGAAAACCCAACATCAGGACACCTGAACAATGGCAAAGAAAGTTTCTAAATGGTTTCGTATCGGCGTCGAGGGTGACACCTGCGATGGCCGTGTCATCAGCGGCGATGATATTCAGGATATGGCCGACACATTCGACCCGCGCGTCTACGGCTGCCGCATTAACCTCGAACATATCCGGGGGCTGATGCCTGACAGTCCGTTTAAACGCTATGGCGATGTGACCGCGCTCAAGGCGGAGATTATCAGCGATGACTCTGCGCTTAACGGCAAAAAGGCGCTGTTTGCCAAAATTGCCCCGCTTGACGAGCTGGTCAGCATGGTGCGCGCCGGGCAGAAGGTTTACACCTCCATGGAGATCCGCCCGAACTTCTCAAACAGCGGCAAGTGCTATCTCATCGGGCTTGCCGTCACCGATGACCCGGCAAGCCTCGGCACCGAATACCTCGAATTCTGCAGCCGCGCCGCGCAGAACCCGCTCGCCGGTAAAAAAGACCAGCCGGACGACGTTTTCTCTGTGGCCTCACTGGCTGTACTGGAATTTGAAGACGTCCCCGACACCATGCTCAACAGCCTGACCGATAAGGTTAAGGCCATTTTCAGCCGCAAGCAGGCCAGCGATGACGCGCGTCTCGCCGATGTGCATGAGGCCGTGACCACCGTCACCGAGCTGGTGCAGACCAACCTCACCGCCACCGACCAGCGCGTCACCGAGCTGGAGACCGAACTGGCGCAGCTTAAGCAGGACGTGACCAGCAAGGCCGAAGAAAGCGCGCAGGCGTTTAACGATCTCAAAAGCTCCCTCGATAACACCGAAAGCCAGCGCCAGCCGCGCCGCGAGCTTTCAAAAGGCGGTACGGGCGACGAGCTGCTGACCAACTGCTGATAAAACGCCGGGCGTGCTGCCCGGCCTGACCCCTCTTACCAGAACAGGAAAAACCATGCGTAAAGATACCCGCTTCAAATTTAATGCCTACCTGTCCCGCGTCGCGGAGCTGAACGGCGTTTCCACCGATGACGTGGCGAAGAAATTCACCGTCGAGCCGTCGGTCACGCAAACTCTGATGACCACCCTGCAGATGTCATCCGCGTTTCTGACCAAAATCAACATCGTGCCGGTCGACGAGCTGAAAGGCGAAAAGGTCGGGGTCGGTGTTAACGGAACAATTGCGAGCACTACCGACACTACCGGTGATGATGAGCGTAAGACCGCTGACTTTACCGCACTGGAGTCAAATAAGTACGAGTGCGCCCAGATTAACTTTGACTTCCATATCCGCTACAAACAGCTCGACCTGTGGGCGCGATTCCAGGACTTCCAGACCCGTATCCGTGACGCCATCATCAAACGTCAGTCCCTCGATTTCATCATGGCCGGTTTCAACGGCATCGAGCGTGCGGCGACGTCCGACCGTAAAAAGAATCCGATGCTACAGGACGTGGCCGTTGGTTGGCTGCAGAAGTACCGCAATGAAGCGCCAGCGCGCGTGATGTCGAAAGTCACCGACGAGGACGGCACAGTCATTTCCGACGTGATCCGCGTGGGTAAAAACGGTGACTATGCGAACCTCGACGCGCTGGTCATGGATGCCACCGGCAACCTGATTGATGAGATTTATCAGGATGACCCGGAGCTCGTCGTCATCACCGGGCGTAAGCTGATGGCGGATAAATATTTCCCTATCGTCAATCAGGAGCAGGCAAACACCGAATCGCTGGCCGCTGACATCATCATCAGCCAGAAGCGAATCGGCAACCTGCCAGCAGTGCGCGTGCCGTATTTCCCGGCAGATGGACTGATGGTGACGCGTCTCGATAACCTCTCTATCTACTTCATGGATGACGCGCACCGTCGCGCCATCATCGAAGAACCGAAAAAAGACCGCGTAGAAAACTACGAGTCAATGAATATTGACTATGTGGTCGAGGCTTACGCCGCCGGTTGCCTGATTGAAAATATCAAGCTCGGTGATTTCACTCCACCTGCAGCACCTGAAAGCGGAGAGTAAGCCATGACGAGTCCCGCAGCGCGTCACATGATGCGGGTCTCGGCCTCTGAAACAGCGCGGCGGGCTGCTGTCCCGCTGCGCAATGCAACTGCCTATGAGCAGATGCTGGTTAAGCTGGCCGCAGACAACCGCACGCTGAAACAAATCCGATCCAATGAGCGAAAGGCAGACAAAAAGCGCGAGCTGCTGCCGTTCTATCTGCCGTGGGTCGCTGGCGTCCTCGCAAACGGCAAAGGCGCACAGGATGACATCGTCATGACGGTCATGCTCTGGCGTCTCGATGCTGACGATATCGCCGGGGCGCTGGAAATTGCCCGTTATGCGATGACCTACGGCCTGACCATGCCGACCGGGCGACGTCCGACGCCTTATCTGCTGGCCGAAGAGGTGGCGCTGGCCGCACAACGCCTGCTTGCTGCTAAACAGCCGGTCGAGCTGGCGAATCTGCTCGACACCCTCGCGATGACTGAGCGCGCGGATATGCCCGATATCGTGCGCGCAAAGCTGCATAAAATCACCGGCTACGTCCTGCGCGATGCAGAGCAACTGCCCGAGGCGCTGGCGCACCTGCAGCGTGCGATCCAGTTAGAGAGCTCCATCGGCGTTCGAAAAGACATCGAGCAGTTAGAGCGTCAGCTCAGGCCAAAACCCGAACCGGCACCGAAAACCCAAAAGACTAAACCGCGCACGCGCAAAGTCGCCGAAAAACCGGCGGCACGGCGCGGGCGTCCACCAAAGACGGCAAAAGCCGCAGGTTAACCGAGCGCTCCCCGAGCCGGGCGGCACGCCGGTCAATGCGGGTATCAATTGCCCTGACTGCGACCGGCGTCCACCGCCCACCCATTACCCGAGGTTGTCATGACGACGCTGATTATTGAGCCAAAAAAAGAGCCGCAGGATGTGCCGGGCGTGGTGATACCGCCACCGGGCGTGAGCGAGCCGGTAATCAAAAACACTCCGTTTTTTCCTGACGTGGATCCGAAGCGCGTGCGGGAAGAAATGCGACTGGAGCAGACCGTTTCCCCCGTTCGCCTGCGCCGGGCGATTAAGACCGCGATAGCGGAGACTAACGCGGAGCTGAGCGACTGGCGCGAAATTCAGCTCGATGCCGGTTACGCCACGCTGGCGGATGTCCCGACCGACAAGCTCGACGGCGAGAGCGTGCGCGTTTTCCACTACTTCAACGCCGTATGCTCGATGACGACGGCCACGCTGTATGAGCGTTTTCGCGGCGTGGATGCGACCGCCAAAGGCGACAAAAAGGCGGACAGCATCGACAGCACTATCGATGAAATGTGGCGGGATATGCGCTGGTCTGTGGCGCGCATCCAGGACAAAGCGCGCTGCATTGTGGGGCAAATCTGATGAAAGCCTACGCGCTGCAGGGCGACACTCTCGACGCGATTTGCGCCCGGTACTACGGGCGCACTGAGGGTGTGGTCGAAACCGTCCTAGAGGCTAATCCCGGCCTGTCTGAGCTCGGCGTTATCCTGCCGCACGGCACGGCAATAGAGCTGCCCGAGACCGAGAGCGCGGCCAGAACCGAAACGGTGAATCTATGGGACTGAGTATGGAAAAAATCACCACGTTTATCGCCTACTGGCTGGCCGTGGGGCTGGCGTATGTCGGGGCAATGTCCCCCGAAAAGATGGCGCTTTACGTGGGCGGCGGATGCGCCATTTTTACCGCGCTGACGAACTACTGGTTCAAGCGCAAGACGTACCTCTATCTGACATCGCTCGGACTCGATAAAGGGGCTATTCGTGAAATCAATCGTTAAAAAGTGCAGTGTGGCCGCCGTGCTGGCGCTGGCAGCGCTGATGCCTGACTTTCGTCTGCTTAACACCTCGCCCGGGGGGCTGGCGCTGATTGCCGACCTCGAAGGCTGTCGCCTGACGCCTTACCAGTGCAGCGCGGGAGTGTGGACGTCAGGCATCGGCCACACTGCAGGCGTCGTGCCGAAGGGCGAAATTACCGAGCGGCAGGCGGCGGAGAACCTCGTCGCGGATGTGATGAACGTCGAGAAACGTCTGGCCGTATGCGCGCCGGTGAAAATGCCGCAGCACGTTTACGACGCGCTGGTCAGCTTCTCTTTCAACGTGGGAACCGGCGCGGCCTGCCGGTCGACGCTGGTCTCGTTTATCAAACGCCAGCAATGGCCGCAGGCGTGCGACCAGCTCACCCGCTGGGTTTACGTGAATGGCGAAGTTAACAAAGGGCTGGAAAACCGCCGCGCGCGCGAGCGTGCTTACTGCCTGAGGGGGATTCAATGAAAGTGATGTTGTTTTTACTGGCCGCGCTGATTGCGGTTGTGCTCTGGCTGCGTCATGAAAACGGAAACCTGACGCGCTCGTTTGAACGGGCGAACAGGGTCGCGACCGAACAAAAAAACGTGATCGGGATTCTGGAAAATCAACTTTCCGTTTCGCAGGGAATTGCCAGGCGAAATGAAACCGCGCAGGTCAGTCTACGCGGCGAACTGCTGGCCGCCGGTGCGATGGCCGTGCGGCGTGAACAAACCATTACGAGGCTGATAAATGAGAATGAAACCTTACGCCGCTGGTATAGCGCTGAGCTGCCTGATGTTGTGCGTCGGCTGCACACCCGCGCCGCCTGCGCCTCCGCCGGTCATTGTTTACAGCGCCTGCCCGAAGGTGAGCTATTGCCCGATGCCGGGAAGCGACCCGGCCACTAATGGCGACCTGAGCGCCGATATTCGCAGGCTTGAGCACGCGCTCGCCGCCTGCGCGCTGCAGGTTGAAACCGTCAAAGACTGTCAGGATAAACTCGATGAAGAAAGCACGCAGCCTGCGCGAAGCGCTGATTAAAGCCGTTCCGCAGCTTGAAACAAACCCCGAAATGATGCGCATCTTTGCCGATGAGGGGAATATCGATGCGCGGCTCGCGGCCTCGCTGTCGCATGAGAAAATTTATACCCTGAATGTGATCGTGTGTGACTTTGTCGGCGACCCTGACCTGATTTTCGTGCCGGTGGCCGCATGGCTCAGGGAAAACCAGCCGGATATCTGCACGCTCGATGACGGCCGCAAAAAAGGCTACCGTTTCCAGATGGATTTAAACGACGGGGACAGCGTCGATATCAGCATCAGCCTGCAACTCACCGAGCGCACCATCATCAAAGAGGAAAACGGCGCGCTGCACGTAAGCTATGCCCCTGAGCCGCCGCTGCCGGAGCCCGTCACCCGGCCAAAGGAGCTCTATATCAACGGCGAACTGGTGAGCAAATGGGATGAGTGACTTTAAGCCCTTTGACGACAGGCTCAATGGTCTGATTGCTGCCCTGTCACCGGCATCGCGTAGGAAGCTGGCCGGGGAGATTGCAAAGGAGCTGCGCAAGTCGCAACAGCAACGCATCAAACAGCAAAAAGCCCCGGACGGCTCACCGTATCAGGCGCGAAAGCGTCAGCCTCTCAGGGCTAAGACCGGGCGGATTAAACGGGCGATGTTCCAGAAACTTCGCACGAGCCGGTACATGAAAGCCACTGGCCGCGAAAACAGCGCGGTGGTGGAATTTACCGGCAAAGTGCAGCGCATCGCGCGTGTCCATCAGTACGGGCTAAAAGACCAGCCAACCCTGCATGCAAAGGAAGTGCAATATCCAGAAAGGCAATTGTTGGGGTTTGACAGCGTTGCTATACAACTGATTGAAGAGAGGATATTAATAGCCTTAAGAAAATAAATAAGGTTTAGTCAATGGAAAAGAAGTTTGAACTATTGAGGAAACGAATCAAAGAATCCCAGCGGCTAGTAATGGATTCGGTAATCGGCGATCACAATGTTGATATGTGCATGCTGTGTGGTTCTACAAAGGAAATTACGCGTGAGCATGTAATCCCTCAGTGGGCGTTTGAGTCAAATCCAGAAAAACACTTAGTCAACAAGAAAAATAATCAACCTGTTAATTATATCAAAACTACTATTCCTGCATGTAAGGAATGTAATTCTGAATTGTTGGGGGCATTCGAAGACAATCTTAAACGGATGTTGCTGGGCAAAAATGCATACGAACTAACATCCAAAGATGTCGACTGCATTATATGGTGGTTGCAATATCTAGGTTTTAAATTACAGCTTATGGATCTTCGAACTCGTTTTCTAAGGTTTAAAGACAAGGAATACATTCCCTTCTTGTCAAAGATACCAATTGCTATGTTTTGGGGGGGTATAGATACAACGCCAAATAAAGTTTTCAGAATCATCAGGAAGACGAGGCGCGCTTTGATGAGAAAGAGAAAGTGCGATATGCATAACTCTCTATTGATTTTTGAGACATCAAACAACAATTTTCACTTTTTTCACAAAGTCGATGAGTTTATTTTTATCGAGCTACCTCATGTAAAAAAAGCTTTTTTCTTTTTTTACAGTAAAGAGTTTGAAAATCATGACGAGTCACTGAAAGAGGGTATGGCTGTTATCGAGAAGCACTATTAATTGATTCCGTAGTTGTTACATAGCTGATAAAACACTGCCTCATTGCCGCTGGCCTCGCCCGGCGGCATCCTTTCCCCATGAATAATCTAAATTCTCTGCAGGAAATCGCACGCGCGATCCGCAACCTTATCCGCACCGGCATCGTGACCGACATCGACCACGACGAGGGGCTTTGTCGTGTCCAGACCGGCGGTATGGAAACCACCTGGCTGAACTGGCTGACCTGCCGCGCCGGTCGCTCGCGCGTATGGTGGGCTCCATCCGTTGGCGAGCAGGTGCTTTTGCTTGCTGTCGGCGGCGAGCTCGATACGGCGTTTGTGCTGCCCGGCATTTTCTCGGATGACCATCCCGCACCGTCTGCCTCCCCTGATGCGCTTCATGTTTCCTTTCCTGACGGGGCGGTTATCGAGTACGAACCCGAAAACGGCGCGCTCACCGTATCCGGCATCAAAACCGCTGACGTCACCGCGTCGGATTCTATTACGGCCACCGTGCCGGTGGTGCTGGTGAAAGCGTCGAGCCGCATCACGCTCGATACGCCGGAGGTGGTGTGCACCAACAAGCTGACGACCGGCACGCTCGAAGTGAAGAACGGCGGGAAGATGAGCGGGAACATCGAGCACAATGGCGGGACACTGAAATCTAACGGCGTACAGGTGGATAACCACGCGCACGGCAACGTACAGAGCGGCGGAAGCTGGACTAAGGGGACGCAATGACGGTGCGTTATCTGGGAATGAACGGCCAGACCGGCCTCAGTATCTCTGAGGTTGAGCATATCCGGCAAAGCGTGCGCGACATTCTGGTCACGCCGGTTGGGTCGCGCGTCATGCGCCGTGAATACGGCTCGCTCCTGTCGCAGATGATTGACCAGCCGCAGACCCCGGCGCTGCGCCTGCAGATTATGGCCGCGTGCTATTCCGCGATCCAGAAGTGGGAGCCCCGCGTCAGCCTGACGACCATCACCTTTGAACGGTCGGAGACCGACGGCGGGCTGTATGTCGACATCACCGGCACCCGCTCCACCGGCGGCCAGCCTTTTTCACTCACCATTCCACTGAGTTAAACGCTATGGCAATTGTTGACCTTAACCAGCTCGCCGCGCCTGACGTCGTGGAAGAACTGGATTATGAAACCATCCTCACTGAGCGAAAGGCTACGCTCGTCTCGCTTTACCCGGAAGACCAGCAGGACGCCATCGCGCGCACGCTGTCGCTTGAGTCCGAGCCTCTGGTGAAGCTGCTGCAGGAAAACGCCTACCGGGAAGTTATCTGGCGGCAGCGCGTCAACGAGGCCGCGCGTGCGGTTATGCTGGCCTACGCTGCAGGAAGCGACCTTGACCAGATAGGCGGAAATTACAACGTCGAGCGGCTTATCATCACCCCTGCAGACGACACGACGTTACCGCCAACGCCTGCCGTGATGGAGTCGGACACCGACTACCGCCTGCGTATTCAGCAGGCCTTTGAGGGGCTGAGTACCGCAGGCTCTACCGGCTCCTATCAGTTTCACGGTCGCAGCGCTGACGGGCGGGTCGCCGATATTTCGGTCATCAGTCCCGAACCTGCGTGTGTCACGGTCACGGTGCTGTCACGCGAAAATAACGGTGTGGCGTCTGATGAGCTGCTCGCCATCGTGCGCACCGCGCTGAACGATGAAGACGTCAGGCCGGTCGCTGACCGCGTGACCGTGCAGTCGGCGAACATTGTCGACTATAAAATCATCGCATCGCTTTACCTTTACCCCGGTCCCGAAAGCGAGCCGGTGCTCAGTGCGGCGAAAGCAAAGCTGCAGGCGTATATCACCGCGCAGCACCGGCTCGGGCGCGATATCCGCAAGTCGGCCATTTATGCCGCGCTTCACGTCGAGGGGGTGCAGCGCGTCGAGCTGGCCGAACCGGTGGCCGATATCGTGCTCGATGACACGCAGGCGTCATGGTGCAGCGACTACAGCGTCACCATAGGGGGTAACGATGAGTAATACCCGCCTGCTGCCGGTGGGCTCGTCACCGCTTGAGGTGGCGGCGGCACGCGCCTGCGCTGAGATTGAAAATACCCCCGTTCCGCTGCGTCGACTCTGGAGTCCTGACGACTGCCCGGCAAACCTGCTGCCGTGGCTGGCGTGGGCGTTTTCCGTTGACCGCTGGGATGAGAACTGGCCGGAGGCCACAAAGCGGGATGTGATCCGCGCGGCGTGGTTTATCCATGCGCACAAAGGAACGATTGGCGCGGTGCGCCGCGTGGTCGAGCCGCTCGGCTATCTGATTAACGTGTCTGAGTGGTGGGAAACTAACGACCCGCCCGGCACGTTTCGCCTCGATATCGGTGTGTTAGAGACCGGCATCACCGAGGAAATGTATTACGAGATGGAGCGGCTCATTGCGGATGCAAAGCCAGCCAGCCGCCATCTTATCGGCCTCAACATTATTCAGGATGTGCCGGGCTATCTGTACACCGGCGCGCTGACGTATGACGGCGACATCATCACGGTTTACCCGGATAAGTGAGAACACCATGACAGTAAAATATAAAACGGTCATCACCAAAGCCGGTGCGATTAAGCTTGCTGCAGCGACCGTCCCGAACGGGAAAAAAGTGAATTTTACGGCGATGGCCATCGGCGACGGCGGCGGCACATTACCGGTGCCTGATGCCAGCCAGACAAAGCTCGTCAATGAAGTCTGGCGCCATACCCTGAACAAAATCAGCCTGGACAACAAACATCAAAACTATGTGATCGCAGAGCTCGTCATCCCGCCTGAAACCGGCGGTTTCTGGATGCGAGAAATGGGTCTTTATGACGACACCGGCACGCTAATTGCCGTCGGCAACATGGCGGAAAGCTATAAGCCGGAGCTGGCCGAAGGGTCAGGCCGCGCGCAGACCGTGCGTATGGTCATCATGGTAAGCGACATCGAGTCAGTCGAGCTGACGATTGACACCTCAACGGTGATGGCAACGCAGGACTATGTCGACGATAAGCTCGCGGAGCATGAGCAGTCCCGCCGTCATCCTGACGCCACGCTTACCGCAAAGGGGTTCACGCAGCTAAGCAGTGCGACCGACAGCGCGTCTGAGACGCTCGCAGCGACTCCGAAAGCGGTTAAGACGGCGTATGACCTTGCTAACGGTAAATACACGGCTCAGGACGCGACCACGGCACAAAAGGGTATCGTCCAGCTCAGCAGCGCAACTGACAGCGCGTCTGAGACCCTCGCAGCGACGCCGAAAGCGGTCAAGACGGCGTATGACCTTGCTAACGGGAAATATACGGCTCAGGACGCGACCACGGCGCAAAAGGGTATCGTCCAGCTCAGCAGCGCAACTAACAGCACCTCTGAGGCGCTCGCGGCTACGCCAAAAGCCGTGAAGCTGGTCAGTGATGACGTGACTAACCTCAAAAACAACCTGCGGGATGCTGCTTACAGAAACGTAGCCGATAAAGCTGCGGGTGATTTAGTACCTGTTGGGTATAAAGGGAATTTTGTTTCCTCCTGCAACCATGACCCGATTAATTTTGCGACATATCCTTTTGTGGTCGGCGAATCGCTGTTTTTGGATGTGCGGTATTGCACGAATACGCCGCAGTTTCTGAAGCAGGATTATTATTATATTAACGTTATTGCAGCGACCAACCCTTCATTAGGGGGGCAATATAACCGCCCATTGATCCAGTTTGTAAGTTATACGAGTTCAACGTCTATCTATGCCATCCGTGAAGATGACGGGTTGAATACTGGCTGGCGTTATTTCCGTGAAGTTCAGTACGATGCGGATAATGCCACTATCACTGCACCCGGTTTTATTCGGGCATGTAACGGGAATACAGAGCTTGGGCAGAATGCAATTTTCATCAGAGGTTATGGAAATAAGCATTTGTGGTTTTTCAAAGATAATGCAGAAATGGCTCTTATCTATGCCGGAGATGATGCGGTATTGCGCCTGCGTGGCGGCGGTGGTCCTTCACTTAATATCGGTCCTGATGGCAGTATTTCAGCCCCTGGCTATTTTGCCGCAGGAGACGATATTCACTCCGGGCGCAACATCAGCAACGTTGGGCTGATTCAGGCAGGTGCAGGAGTATACGATACACCGGGTGTACGCGTTTATTCACCTAATAACCCGCCACCGCGTGACCAGTATGCCGCGCCAAACACAGCATGGTTGACAGGAGGCCAGACGTGGTGGCGCTGCGGAAGTTCAGGGGCTATGCGTATGGCAGCTGTGGTTGGTGGCGTCCCGAACGGCGGGCGCGTCACCTTCCCGACAGCATTTCCTAATGTCTGCAATGTCGTTATCCCGACTAGAAATGAAGAATCAGGGCAAGGTGCAGCAATGCAGCCTTATAACGTCGACAGAACGGGATTTAACTTGCGTATTGCTGGCGGCGGTACGGTTACGCTGATGTATGTAGCGGAGGGATATTAATTATGGGTTATGTATATCGTGCCAGCACTGGCGGCTTTTATTGTGATGAGCTGGAAGCCGAATATCGCAAGGCGGGAACGTGGCCGGGCTTCTTTGTGCGCGTGTCGGATGAGGATTACCGCAACCTGATGGAGGGCGTGTCTCAGGGGAAAATGATTGTCCCGAATAAGCAGTGTTATCCGGTACTGCAGGAGCGTCCGGCTCCATCCCGTGACGAACTTATCGCAGAGGCGGAGGAAAAGCGCCGGGAGCTGATTGAGTCTGCGCTGCAGTCGATTTCCGTTATCCAGCTCAAGCAAATGAACGGGCGCAGTTTAACCGAAAAAGAAGTTACCAGGCTGAATGACGTGCTTGATTATATCGAAGCGCTTGAGGCGACCGAGACCGACGCCGCCCCGGATATTCACTGGCCTGAATTAGCCGCGTGACCTGAGCCCTCCACCCGGAGGGCTTTTGTTTGTTGTTTTATCCCTCCGCCAACGCCCTTTCATCGCGCCTGCAGAATACACAACAGAAAATAGTCGCACCCCTTAACCACGGAGTTAAACAGATGGGCGACTATCATCACGGCGTCGAGGTCATCGAGATTAACGATGGCACGCGCACCATTGCCACCGTTTCGACGGCCATCATCGGCATGGTCTGCACGGCCAGCGATGCTGACGCAAAGACATTCCCCTTAAACGAGCCGGTACTGATTACCAGTGTGCAAACGGCTATCGGTAAAGCCGGTAAAAAAGGCACGCTGGCAAAATCCCTGCAGGCCATCGCCGACCAGTGCAAACCGGTCATTGTGGTGGTGCGCGTTCCCGAAGGCACCGAAGACCCGGACGACCCGGAAGCGGCGCAGAAAGAAACCATTTCCAACATCATCGGCACGACCGACGAAAACGGCAAATACACCGGGCTGAAAGCGCTGTTAACGGCGAAAACCGTCACCGGCGTTAAGCCGCGCATTCTCGGCGTGCCGGGGCTGGATACGCAGGAAGTGGCGACCGCGCTTGCGTCGACCTGCCAGAGCCTGCGCGCGTTCGGCTATGTGAGCGCGTGGGGCTGCAAGACCATTTCCGACGCCATCAAATACCGTGAGAACTTCAGCCAGCGCGAGCTGATGGTCATTCACCCTGATTTTCTGGCATGGGACACCACGGCGAACGAAACCCAGACCGCATGGGCGACCGCCCGCGCACTCGGCCTGCGCGCCAGAATCGACCAGGAGACCGGCTGGCACAAAACGCTGTCTAACGTCGGCGTGAATGGCGTCACCGGCGTCAGCGCCTCGGTCTCATGGGATTTGCAGGAGCAGGCCACCGACGCCAACCTGCTGAATCAGGCCGGGGTGACAACGCTCATCCGCAACGACGGCTTTAAATTCTGGGGCAACCGCACCTGCTCGGACGATCCATTATTCGTGTTTGAAAACTACACCCGCACGGCGCAGGTGCTGGCCGACACGATGGCGGAGGCGCACGCGTGGGCGATGGATAAGCCCGTTTCCGCAACGCTTATCCGAGACATCGTCGCCGGTATCAATGCCAAATTCCGCGAGCTGAAAAACAACGGCTATATCGTTGACGGCTCCTGCTGGTACGACCCGGAGTCAAACAGCGTGGAAACCCTGAAAGCCGGGAAGCTGTATATCGATTACGACTACACCCCCGTCCCGCCGCTGGAAAACCTGACCCTGCGCCAGCGCATCACCGATACCTATCTGGCAGACCTGTCAGACTCGGTAAACAGCTAAGGAGCTCAGAACATGGCGTTACCACGCAAACTTAAATACCTGAACATGTTTAACGACGGCCTCAGCTACATGGGCGTCGTTGAATCCGTCACCCTGCCAAAGCTGACCCGCAAGCTTGAGAAATACCGCGGCGGCGGGATGCCGGGCTCGGTGTCGATTGACCTCGGGCTCGACGACGACGCGCTGTCGCTTGAGTGGACGCTGGGCGGTCTGCCTGACGTTGAGCTGTGGGCGCAGTACGCATCACCGGGCGCGGACAGCGTGCCGCTGCGCTTCACCGGCTCATTCCAGCGCGATGACACCGGCGCAATTTCTGCCGTTGAGGTGGTCATGCGTGGCCGTCACAAGGAATACGACGGCGGCGAAAACAAACAGGGTGAAAGCGGAACGACCAAGATGTCGACCGAGTGCGCTTACTACCAGCTCACGATTGACGGAAAAGAGGTCATCGAAATTGACGTCATCAACATGGTGATGAAAGTCGACGGCGTCGACCGTCTCGCAGAGCATCGCCGGGCAATTGGCCTGTAACCCGTAACCGGTCAGCCAGGCTGGCCGGTCCCTTACTCACATTCAAAGAGAGCAACATCATGGAAAACATCAACGAAACCGCCACCACCGAAACCGAAAACCCAAACATTGTGATCCTCGATAATCCCGTCATGCGCGGTGAGCAAAAAATCGAACAGGTGACGCTGACCAAACCCAATGCCGGAACCCTGCGCGGTGTCAGTCTGGCCGCGCTGGCAAACTCTGACGTCGATGCGCTGATTAAGGTGCTGCCGCGCATGACATACCCGGCGCTGACCGAGCCCGAGGTCATGCGTCTGGAAGCATCGGACCTGATTTTGTTCGCCGGTAAGGTGGTCGGTTTTTTGTCACCATCTTCGGCTCGCTGACCTTCCCGGATAACTTTTCGGTCGATGACCTGATGGCGGATATCGCGGTGATATTTCACTGGCCGCCATCAGAGCTGAATTCCCTGAGCGTGACCGAGCTCATCACATGGCGCGATAAGGCGCTGCAGCGAAGCGGACACCACCATGAGCAATAATGTCAGACTTGAGGTACTGCTGAACGCAGTAGACCGGGCAAGCCGACCGCTCAAAGCTATCCAGACTGCCAGCAAGACCCTCGCTGGCGACATCCGCACTTCTCAAAACAGCCTGCGCGATCTGAATGCGCAGGCTGGCCGAATTGACGGATTCAGGAAAGCGAGCGCACAGCTTGCCGTGACCGGCCAGTCGCTTAACAAGGCGAAACAGGAAGCCGCTGCGCTGGCCGTGCAGTTTAAAAACACGCAGAACCCCACAACCGCGCAGACGCGGGCGATGGAAGCGGCGAAGAAATCCGCTGCTGACCTGCAGCTCAAATACAACAGCCTCAGGCAGTCGGTACAGCGCCAGCGCAGCGAGCTCGCACAGGCCGGGATTAATACCCGTACCCTGTCGGCGGATGAGCGCCGTCTCAAAACCAGCATCAGTGAGACGACCGCACAGCTCAACCGGCAGCGCGAGGCACTGGCGCGGGTCAGTGCACAGCAGGCGAAATTAAGCCAGGTAAAAGAACGATATAAATCAGGTAAGGAGCTGGCTGGCAATATAGCCGCTGCAGGCGCTGCCGGTGTAGGTATCGCCACGGCGGGAACAATGGCCGGGGTAAAACTGCTGATGCCTGGCTATTCGTTCGCACAGAAAAACTCTGAGCTGCAGGCCGTTCTCGGGGTCGACAAACAGTCGCCAGAAATGGAGGCGCTGCGTAAACAGGCGCGCCAGCTTGGAGACAATACTGCCGCGTCTGCAGACGATGCGGCCAGTGCGCAGATTATCATCGCAAAAAGCGGCGGGGATGCGGCGGCCATTCAGGCGGCGACGCCGGTCACGCTGAATATGGCTCTGTCTAACCGGCGCTCGATGGAAGAAAACGCCGCGCTGCTGACGGGTATGAAATCCGCTTTTCAGATGTCTAACGACCAGATCGCACACATTGGCGATGTGCTGTCGATGACGATGAACAAAACGGCCGCTGACTTTGACGGGCTGAGCGACGCGCTGACATATGCTGCACCGGTGGCAAAAAATGCCGGGGTCAGTATCGAGCAGACCGCCGCCATGGTCGGCGCGCTCCATGACGCCAAAATCACCGGCTCAATGGCAGGGACGGGAAGCCGTGCCGTGCTGAGTCGCCTGCAGGCTCCGACCGGTAAGGCATATGAGGCCATCAAAGAACTCGGCGTTAAAACGTCTGACAGTAAGGGCAACACGCGCCCGATATTTGCCATTCTGAAAGAAATCCAGCGCAGTTTTGAGAAAAACAATCTCGGAACCAGCCAGAAAGGCGAGTACATGAAAACCATCTTTGGTGAGGAAGCCAGTTCGGCGGCGGCTGTCCTGATGACCGCGGCCTCAAGCGGCAAACTCGACCAGCTCACTGCGGCGTTTAAAGCTTCGGACGGTAAAACCGAGGAACTGGTCAAAATCATGCAGGACAACCTCGGGGGCGACTTCAAAGAATTCCAGTCAGCTTATGAGGCCGTCGGTACTGACCTGTTTGACCAGCAGGAGGGCTCACTGCGCAAACTGACGCAGACCGCTACGCGATATGTTTTAAAGCTCGACGGCTGGATCACCCAAAATAAAACACTTGCGACCACTATCGGTGTCATTGCCGGTGGCGCGCTGGCGTTGATTGGCATTATAGGCGGTATTGGTCTTGTTGCGTGGCCGGTAGTGATGGGTATCAACGCTATTATTGCCGCTGCTGGTCTGCTGGGAACGGTGTTTACCGTGACCGGCGGCGCGATAGTGACCGCCATCGGGGCAATTAGCCTGCCAGTGGTGGCGGTTGTCGGTGCAGTGGTGGCCGGTGCGCTCCTGATTCGTAAATACTGGGACCCAATCAGCGCATTCTTTTCCGGCGTGGTTGAGGGGCTTAGAGCGGCCTTTGCGCCGGTGGCGGAAATTTTCGCCCCCCTCGCGCCAGTGTTTGATTCTTTCATGGAGAAATTACGAGGAGTCTGGCAGTGGTTCAAAGACCTGATCGCACCGGTTAAGTCGACGCAGGAGACGCTCGACAGCTGCAAAAATGCGGGTGTGATGTTCGGTAAGGCGCTGGCCGACGCGCTGATGTTACCACTCAAAAGCTTTAATACATTGCGTACCGGCGTTAACTGGTTACTAGAAAAGCTCGGGGTTATCAATAAAGAATCAAGCGACCTCGACCAGAAGGCCGCAAAAGCCAGTGCTGCTACCGGCTCGCAGAATGGGTCCTATATTCCGGCAACCTCAACGTATGGGGGTTATCAGGCATATCAGCCGGTAACGGCACCCACTGGTAAGACTTACGTCGACCAGAGCAAGCCAGAATATAACATCAACCTGAATGGTGGCATCGCTCCGGGCAGCGACCTCGACCGTCAGCTGCGTGAGGCTGTCGATAAACTCGACCGTGAAAACCGTGCGCGTCAGCGCTCAAGTATGCGTCATGACTGAGGGGGATAAAGCATGTTAATGGTTTTAGGTTTATTTGTGTTTGAACGCAGCACGCTGCCCTATCAGTCCATGCAGTATTCGAAGGATTACCGCTGGGCGTCAAACGACCGTATCGGCAAGCCACCGGCTTACCAGTATCTCGGGGAAGGGGAAACCACGCGTACGCTGTCGGGTGTTCTCTATCCCGAAATTACCGGCGGCCGCCTGTCGCTGACGGCTGTCGAGCTGATGGCCGATGAGGGCAGAGCATGGCCGCTGATTGACGGAACGGGCATGATCCACGGCATGTATGTCATCGACAAAGTGACGCACACCCACACTGAATTATTCAGCGACGGTGCAGCCAGAAAAATCGAGTTTAGCCTGTCGCTTAAGCGGGTCGATAAATCGCTCGCGGCAATTTATGGCGATCTGCAGACGCAGGCCGACAATCTGGTCACGTCTGCCGGTAACTGGCTGGGAGGACTGGCGGGATGATTACGGGTATGAATATTCAGGCCGGGGCGAAGATAGCCCCGGCGTTTATGCTTAAGCTTGATAACGACGATATTACGCAGGATTTTAGTGACCGCCTTATCAGCCTGACCATGACCGACAATCGCGGATTCGAGGCCGACCAGCTCGATATCGTGCTCGATGATACTGACGGCCAGATAGCTTTGCCGCCGCGCGGAGCAACCTTGACCCTGTGGTTAGGCTGGCAGGGTGCAGCGCTGATAAAAAAAGGGATGTTCACGGTCGACGAAATCGAGCACAGGGGCGCGCCTGATACGCTGACCATACGGGGACGCAGTGCCGATTTTCGCGGGACTCTGAACTCGCGCCGGGAACAGTCATGGCATGAAACCACGCTAGGGCAGATTGTGGAGACGATTGCGGCACGCAATAAGCTGAAGGCCAGCGTGGCCGACATGCTGAAAGCAGTCGCGGTGCCTCACATTGACCAGTCGCAGGAATCCGACGCGGTGTTTCTGTCCCGCCTGGCTGACCGGAACGGTGCGGCGGTTTCGGTCAAAGCGGGGAAATTGCTATTTCTAAAAGCCGGAAGCGGCAAGACGGCCAGCGGGAAGCCCATTCCGCAGATGACGCTTGAGCGCGGCGACGGCGATCGTCATCAGTTTGCCATTGCTGACCGGGAAGCCTATACCGGCGTTACGGCGAAATGGCTACACACCAAAGACCCGAAGCCGCAAAAGCAAAAGGTGAAGCTCAAGAGAAAGCCCAAAGAGAAACACCTCCGAGCGCTGCAGCACCCGAAAGCGACCAAAGCCCCGGCAAAGGCCAAAGCCCAAAAAGAGCAGGAAGCGCGCGAGGGTGAGTATATGGCCGGTGAGGCTGACAATGTGCTGGAGCTGACGACCATTTACGCGACAAAGGCGCAGGCCATGCGCGCCGCTCAGGCGAAGTGGGACAAGCTGCAGCGAGGTGTCGCGGAGTTTTCAATCTCGCTGGCGATTGGCCGGGCAGACTTATTTCCTGAAACGCCAATTGCCGTGAAAGGGTTTAAGCGCGTCATAGACGATCAGGCGTGGATAATCAGCCGTGTGGTGCATAACCTCAACGGGAACGGCTACACCACGGATTTAGAGCTTGAGGTTAAGATTTCGGATGTTGAGTACGAGCAAGTCAACGATTAAACAATGCAAACTTTAACTTGCAAATGCAAATCTGAGGTTTATCATCCCGACTAGATCATGAGAGGGGGATATAATTATGATGCACTGTCCATTATGTCAGGACGCTTCACACGCAAGGTCAAGCCGTTACCTAAGCACTGAAACAAAAGAGCGTTATCACCAGTGCCAAAACATAAACTGTGGCTGTACTTTTGTAACACACGAAACACTTGCAAGGTACATAGTTAAGCCAGGTGAAGTAGTGCCAGCCCCTCCCCACCCATCAAAATACAATCAGGGTAGTCTGTGGCTTTGAACCTGCTCCGGCAGGTTTTTTTATTTCTATCGCCAAAGCGTTAATCTCTGCCGCCAATTTGCCGCCATCGCCAATAAAAAAGGGGCTAGCATTACGCTAACCCCTTGTTTTCTACAAGCTTTCGGATGTTGCGAAAGCGCGTTATTAGTTCAGACGCTCTTTAATACGAGCAGACTTACCAGTACGCTCACGCAGGTAG
>ERZ1034878.357-NODE-357-length-23011-cov-10.679648_pt1 | contig 23011 bp, 19 predicted proteins | sample MGYA00520593_ERZ1034878 | MGnify/ENA primary metagenome ERZ1034878 (study PRJEB33766, sample SAMN09781724) | gut metagenome | biome: gut microbiome | host: Homo sapiens | place: Madagascar | study: EMG produced TPA metagenomics assembly of the PRJNA485056 data...
ATACTTTTCTTTTAAAAAAGAATTAACATTTCTGATACAGTTTTGTGGGTTGTCAGGCGCAAACTGAGGGAATTCATTGGGGTATTTGTGATTCAGATATTCGGCATAAAACCGGCATTTACGGGGATCTTTGCATTTGATAAGCATCTGTTCGTTATTCATTATCTCACTCCATGTCGCCTCTCTTATAACAAAATCGTCTCAATTTTATTTTATCACTAAGTGATTATCAAATGTTTTTGTTGTGATTTGTTTATGTTTTTAAATGTCTATGTCATGTTATCAGTGTTTTTATATAAAGATACATTGATGTTTTTATGATGGTGAAAAATCACATTTTCTTTTATATTCATTGGGTTATGCTTGTTTGTTCTGCATTTGGGGGATGGCGGAAAAGAATGGGCTGTGTTGATCACATGCGCCGTATGCGCTGTCCAGGTTACAGCGCACCTCAATATTCAGTGTTTTCCTGTTGACTGGCATTGTTAATCTTATGTTTTAGTTTTGTTTTGCTGTGTGGTTGTGAATGTTGTGTTTGGTTTGATGGTTGAGAAAGAAAAAAGAAGACTATGATGCACTAATCAGGAAATATTTTCGACGCCGGTTGAGTTAAAAGAACAGATAGAGTGGATAGGTGTTGTGTTAATAGTTTACGGCTGACAGCATTCTTATTTTAATAACAGGTGTTATTATTTATGGCTTTATACAGACGATACTCCCGCTAAATAGTCAGGTGATGATGGTCGTTGAGTGGTTTTATAAGCTACGTATAGCTCTGTAAGACTTATTAATTCAACGATGACTACCGTTTATTGATATACCTGTATTCGGGAAATGTCATAAAAAATGTCATGTTGTTTGCAGAATCTTTTGTTTTTTAGTTTCTGATACGCAATGACTAAGCAGGAGGACTCACTTTGTTTGTATGCTGACCGTGATCGTCAGTAGAGATGAACAATTGACTCTTACATTGAGAAATATACTCTTTTGTATTTTATCGTTTATCCGCATGAAGTAAATAATCTTCAGTAATGTTATTTATGTAAATGTTATCATCTTACCCTGAATGTTCATTTTATCAGTATGATATTTCATTGTTTACTGATGAAATTTACTGGTAAATGATCTTGTTAAGATTGCCAGAACGACAGTTTTCGCTGATTCTGTGCAATGGAAGAGATGTTATATCATCTGTTTAAGCAATAAGTTTAATACAAATTTCAGAAGATGTGTTGGTGACTAATTTTCAGAGGGGGATGGAAAAGTGTATGGAATCCCATAAAGAAAAAATCGTTATTGTTCAGTTGACGTTTATTTCTGGGTGATGACTCCAGTCAGCAGAATATGTTTTTTTCGATGAATGACCCAATAATTTTTTCGTGAATTTCCACGGAGCATGAAAAGCAAATCGTTTTCCGGCCCAGCCGTTTGATGTGGGTACGGGGGGCTGATGGTGGTGCTCAATGCGCCGGGTAAATATCAATACGATTTGAGGAACCATTTGCTGGTTAATCTCTTTCCGATAGCATTGGATGCAGCAATCACTACATCCAACGTGAATAACCATGAATTGCACAGAAACAATATACCTGCGACCCTCTCCGGAAATTCCGGTATCACTGACTACGTACCGCCCGGGAGTGATTATGAATCAACAGGCGTATAACAGGTACTCGTCAATCATCAGTTCAAGCTCGCGCTTTTCCCGTTTGCGCGCCACAGCCCAGCTTTCAAGTTCTGCGTGTGATTTATGCTTTAACTCTTCAGTCCAGGGCTGCATGGAGCGGGCGCACATCAGATCATACCAGCACAGCCATATCAAGGTGTGGTAGAGATCGCGATCGTCAAAACGCCGGAGCAGACTGTTCAGCCTGTTTGCCAGCCGGCTTTCGCCCAGACGATGTAGTTCACTGAGTAAAACACCACCCAGGTTAAAATGTGTAAGCAGCATGATTTCATGAGTCTGAATGCTGGTCATTAACCCTTCCTGAATGGCAGGAATGAACGGTGGCGTTCCCGGGTTGACGACCTGATAGAGTCCCTGTGGTGCCACTGAGATGATGGTGCCTTTTTCCGGCAGAAAAAAGTGGGCCAGGGTCAGGCGGTGATAGCCATGAAGATGCGGAGAGCCCATTCCATGAGCAACAATAAACCGGGTTACACTTGCCATCCATTTCTGATGCTGGGTGAGCAGCAGATCACACCGGTTTTCAAGTTTTTGCATAATATTCTCTCCTTTAGTACACAGCAAAATGCCTCCGGAGGCCGGATAGTGTATTCGCTGCGGTTGAACGGGTAATGGTCAGGAATTACGGACGGGATTGTGCAATACGCGCCTGCAACCAGGCTTCCACTTCACTTTTCAGCCATCGGGAGCTGCGGCCGAGTTTGATGGGGGCCGGAAAGGCACCATCCTTGATGAGCTTGTAAAACCACTTATCGGTTAAGCCGGTCAGTTGAGTGATAAACGCCATGTCGACCATCTGGTCATCCATCAGCGAAACTGGGGTATTCATGAAAATGTTCCTCCGGATGTTGTTAATCTCAACCGGCGTTGGTGATGAAAAACGACTACCTTCACCGGCATAACAACCGGGGAGAAACGTAAAAAATGAGTAGGGGAATATTCCTGCCAGGAGATAAACTGTTGTGTACAGGCAATACAGGTTGTCTGTTTTGTCAGCGAAGCCGGTATAAACGGAAGAGGTTGTTGTTGCCGGAATATGGGATGGCATTTTGCCGTGACGGAATCAGTAGTCTCAGTGATGATTATTACTGCGCTGGGGAGTATCGGAGATAAACCACGCCCTGTACCTGCCAGAGCGGTGGTTTGTATTTACTGAACGGAAGATAAAGCGAGGTAGACACTGTTGCGGTGAACGGAGAAGACGGAAATTATTCTCTGTAATTACAAACAACAGTGATCTTATCCGGTTTTTTTACCGTTACGGGTTTCAGGGGATCAATTTTATAGACCGGGGTAATGACCACGCCGTAATTTATGGAGAAAAGCGGGATCCAGCAATAAACGTTCGGATATTTCTGTGTCTCCGGAATACCTTTTGTGCCAGAGGCCATCAGATCTTTAACGCTCACGAAAAATGACTGCCGCAGATCAAAAAAGTACTCGTTATATATTACATCTTTTGCCAGCAGGATGACTGCATTACCAACAGCCGATTTTACAGGTGTTTCACCGGATGGATTATCGTGATTGTATATTGTTCTTTCAATATAAATAAAACAGGCATATTTTGCCTTCTCCCCGGACAGTTGCATCTGGTATTCGCAAATGTCTTTGATACGCCGGCTTTCAACCCGTCCAATCATCTTATCCCGGCGATAGTGTCTTTTATGTTTCAGCGCGTATAGAACACCATTTGAACTGTCAAACTCTAGGATTCTTTTGGTGAAAAGTTTGTTTTCCCAGATTTCCAGACAATACTTCTCTGCACTGACGACATTGCGTTTGTGAGGAAGATCCTGTTGATACACTCCATTTAATAAGCGTGACTGCAGTTTGCCTGCAAGTTGATAATAACAGTTAATATCGTTAAGGACAGGTGCTGTGGCGCTGAGTAATGCGTCGATTACCTTAGAGCGCGAAAGTTTGTGGGTATGACAGTACTCATCCACAATTCGCAGCGTCTCATCACTGGTCATGTTGAAAGTTATACGTGTTGTCATGATGAAGTTTTCTGTTAATCATATTGGTTGATATGCATAACATTACATAAAAAATACTGTTAATTCATATAATTAATTTTTTTGTGTGTTTTGTCCTTGAGTGGTGGAAAGCAGGGTTACTGCCACTGTACTCAGCATAACTCTATCACATAGAACCACAGAAAATGAAGCATTGCTCAGGGGGGAGGTACTTATACGAGTTCTCTGAACCGTGATAACCAGTATTTTTCATTTTGGGTGATTTGTCGTTACAGCTACAGGCAGTTCATGTACTATTAAAAAATAATTAAGGTTAATTAGTATTATTTATAGAAGTATCTGTACAGAGATATTCTCTGTAGTAGTACTTGTAACTCTGTCCTTAACTCTCTCTGCTGTAATGTAATCTCGTAACACCTGAATATAAATCTGTAATGTACACACACTGACTGTAATGTACTTTGTTAAGTAATGCCTGTTGTGTGGAGGCTATTCTGGGTCCTCCATTGCTTTTGTGTGTTTGTGTAAGCATTTCTGGCGAAGTAAGAGTATGATTTCGCCAGTCTCAATACTTTGGATAATGCTGATTGAGGGATTTACTGTTAATGATCTGCTCTTGCAACTCACCTGATGAGTATTAGTGGTAATACATAATCTTACTCGTAAAAGAGTATACTTTATGCCATTAAACAGCCTTCCGGAGTGTTGTTTACTATCCGATTGTCTCTTTTACTTCTGTAATGCATTAATACGTGTAACGCCACGTTACTTGTAATATCTGGTTATGGCGTTATGCCTTCAGCATTTAAAATGTTTTATTACCGGAGAGACAGGAAAGTGGAAAGACTTCCGGGATGACGTCAGAATACGTTATTCTGATGGTATTATGTTAACGTTAATCACAGCACAAAATAACAAGAGGATAATGGAAGTTAAGACCAAAGAAGACTGGCTGTATCAGTTTCGCCGTTGTTCATCCCGGGAGACACTGGAAAAAGTGATTTCCCACACGCGTTATAAGCTTACTCCAGCGGAGATGGAAGCCTTCAACTCTGCGGTCGATCACCGGCTGGCAGAACTGACCATGAACAAACTTTACGATCGTGTTCCCGCTTCAGTCTGGAAATATAGGGGCAAATCCAGTTTCTGATGAAGTACAGTCGTCACAATGACATCATATCAGATATTATCTGCGCTGTGATTGACAGTCACGTATGCCGTTCTCTGTATGGTTCTGATACCCGGGTGTGGTCCCACTTTCTCTGTGGCGCCCGGGGAGTTGTGAACTTGCACGTCTTCGTGTGATAACGTTTTCTTCAAAAATTACGCCAGCGCTTCTTCTTGTGTTACAGAACACGAGGAAGAAACATGAAGACTTACAACGCCAATCCCGGTTACGAAATGGATCCCCAGCTCCTGACACACTTTAACCAGCATCTGGATTCATTATTCGGGGTCTATTCGAAGCTGTTACCGTTCAGAATGGATTTTGCTTACCGAAAAAACACATTCAGCTACGGATGCGCCTGCAGGTACGCCATGTGCGCGGAGATGCTGCAACTGATTAACGAGGTGGGAGAGAAACTGGTCGGGTATGCCTGGGTGATGGAATATACAGAACGTAAAGGGCTTCACATTCATTTTGTGGGCTATCTGAACGGTCAGATCCACAGGAGTTCGTATCTGGTATCCAGATTGATGGGAGATATCTGGAGGCGGGTTACCGATGGTAATGGTTACTACCACTGGTGCCGGTTTAATAAAAATTATCCGGTAAACATTAATCACGTCATTCACTATTCAGACCACAAAGCGGTGAATGCTTTACGCTATGCCATTAGCTACCTTGCCAAACGAGAACAGAAAGAATGTGGCATCGTTCTTGGTTGCAGCAGGCTTCCTGAAAAAAGTCACCGGGGGCGACCGCGACTGGACAGCACCCTGCCGGGGATATGTTCTCAGGTATAAGGTTCTGAGCGACAACTGCGGACTGGCTCTAATCTTTGCAGTCGGTTCCGGAGGCTACTTCAGAGGCACTGGGCATTTTTTACGATGTGGTTACTCCGTATGAACGAAACCATACGGAGACTTAACTATACATGACACACCAGTAAAACCCCTGATGGCTGCAACGGTGCTGCATGCGCTGGATGTCCATCTCTGCTTGCTGACAGTTTTTTACGTCGGTGGGCCATTGTGTGACAACCACAGTGCTGTAACAGCAGCCTGCCTGTTTTACCTTAACCCCATTCCAGATTTTTAACTGAACCGCCATTCACACCCTGACCACGCTGCCCGTACCGGGACGGTTGCTGCCTGCGTGTCGTCTGGCGGCTGAGGAATATGACGATGTACGCAAAATCTTTTCTCGCATTCGATGGCAACGGACGCCTGACTGGTGCCCGTACTGCACAGACAGCGCCTTACGATCGATACACCTGTCACCTTTGCGGCAGTGCGCTCAGATACCACCCGCAATACGATACCGAGCGTCCCTGGTTTGAACACACTGGCGAAGGGCTAGCTGAGCACGGTCATGAGTGCCCTTATGTCAGACCGGAGCGCAGAGAAATACTGTTGATTAAACGCTTACAGCAATGGGTACCGGATGCCTTACCCGTGGTGCGTAAAGCCAACTGGCACTGCAGACAATGCCAGCACGATTATTATGGGGAGCGATACTGCACACACTGTCATACAGGGCGTTTCAGTGAGGAGGCAGTGGCAGGATGAACGGTCTAAAAACGGGGCTGGGGATCACGCCGGGTGAGCACATTATCAGTGCCGATTCTGCGCTCAGCAGAAATATCAGGCATTGTTTCTGCCTTTCCTGTCGTGGTCGGTTGATTTTGCAGACAGATGCTCAGGGGGCGTGGTTTGAGCATGATTTACATGCCCTGAGCGAGCAACAGAAGGCGGCCTGTGTGGTGCTGAATCCGGAAAAATCCCATCCTTACATTGATGATATGGCGATGTTTTTATCGCCATTACCTGTCGTGCTGGAGTGGCATTGCGTGATGTGCGAGAGGCTTTTTCATGGGAAGAAGTTCTGTGAAACCTGTGGTACGGGGATTTATTGCAGAGCGGCATGTACGAAGTATGTTTACAGATACCAGCCAGATTTGCTCCGGGACCAGGAGTGAGGGAGATGCGACATAATTACTTGATCATGCCAGTCATGTCCCTGCCGGATCCGGATGTGGTCCGGCGCTTTGTTCCGCGGACGGTGGTTCACTGGCTGTGTCTGCTGATGATCCTCTTTATGCGACATTCAGACAGAGGAGACATCGATAAACATCATCATCTGTGGGCCAAATAGTTACACAGAATGATCATTGCTACCGGTTATGGCAAAACTTGGCGATGACCAGGTGAACCATCGGTGCTTCCGTTGATTCTTATGGACTGATAAAGTTTTGTCAGCTGAATCTTTATACGGAATGCTCTTCAGTATGCGTACACAAATTGACTATCTGGCGGATAAATACTGTTTTACAGAACGGAGCGAATCGCCCCGTCTTCGCCAGCAGTGGCAGGATGTTCTGGAGGAGTGCCGGCAGACAGAGGCCGGGCCAGAAGAACGGCTGCGTATTGCACTGCTGAATGTGGATTACGTCACCAGTTTTGAACTGCCTTTTCGCTTGCTGCTTACCCGGACACCACAACTGATTGCCGCGCTGCGTGAAGAATGGGGCATCAGCCAGAAAAATGTGGTGTTTAACGATAAACGGTTTGGTTGCGTGTACAGCCTGAAGGCCAGCCTTTCTGGTGTGCCGGATACATTCCGGTATCATCTGTCTCACCGTATTCGTCGCGTGGTTGGGAATGAAAACACATCATTGCCATATCAGCAGGTTGCCCGGGAAGTGAAAGCGCCCCGTGAACGGCTGAAGTATGCACTGGAGGCGGGTTTACTGGTGACTGCACTGGACGGCCTGTTCTGGTTTGGCAGTCAGCGTATTGCGGCTGATGTTCTGAGGCTGAGAAAGGCCGGAATGCCGGTGGTGACCACGACCGTGGAGGTGCACGATAACCTGACAGGAACAACCCGCAAAGTACCGGCATACCATCTCTGATACAACCATCAGGGGGAATATTGCTCTGGCAGCAGCAGTACGACATTCTTTATACTTTATCCCCGTGCCTGAAAACATGTGCTAAGGAAACGGGAATGGCAAGGTCCGATTACGATATTATCAATCTGTCTCTGGAACATGAACTGAATGAGTGGCTGGCAGAGAGAGGTTATGCCGGACTGGCGGATAACCGGAATCGCCTGGCAGAGGTGGTTACCCGGAAATTGCAGGACAGCTTTTATATAAACGTTTCCTGGGATGCGCTGAACACGGCATACAGTGAACACCCGGAGTGGTTTTCCGGGCTTGTCTCCGGGGATGAGAATTAATAAGTGGATTATGCTGCCATCAGGCAGTGTGATTGCCGGCAGGGATTTCGTTTTATTCTGTTTCTTCCCGGGGTTCGGGTTTGAATTTTCCCAGAAAGTTGTACATCGGTCGCATGCAGGGATGCGGATAGCCGTCCCGCATAAACACCACCCGGGTTTCCTCAACACTGGTCACGGTGACAAGCGCACCATGATCGTCTTTGTATCGCTGATTGACTTTCGGTAATGGAACATCTTCTGACATAAATTTTAGTACGGTAACAGTTAACTAAATTTTCATGTGGTAGCACTGAATCAGGAGACTGAGTTTCCTGATGTGCGCTGTTAATTTTCTGTTTTTACGAAACATTTTCCCCTTCTTCCTGTATATTTTATTGCGCTCCTCCTTTCATGTCCTTCCCATATCCTGAAACTCACTTAAATGCTGTTGAATCGTCACGCATTGCAATTTTCAATGACTGAAATCAAAAATTGCTATTTTTTTAGCTAACCAACTGTATTAAAAGCATTCAGTGGAATAATTTTCTGCACTTTTCCATTAATTATGGTTATAAATTTTGTAATGTGCTGTTTTTGCGATATATGACAGAATAAAGAACTGTTCGTTTGTGTTATATCGATCGATAAATCTGTCATATTGCTGTAGTTCAGATCATTATTCTATAATGATCAAAAATAAGTCAGCTAAAAATTGGCAGATTTATTGCTCAGCATTCTGGTACCGGTTGATGCGGGTAAATACCGGAAGGGCGGTAGCGTGCCATCGCAAAACATGGTGGGAGGTATCGTCAGGAGGCTGGTGATTGTTGGTATGACATGAATAAAAGGTTTTTCGTTTGACTGGAAAATTATGTTGCAGGAACGAGAGGGCTGAGGAACAAAGCTTATTCCGGCGCTGTCCGTCCTTGCTGTCACTGACACTGATGTCTGTTTTATTATTGCCTTTATCTCTTCAGGCCGCGGATATCCGGCGTAGTGGAGAGGATACATTTATCATTCAGCAGCAGCGTCAGGAAGCCCTTGAGCAACAACTGACGCCTTCAGCCCCTGATGTTCGCCTTTCTGCACCTGGCTCTTTTGCCCATAAGATTAATTTTCCTGTTGAAACGCCCTGTTTTCAGATTAAACAGACGGAACTGAAGGGGGCTGATGCGTTACCACACTGGCTGCCTTTACAAAAAATCGCCAACGGGGCGGTCGGGCATTGCCTGGGGGCGAAAGGAATTAATCTGCTGATGAGTACATTGCAGAACCGTCTGGTCGATCATGGTTATGTCACCACCCGTGTTCTGGCACCTTCGCAGGATTTAAAAAGCGGTATCCTCCGGCTGGTTATTATTCCCGGTGTTGTGCGACATGTGCGTCTGACACCGGACAGTGATGACTATATTCAGTTGTATTCCTCATTCCCGGCACACGAAGGTTCTCTGCTGGATTTACGGGACATTGAGCAGGGGCTGGAGAATATGCAGCGACTGCCGGGGGTGCAGGCTGATATGGAAATTGTACCCGGTGAGCAGCCAGGGGAAAGTGACATTCTTATTACCTGCAAACAGGACAAATACTGGCGACTGGGGTTTTCGCTTGATGATTCAGGTACCCGCAGCACAGGGCGTTATCTCGGTGGTATAACATTTTCTCTGGATAATCCTTTTTCCCTGAGTGACCTGCTGTATGTTTCTGCCACCCATAATTTTCCACATTACGGGGGTAAGGGCAGTAAAAACTACACGGCCCATTACTCTGTGCCTTTCGGCTACTGGCAGTTTTCCGTCACCGCCAGTGATTACGATTACCATCAGACGGTAGCTGGTGCGGTTGAGGATTACCAGTACAGTGGCGAGAGTCAGAATCTGGGCATGCAGCTGAGCCGGGTACTGCACCGTAACGGGACGCAGAAAACGGTGCTGACTTACGATGTTCAGGCCCGCAGGTCGCGTAACTACATTAATGATACGGAAATCCAGGTGCAGCGCCGGCAGACAGCGGCCTGGCGACTTGGACTGCAGCACCGTCATTATATTTCTCAGGCCACACTGGATGCTGGTGTCAGCTGGCAACGGGGAACCCGCTGGTTTGGTGCACAGCCGGCACCGGAGGAAATCTTCGGTGAGGCAACGGCGCTCAGTAAGATCCTGCAGATGAATGCGTCCTTTAATCTGCCCTTTACACTGGCAGGGCAGCCCTTCAGTTATTCCTTCCGGTATCAGCGCCAGCTGAGCAATACCCCGCTGACCCCACAGGAACAGTTTGCCATCGGTAACCGCTGGACGGTTCGTGGTTTTGACGGGGAGCGAACGCTGAATGCCAGTAACGGCTGGTATATCCGCAACGACCTGGTCTGGCGTACGCCACTGCCGGAGCAGGAGTTATATCTGGGAATGGATTACGGCGAGGTGGGGGGAGCCGGCAGTGAATACCTGGTGGGACGTCATCTGGCCGGTGGTGTTGTGGGGCTGAGGGGGCAACTGTTCAGTACGGATTATGACGTTTTCATCGGTCGTCCGTTTTCAAAACCGGCGGGTTTTATGACGAGTGATGTGACAGCCGGTTTTAATCTGTTCCGGGATTTCTGAGAAAGTTTCATGCGTAACGGGAAATATGACGTTCTGAGTCCCCTGTATTCCGGTGAGCCGGTCAATGAGGCGGAAGTCCTGGGGGCGGCCGTCTGGCTGTGGATGCACTCCCCCCTGCATCGTGATGCGCCACTGCATACCCTGCCGGACCTGCTGCTGCCGGTGATTAAGCACCGACAGTATGTGGTGGCAACAGAGCAGGGGCGACCGGTTTTCTTCATGAGCCAGGCTTGGCTCAGCCCGGAGGCAGAGGCGCGTTATCTTACGCAGCCGGCAATTCTCATGCCTCAGTCGGACTGGAACAGCGGCGACCGGATGTGGGTCTGTGACTGGGTTGCCCCTTTTGGACACACTCCGGATATGAGTCGTCTTGTCCGGCAGGATATTTTTCCCCGTCAGTGCTGGCGTTCGTTATATCACCGGGGACATGAAACCGGGTTACGGGTGATGAATTTTAGTGGTGCGCAGGTCAGTCGTGAAGAGGCGCGACAGTGGCGTGTGCAGCACCCGCTTGCTGTGGATGTGCCGGAGAGATAAGTCAGGTTTATCAGAATGAACAGAAATTGTTACCGCATTATTTTTAACAAAGCCCGGGGAATGCTGATGGTGGTGGCAGATATTGCCCGTTCCGGTCGCGCCGGTGCATCATCCTCCTCCCGTACAGGATATCCACGCAGGCAACGTATCTGCCGTGTCACACCGCTTGCATTCTCCCTGTGGCTGGCCTCGGGGATGGTGCATTCTGTCAGTGCTGCAGGCATTGTCGCAGACCATGGCGCACCGGGGCATCAGCAGCCCACGATTACGCAGACGGCCAGCGGCATTCCGCAGGTGAATATTCAGACGCCTTCTGCCGGCGGGGTTTCACATAACACATACAGCCAGTTCGACGTCGGTAACCAGGGCGTCATTCTGAATAACGCCCATAACAATGTGCAGACTCAACTGGGTGGTATGGTGGCCGGAAACCCGTGGCTGGCTAAGGGAGAGGCCAGAATCATTCTTAATGAAGTGAACAGTCGCAATCCCAGCCAGTTGAACGGTTTTGTTGAGGTTGCCGGGAAAAAGGCGCAGGTGGTGATTGCGAACCCGGCCGGCATCAGTTGCGACGGGTGCGGTTTTATTAATGCGAACCGGGCCACGCTGACCACGGGGCAGCCGCAGATGAAAAACGGCAGTCTGACCGGATTCAGTGTTGAACGTGGTGAGATTCAGATTACGGGCAAAGGGATGGATGCCTCGCGCACGGATTATACCGATATCATTGCCCGGTCTGTGAAGATTAATGCGGGTATCCAGGCGCAGGACCTGAAAGTGACCACAGGACGTAACAATGTGGATATCGCGCACGGGCAGATTGAGAAAAAGACCGGAGATGTCTCTTCACAGCCTCAGATGGCACTGGATGTGGCCAGTCTTGGCGGAATGTATGCCGGGAAAATTCGCCTTGTCGGTACGGAAACGGGGGTGGGTGTTCGTAACGCCGGTCATATTGGTGCGCAGGCAGGGGCGGTTACCCTGACGGCTGACGGACGTATTGAAAACAGTGGCAGTATCAGTGCGAAAACGGATGTGCATCTGGCGACAACCCGGGAGCTGCATAACAGTGGTTCTGTTTATGCGGGGCAGGATACGCAGATACAGAGTAATGGTGTATTCACCCATACAGGCTCTGTGGCATCACGTCGCAACACCCGGATTCAGACAGCGCGTCTGATCGGCGGTGAGCGGAGTCTGCTGGCCGCCGGGGTGAAAGATGACGGACGTCTGGCGGCAGCGGGCAACCTGACTGTCAGTACCACCGGCGAACTGGCGGCACACGGACAGGTTCTGTCCGGTGGGGACATGCAACTGAAGGGGCAGGGGCTGGATTTAGGCAACAGCCGGATACAGGGACAACATACTGAGCTGGATGCAACCAGTGGAAATCTGTCCACACAGAATGCGCAACTGAGTGCCGGTACGCTTTCCGCCCGGACTGCCGGGCAGTTCAGCAATAATGGCGGTACGATAAATGCCGACACACTGCAGATATCGGCACAAAGCCTGTCAAACCACAGGGGTAAACTGATTCAGACGGGAACAGGGGATTTTTCACTGAACCTGCCGGGAGGTGTGGATAACCGGGAAGGGCTGCTTGCGGCAAATGGCGCGGTGCGCCTGGATGCACTGAGCCTTGATAATCGCAGGGGGAAAGTGCAGGCGGCGCAGTCAGGCAGTCTGCAGGTGAAGACAACCGGTGCCGTGGATAACCAGCAGGGACGTCTGCTTGCCAGCCGTGACATCCTGATTAATACACAGGCGCTGAATAACGACAACGGACTGATTTCAGCTGCTGCCGGAACGGGCAGGATAAAAACACAGCAGGCTGTCAGCAATACTGAGGGACGAATGGAGTCTGCTGGCTGGCTGGATATTTCGGCAGGGAATCTGAATAACCACCAGGGTACGGTAGTGGCTGACGGGCTGTCTGTGACGCTGGATGGTGCGCTGGATAATACGTCCGGCAGACTGCTTTCACAGAAAACGCTGTCTGTGTCAGGCAGCGAACTGGTCTCTGATGATGGTCTGATTCAGTCCGGCAGTGACATGACGCTGGATGTACAGGACGGGGTACTTAGTAACCGGAACACGAAAACACGGGGTGGTATCAGCAGCGCCGGTACCCTGACAGTACGGGCCGGTATGCTGAATAATCAGCAGGGATTTATGGCGGGTCAGAAGGATATGACCCTGAACACCGGAACGCTCGATAACCGTCAGGGCGTGCTGGGGAGTCAGGCGTCATTGCAGATATCGTCAGGTACGCTGATGAACCAGAAAGGCGCACTGAAGGCCGGGACGGATATGTTGCTGAGTGGTGGTGATGTCAGTAATCAGGAAGGGACGCTTGCCGCCGGCGGGGACCTGAATACTCACCTGAATGTGCTGGAAAATCAGCAGGGGACGGTGGTCAGCAACGGTAACAGCAGGCTGGATGTTACCCGCTCTGATAATCAGGGCGGCAGACTGGTGGCACAGCAGTCACTGACCCTCTCCTCGAAAGATATCATCAACGATGCCGGCGGCCTGATACAGAGTGGTGCCACACTGAATCTCCGTGCTGACACACTGAGTAACCGTAACAGTGGTGACCGGGGCGGGGTTATCAGTCAGGGTCCGATGACGCTGAATGCCGGCACACTGGACAGCACTGCCGGTGTGCTTTTGTCGGGAGATGCGCTGTCCCTGACTGCTGGCGTGGTTAACAATACATCCGGTCAGGTGGTGGCAAACGGTCAGATTGTGGCGAACGGTCTGCCCGGCCGGAACAGTCTGGCGCTGAACAATCAGTCCGGTCTTATTCAGGGGAAAGGCATCAGCATTAATACCGCAGGCCAGACGCTGGATAACAGAGGCGGTACGCTGAACAGCCTGCAGGAACTGACTGTCAGTACCGGAGCAATGGATAACCGGGGCGGGACCGTGGGGGCGAAAACGACAGCTGACCTGAGCACCACCTCGCTGGATAACCGTGAGGGGGGCCGGCTGGTCAGTGAAGGTGAACTCCGTCTGCATACGGGAGGCCTGCAGAACAGCCTCGGACAGATACAGTCTGTGGGCGACATTCTGTTCGACAGTGTACGGGGCGTTGTGGACAACGTCTCTGGTCTGATTCGCAGTGGTTCTGCCATTACGCTGAACGCCCTGCAGTTTATCAATCGCCACACGCAGAATACCGGCCAGGGGCTGGAAGCGCAGACAATACACATCACGACGCAGGACCTTGATAACCAGGAGGGCAGTATTCTGGCAGACAGGGCGCTTACGGTTATGGCAGACAGGACGCTCAGTAATAATGACGGCGTGCTCTCTTCCGGCGCGACATTGTCTGTCAGTGGCCGTCAGCTGACGTTTTCGAACCGTGACGGCGTGGTTAAGGCCGGGCAGTCAGTATCTGTGGATGCCGGTCAGCTCGGTGGTGACGGGAAACTGCTTTCGCTGGGCGATATGACGCTGAAAAGTAACACAACGTTCAGCAACAGTGGTCAGACTATTGCGAACGGAAACCTTACGCTTTCCGTTAATGGCGATGTCTCTAATACCGGCAGCCTGCTGGCAGGCAGCCGGCTTGACCTGAACAGCATCCGCCTTGAAAACACAGAGAAAGGTGAAATCAGTGCCGGGCAGACCTGGCTTAACGTGACGGACACACTGCTGAACCGTGGGCTGATTGACGGGAAATATACGCGTCTTCAGGCGAACACCCTGACGAATTCCGGTACCGGGCGAATCTACGGCGATGCTGTTGGTGTCAGCGCTGCCACATTTAATAATCTGGATGAAAATGGCGTGGCGGCGACACTGGCCGGACGTGAGCGTGTGGACCTGGGGGTACAGACCCTGAATAACCGGACGCACAGCCTGATTTACAGTGCAGGTGATATGCATATCGGTGGCACGCTGGATGCGAATGGCACCGCCACGGGGAAAGCCGGTGTACTGAATAATCACAGTGCCACTATTGAAGCCGCCGGATATCTGGTACTGAGGGCCGGACAAATCAATAACGTCAATGACCATTTCACCACGGAGCGCGTGGTAGTTTCCACGGAAAAGGTGACTGAGTATCAGCATCGCGGGTCAGATGTCCGCTGGAATGCAAAAGATGAGGGGGTGTTCATTGATAACAACTCCACTGATGGTCTGCTGAACCTGAACACGCCGGATGATACCGGACATAACAACGACCGGTTCACAAAATATGAATACACCCGTACCGTGGAGGAAACCCGGGTAAAAGACTCCGACCCGGGGAAAATACTGTCCGGTGCCGGCATGACGGTTGTGGCAGACAAACTGCTTAATGACAAGAGCCAGGTTGTTGCAGGTGGCCTGCTGGATATGCAGGCCGGTGATGTGGAAAACGTCAGTGTCAGCGGAGAGCGCCATGTTACTGATAAAGGGACATCCACATATTATTACCGGATAAAAAGAAAAAATAAAAATGACAGGCAGGGGGAAAGTATTTCCCCTTACGAGCCGCCTACCGTCATTCAGACCATCACGCTGAAACCGGGAGAGCTCACCAGCCACGGACAGGTTCAGGGCAGCCAGGTCACGCTTTCTCCCCTGAAGCCACAGGGAACGGATGTACAGACAGGACTGACCGGAAATGTGGATGCGACAGTAGCCGCTACTGACCGGATACCGCTTCGCCCGGTGGTGTCTGCCGGTGAACCGGTCATTCTGTTGCCGGGGCAGCAGTTTGAAGTCAGCGCACCTCAGGGCAGTATCCATGTTGCCGGGCCGGATACCCGTCTGCCGGACAGCAGCCTGTTTAAAACAAATCCGGCAGTGAATGTGCCATATCTGGTTGAAACGGACCCGCGTTTTACGAACCAGAAGACGTGGCTGGGCAGTGATTACATGCAGAAGGCGTTTTCTCAGAACGGGGATAACATGCTCAAACGCCTGGGGGATGGTTTTTACGAACAGCGTCTGATTCGTGAGCAGGTTGTCGCTCTGACCGGGCAACGGTACCTGGACGGATACAGTAATGATGAAGAGCAGTTTAAGGCGTTAATGGATGCGGGTATTGCATTTGGTAAGCAATACAACCTGACACCAGGTGTGGCGCTGACTGCTGAGCAGATGGCGTTACTGACCGGTGATATTGTCTGGCTGGTTAACACCACGGTGACACTGCCGGACGGCAGCACGCAGACGGTTCAGGTACCTCAGGTGTATGCCCGTGTAAAACCCGGTGATGTGAACAGTGCCGGTGCGCTGATTGCGGGTCGGGACATGGTGATGAAGCTGGATGGTGACCTGTTTAACAGCGGTAAACTGGCCGGGAAGCAGACCGTGCAGCTCAGTGCAGAAAACATTCACAACCAGGCCGGCACCATTCAGGGAGCAAATGTCAGCCTGACGGCCCGGACGGATATTAACAGTACCGGCGGGCTGCTGCAGGCTACGGACAGCCTGCTGGCGATGGCCGGACGGGATATCAGTCTGACCACCACCACCCGTACGGCACAGAGTGACGCCGGACAGAACCATTTTGAACGTACCAGCATCGACAGTGTGGCTGGCGTATATGTGCAGAATGACCAGGGCAGACTGGTGCTGCAGGCCGGACGGGACATAAACCTGACAGCAGCAACGGTGGTGAACCAGGGTAAGGACAGCCTGACGCAACTCAGTGCGGGCAGGGATATGACGCTTTCCACAGTGACCACATCCGCGCAGGACAATATTACCTGGGATAAAAATAATCGTCTGTCGCAGGGCGTCACACAGAGTACGGGCAGCACGCTTGCCGGTAACGGTGATGTCACGCTGACCGCCGGACGGGATATGACGTCACAGGCGGCATCGCTGTCAGCTCAGAAAGGCCTGGCTCTGATGGCGGGTCATGACGTGACGCTGACCGGTGCACAGAATACCAGTTCGCTGGACGAATACCATAAAGTGACCGGCAGCAGCGGGATGTTATCGAAAACCACCACAACCACGCATGATGTCACTGACCGCCGGACCATGACGGGTAGTGAACTGAACGGGGATACGGTCAGTATCGGCGCCGGACATAATCTGAACGTCACGGGCAGCAGTGTGGCCGGGGATAACCGTGTCTCCCTGGCTGCCGGAAATAACCTGAGTATCGGTACGCTGACAGAAAGCAACCGTGAAACGCACCTGAAACAGGAGAAAAAATCCGGGCTGATGAGCTCCGGAGGTGTGGGATTCAGCGTGGGCAGCCAGAGTCTGAAAGTCACGGACACCGCAACAGACACCACGCAGAAAGGCAGCACGGTGGGGAGTGTTCACGGTGATGTTTCCCTTCAGGCAGGTAACCGGTTGACCGTCAACGGCTCTGACCTGATTGCCGGCAGGGACATGGCACTCAGTGGTAAGGAGGTCAGCATTACCGCCGCCACAGACCAGCATGTACAGACACATACGGTGGAGCAGAAAACCTCCGGTCTGACGCTTGCCCTGTCCGGCACAGCAGGCAGCGCCCTGAACACGACGGTGGAGACCGTACAGGCGGCGAAATCTGCCGGAAACAGCCGGCTTGAAGCCCTGCAGGGGGGGAAGGCCGCGCTCTCGGGGGCTCAGGCCGTGCAGGCCGGACGACTGGCAGAAGCCCAGGGCAACCAGAAAGAGAATAACAATACCGTGGGTATCAGCCTCTCTTACGGCAGCCAGTCTTCAAAATCAGAACAGCAGTCAGAGCAGACGGTGGCGAAGGGCAGTACACTGACCGCAGGTAATAACCTCAGTATTCAGGCCACCGGCTCCGGCGTGAAGGGCGTGGATGGTGACCTGACGATACAGGGCGGTCAGATAAAGGCCGGGAACAACGTTCTGCTGCAGGCAAACCGTGACGTGAATCTGGTATCAGCAGAAAACACGTCAAAGCTGGAAGGAAAGAACACATCCAGTGGTGGCAGCGTGGGTGTCGGTGTTGGTGTGGGCTCCGGAGGCTGGGGTATCAGTGTTTCAGCCAGCGCAAACCAGGGTAAGGGCAGTGAAAAAGGCAACGGTACCACCCATACAGAAACCACGGTGGATGCGGGAAAACAGCTGACCATTATCAGCGGGCGGGACACCACGCTTACCGGCGCGCAGGCTGGCGGTGAAACGGTGAAAGTGGATGCCGGTCGTCATCTGACACTGACCAGTGAGCAGGACAGTGACCGTTATGACAGTAAGCAGCAGAATGCCAGCGCCGGAGGCAGCTTCACTTTCGGGTCCATGAGCGGTTCGGCGAGTGTGAACCTCAGCCGGGATAAAATGCACAGTAACTACGACAGTGTACAGGAGCAGACGGGGATTTTTGCCGGCAGGGGCGGGTTTGATGTCACGACCGGACAGCATACACAACTGAACGGTGCCGTGATTGCGTCCACGGCAACGGCAGATAAAAACAGGCTGGATACCGGCACACTGGGCTTCAGTGACATTGACAACCGGGCTGACTTTAAAACGGAACATCAGAGTACAGGGCTCAGTACCGGTGGCAGTGTTGCCGGAAATTTCCTGGGGAACATGGCAAACAATCTGCTGGTCGGTGCAAATCATGAAGGCCATGCGGACAGTACCACGCAGTCGGCAGTGTCTGCCGGAAATATCACCATCCGGGATACGCAGAGCCAGAAACAGGATGTGGCAGACCTGAACCGTGACGCAGCACATGCAAATCAGACGCTGTCCCCCATCTTTGACAGGGAAAAAGAGCAGCAGCGACTGCAGCAGGCGCAACTCATTGGTGAGATTGGTAACCAGGTGGCAGATATTGCCAGAACGGAAGGACAGATAGCCGGTGAGAAAGCGAAGCGGGACCCGGCAGCACTGAATCAGGCCCGTGCAGAGCTTGAGGCAGCAGGAAAACCGTACACGGAACAGGATGTGGCGCAGCGGGCCTACAATAACGGTATGGCAGCCTCCGGTTTTGGAACGGGAGGCAAATACCAGCAGGCGATACAGGCCGCGACCGCAGCAGTACAGGGACTGGCCGGCGGTAATCTGAGTGCAGCCCTGGCAGGTGGTGCAGCACCGTATCTGGCTGAAGTGGTGAAAACCATGACCACAGACCCGGTTACAGGTGAGGTGAATAAGGCTGCAAATGTGGCCGCCCATGCCGTGGTGAATGCCGCACTGGCGGTGGCACAGGGAAATAATGCTCTTGCCGGTGCTGCAGGGGCTGCCACCGGCGAGGTGGTGGGAATGATAGCCACACAGATGTACGGTAAGCCGGTGAGTGAGCTGAGCGAGACAGAGAAGCAGACGGTCTCGACACTGGCAACGGTTGCTGCCGGCCTGGCCGGTGGTCTGGTGGGAGACTCGGGGGCTTCAGCGGTAGCCGGCGCACAGTCGGGAAAGACAACGGTTGAGAATAATGCGCTGGGTAACAAGAATGACAAGCTGCCACCCATTATTCCGATAAATCCGCTGCCAATCGGGGTTGAAGGTGCAGATGGTGAGCCGCTGAACGGTGGTGGTGGGATAGCTAAAGGCGGTAAATCTAAAGATACTCAAATTTGGACAGAAACCAAGAAAGCAGAACCTGTAGGTAATGCCTATGGGCATTGGACAAAACATGGAAAAGAGTTTCCAGAGTATCAGAATGCGAAGCAATATGTTGATGCTGCACATAATTTTATGACAAACCCACCGCCAGGTACTTTAACTAAAACCCGCCCTAACGGAGACACACTGTATTACAATCCTGTGACTAATGTCTTTGCTTCAAAAGATATAAATGGTGTACCGCGTACAATGTTTAAACCAGAGAAAGGTATCGAATATTGGAACAAGCAATGATGAATAATGGTTCTTATCCTTGTCCATGCTGTGGAAATAAGACAATTGATGAGCCGGGTTGTTATGAAATTTGTCCTATATGCGGATGGGAAGATGATCCTGTTCAATCGGCTGATCCAGATTTTTCTGGCGGGGCAAATTCTCCGAGTTTAAATGAGGCGAAACGAGCATTTAACGAACAGTAACTGATTATTAGCCGTCAGGCTCACCCAAATTGCCCGTACTCACGCTTGATCGCAGGACGATCTCCGGTTTCGTTCAGTACGCTGGGGAACGCCCTGAGCCACCGCTTTATCTTCGGCCCGTTGACGGAGACTACGCACAGCCCCTCGGCGCAGCCGTACGGTTCGTTGTTAACGTCATCAGCCACGCTGACGGAAAAATTTGTTAGTGCGGGCTGAGCTATGGGGCTAATGGTGCGGTACAAATTGGTACGGGAAATATCGGTGATAAGTTCGATTATCTCAGTTTCATGATGTCAGGCTTGACTGGCGTAGGTACAGCCGGGAAAGGATATTACGCTAACCAGTTGTTGGGTGCCGGTAGCGCTTACATGAGCAGCCAGATTGAAGGCCAGGACAGTACCGCATCTGTACGGTAAGCCGGTGAGTGAACTGAGTGAGACAGAGAAACAGACGGTCTCGACACTGGCAACGGTTGCTGCCGGCCTGGCCGGTGGTCTGGTGGGAGACTCAGGTGCTTCAGCGGTAGTCGGCGCACAGTCAGGTAAGACGACTGTTGAGAATAATGCGCTCAGTCTGCCATTAGGAATGGTGAGTTATGGTCAGGCGGTTGCCTCCTGGAATCAGTATGCTGATGCCAATAATCTCACTCCGGAACAGAAGCAGGCAGGACTGGATAAACTTGCCAAAGGTGAGTTACCAGATGGAGCCAATATAAGCAAAGTTATAGTTGATGGTTATAAAGATGGCGTATTGATTGCAGGTGCCTGGTATCTGGGGCCTGCAGCATCCGTCGGGAAAGTGATCGGTGGTGGAGTTATTGCTGAGATAGCTAACGGAACATACCAGTGGTTTGATCTGAGTCAGCCGGGTAATGAGAACAAAAACTGGGACTGGAAAAGCAGTGCCAGTGCAGGCATTACTGGTATGCTTGCACCGGGAAGAACTGTTGGACAAAACGTAGGAATTGCGATGGGCAGTGCATTTTTTACTGATGGACCGAATGCAGGAGCTATTGGAGGGGCTGCCGCAGGTGCATGGGCCGGTGGATTATTTGGGGAATATGCACCTGGAATTGTAAATTCTGTTACTGGAAAGGAAATTCCTGGGTTTGTTTATGATTATTGGGGAGGGGTTGCTTCAGAGTTTTCATCTGGATTTATTAAAGATCTCAATAAACCGAAAGGTTCGTCAGAGGATAAGAAAAAATGAAACAACTATATAGTTATGTGATATTGTTCCTTTATAGCTGTTTATCATCTATAGTCATGTTACTATTTCTGGGAGGGGGGCAATCTTTTATTTTTTTAAAGGTGATGGGTTTTATTTTCCTGTGAATCAGTTTAAAAGAGCTATCGTTTTTGGTTGTATAGCAGGAACAGCAATAACATTAGCTACAATAGTATTTAATTTAATAGATAAGTTTAACTCCCGTAAGAAAACGCCATTAGATCCTAAGTGAGATTTGCAACAATCCCAATTCATAATGTTGGGATTGTTGTCGAATATAATATTTTCCCGAACGTAAAAATTTAGGAGGCAATTATTTTGATATGCGGAGAATTCCTTTCATGAATATGCTTATTAATAGCATTTTTACTTTTGTTTATATTCCATGCTCTCAATGGTATTGTCTTTCCCGAACTCTAATTTTAACATTTCAGACTGATTGAAATCAATGGGAATAATCCCGTACAATACTTTCCCTTCTGTTTTTGATAAATAAAGCCATGTATTTTGGGCGTTGTAATCATGTGGGTAATTAGGGCGTCCCAAAAGAGATAAAACATCTCTTTTAGTCGTTTTTTTCTCTCTAAATTTATTGAATATTTCTTGCTTTGAGTATTTTCCCAACGTTGTTTCATTAGTCCGATCAATATGCCCGAGACAACCGACTAATATACATAAAAGAAATCCTCCGCTCGAATAAACACATATCTTATTTCTGATAGACATAACCTTTATACTCTTCAATATTTTCGGTTATATACAATTGATTTTCTGAATCATATTTCAGATGAGATGCATAGAGCACGCAATACCCTGTTTTATCTGTGACAGACAATCGAAATTCATAAGTCTCACCTTTTTTCGGTAAAAAAGTATAACCTACATCCTCACAACCATAGAGATACTTGAAACCGATCCGTGTTGGAATATCAGCATAAACATTTGTATCATAGTACGTTTCTTTATAACGATTAGGATCGTTACTTACTTTGGGAAAACCCAAGTCATGCGTTGGTCTTAAAATTACCATATTAGAAGGATCAACGGCACCAGGCTTATTTCCATACTGGCTTATCGTAAAACCTGGCGGATTACCGATTAATCTAACATGAGCTATATTCTTCTCCGTATCTGATGGTGGATTATAGGGGACTTTTCCCCAATAAGTAGCACACCCAGACATCATAGTTACCAGAGAAAGAATGAAAAGATTACTTACTATCCGCTTGATATTCTCCATAATAGCCTCTATTAAATATTACCATGAGTTTATGAAAAATTATGCCATGCTTATATTCTATGTATAACAATATCTTTAAATGATTTGATCACTATCAATATTTGGGGGTTCGTATATTGCTGATGACTACATATTCCTCAGACACTGGATCAGTCTGCTGCTTCGTGAGCTAAGTGAACCGCCTCGGTTTTCTTGGAGAATGTTTTGTCTGTGGACTCAGGCGACCAGATCATCATTTCCTATGGAAGCATAGTTCAACGAGTCGATGCAACGCTGTTTGTTATCCGGATAATCAGGAAATGCATGTGTCACATGAAACGATATTAGACTGGCCCCCTGAATCTCCAGACAACCAATATCACTTAAATAAGTGATAGTCTTAATACTAGTTTTTAGA
>ERZ1034878.358-NODE-358-length-22948-cov-11.240204_pt1 | contig 22948 bp, 21 predicted proteins | sample MGYA00520593_ERZ1034878 | MGnify/ENA primary metagenome ERZ1034878 (study PRJEB33766, sample SAMN09781724) | gut metagenome | biome: gut microbiome | host: Homo sapiens | place: Madagascar | study: EMG produced TPA metagenomics assembly of the PRJNA485056 data...
ATTTTAGAGTTAATTTCTAAATTTTATCCTGACGTAAATATCAAAAATGTTAGCAAAGATTTTATATCTTATGTTAGAAAAGTTATTGAAAATCTATTAGCAACAGAGGTTGTTGAACAAAATTCTCAATTAATATTAAAAGAGGCTATTTAATAAAATCTTGCAGTTTTTTGGGGGTAAACTTTGTTTTGTGAATTTTGAAAAATGCGTAATTTCAACATGCCTGAAACCTAATCAATTAAGCAATTTTGAGAGTTTGGAGTGTTAAGTCGTATGTGAAGGTCCACCATTTAATGCAAGTGGAACTATTAAAATCAGAGCCTTCGGGCTCTTTTTTAGTGCTTTGAAAGTACTCATCCTTTGAAGAAATTATTGCAGACTTAAATTCAGCCAATCCAACTTCCGCAATTCCTTGTTTTGCGAGTTTAACCAATTTTTCAATCGTGGTAAAGGGTTCACGAAATATTACTGTAACTTTTTTTGTTCTTCAATAAAATTATTGTTACCTAAACCACTACTAATATACACTATGCAGTCAACTGTGAAAAGTTTGTTAAAAAGTTGTAAAAGTTAATAACAAAACTATTAAACTTTGTTTACATGTTTGTACAACTTGCGTGTTTATAATATGATATCAATATGAAGTATGGGAAGAAAGGTAGTATAACACACATTGATTGTTTCAGTGGTCCTGGTGGGATTTGTACTGGATTTCATGCTGCTGGGTTAAAAACTTTGGTTGCAATCGAGTATATTGAAAGCTGTGTTGAGACCTATAAAAAGAATCACCCTGAAGTACATGTTATTCATTCTGACATAAGAAACGTGACTGAAGCCCAGATTCTGCCATATATTCCAAAAGACGGTGTAGACATTGTAACTTCAGGTATGCCTTGTGAGACATTTTCAACTGCTGGCAATACTTCTCGTTCCTTTTATGACGATAGACAATTTCTTTTTAGAGAAGGTATAAGAATTGCTAAGCTTTCTAATGCCAAGTTTATTTTGTTTGAGAATGTGCCAGCTATAACTACAAAGACTGTTACTAAGAATACAAGTAACTTGGTTGTTGATTTGATTAAAAAAGAGTTAGTTCAAGCTGGATATTCAAACTATATTGAAGTAGTCCTCGATTCGACAAAATTCGGAGTTCCACAAAAGAGAAATAGATTCTTTATACTGGCGACAAGACTTAAAGGTATTCAGTTGTCGAAACCAAAACCAACAACTGATATTGCAGTTACTGTTGGAGAGGCACTGAAAGGACTTCCGAATGTAGTCCCTAACTCTAAGAAAGAGGTAACTAAATATCTACAATCAGATTCAAGTTATAGTAAGCTATTGAAAGACAATAAGTTTTGGCATAGAAAACAAAATGATAAATTGACATATCACATGCCTATGAATCATAGAGAATGTACTATTAAAAGATTTGAAATGTTGAAACAAGGTGAAAGCTTAAAAAACTTGTTTGATAAGTATAGTGGTGAAGAACTTGCGAATTTGCAAGCACAAAGAATCTTGCCGAAAAAAATGTTTATAAAGAGAAATTATAGGTTAAAAGAGAATGAACCTTCTCCTACTGTAACAAGTCATTGTTTAGACGAATTTGTACACCCTAAGTTCAATAGAGCTCTAACAGTCAGAGAATGTGCAAGACTACAGTCATTCCCCGATTCATATGATTTTTGTGGTGGGCCCTATATAGTGCCTCATTTGAATCGTACTGTACAGGACAAGTATGAACAAATTGGAGATGCAGTTCCACCATTACTTGCATATGCTTGGGGAAATGAAATAACGAGAATCATGGAGCAAGTTTAATGAGCCAAGAGTTAAAGGAATTTTGCTATAACACATACGAACAATCTTATATTGACCAGTGCAATAAACTTGCTTGCGATAAGAGTGTAGCAAAGGATAAGATAGAAATAGCCGCTCAAAAGGAGGCTATTAAAAATACTATCATAACAGCTATGGATAGTTTCAAAGATGTTGAAGCTGCTTCGATATGGAGAACTATCTATGAGATTCATATTCATAGAAAGAGTGGTATTGACGACTCCGATACAATAGCGAAAGTTATAAGTGCTGACCAAAGTTGGAAAAAATCCAGTGGTCATGCTTTTGAAGAAATGATTAAGTTTCTAGGTAATAATGCTTTAAATGAAAGTGGTATAGAGATAGTTTTACAAAAAGATTTGAATACACTAATAAAAGCAAATGAATTAAATAATGAACCTCGTGATATAAGTTGGCTGAAGGAACAGATAAAAGCAAGTATCTTTGACTTATATGCAGTTATAAACAAGGAAAATAAAAAATTCTGTTATGGCTGTATTCAAAGTAAAACAAGTATACGTGATAGAGTGACAAGAGATAGGGAACCATCACTGGCAGCAATGCAATCATTCTTTTGGAGTACAATAGTTGTTTTGGATGGAGATTTTTTAAAGCTACCTAAATTTACCTCTATGGTTAATGGTGGTACTGTAGAACACCATCAAAATGGTTGGCATGGCTTGTATGTATTTTCTGATAAGTATACCAATGACAGAATATACCCAACAGACTTAGATTTGTCGAACTTTAAAGAACACGCAAAAGAAGCCGCAAATTATTGGCTGACTCAACGTCAATGGTTTAATAATACTTGGAAAGCACAATAACTTCATAAACAGATTTTGTCTCTTATATTTTCAGATATCAAATCTATATGTATGAACCTTTTTACAGACAAGAAAAAATTAATTCATTTGATATCAGTAAAATAGTTTCCTTTATTGAGGAAATTAAAAATGATATTTCTAAAAATGGATTATATGATATCGTTATTTTAGATAGTGTCTTAAATTCTATAACAAGTCTTGAAATGCAACATAATGTTTTACTAGCTTGTAACTCGTTATTAAAAAACAACGGAACTTTGATTTTAGGTACTCGTAGTTTAGGCAAAACTACTGCAACATTAAAAAGCAAACAAGCTACAGAAAGAATGCGTGATATAGAATTTTTAGACGATGAAAGTTTCAGCGTTACGTTTAGAAATGGTGTTTGGACAAAACTAAGATTTACAACTAAAGAGCGGTTGTATCAAGAATTAATACCTTATTTTAATAGCATTGAAACTCTAGGCAATGAAACTCGTTCCAATATTTATGCTATTTGCAAAAATCCTATCAGATTTTCAAATAAAAAACATATAAAGGCATTAAACACAGAGTTTAACATGACTTACCCAAACAGATTTAAGCATAATAAACACATTGAACTGGTTAACACAATTTTAGCAAATCTCTAGTAATAACGATTTTTGCCACAAGGACAGCAAGACTTGCCTTCTTTTTTCATTTCTCGCATATATTGAAGAGTTTTGATTTGTTCTTCTGTTAAATAAGATTCAAACTTTTTGTTATATTCTGCCTTAATTTCAGCGGATTTTGTTTTTAAATCAACAATTTCAGCTCTTAATTTGGCAATTTCTTTTTCGTCAGTAGTTGTTTTAATTTGTTTATAATTTTCTCTGATTTTGGTATTTATTGGTTTTAATTCGTTCTGTTGCGCAATCCTGTTTGCATCAACAAGTTTGATTTGTTCTTTGGTTAAACCTAAATGATTTTCAAAATACTTTTTTACATTGGCAACGTTTTGTAGTTGATGTACCATTAGATTTAATATCATAGTATTGAGTATCATTTGCAAATGCTGAAGCTGTTCCAAGCAATATTGCAGTTGCTAAAACTCAAGAACATAAAATCTTTTTCATATAAACACTTACTTTCTTTGAAAGAATTATATCATAAAATTTACATTTTTTTCATGACAAAATTTTCAAAACTTTAAAACTAAAAATGTACCTCTCTAACATACTTCAACCCTACACAATCAGGCGATATTAGCAATTTCGAGTTTTAAATCGTATGTTAAGCTTCACCATTTAAAATCAAGAGCCGAAAGGCTCTTTTTTAATGTATTTTAGTACTAAGACTTTTCGAAGCAATTATTGCAGACTTAAATTCAGCCAATCCAACTTCCGCAATTCCTTGTTTTGCGAGTTTTACTGGTTTTTTTATTGTAGCAAATTAATCAATAATTCTCCATTTATAGTAATAGAGGTTGACAGATACAAATATCACCAAGAAGGAACGCCCCGAGCTGAGCGTGATAAACTCAAAAACAAAGGATAAACAAATTTTTCTCAAAATGCGAAATAATATTTTATACAATTAAACCCTCTTGTATTATAATAATGAAAGCATTTTGATTGGTCAATTAAAGAAATTTTGAGGTTTTAATGAAAAAAGTATTATTTTCTATTATCTTATTAATAGGCTTGTTTTTGCCACTGAATAGTTTTGCCGATACGGTTGTCTATAATACAAAAACAGGGAAATACCATGCGCAGAGTTGTGCCAGTGCAAAAAAGTGTACTGTGAATTGTATAAAAATTGATAGAAAACAAGCAGTTCAGCGTGGTGGTGTTCCTTGCAAAATTTGTGGTGCTAAAAGTTATTGATAGATTCTTTTAAAATCTGTGCGTGATTAATTGTCGGAGATTTTGCCGTATTAATTTATGTATTTGTTGTATAAGCTTGACTGTGCGGATGTGCAGACTCGTAAACATCTTTCATGTGTTTCATTGAAATGTGTGTATAAATTTGGGTATTAGAAATTCCAGCGTGTCCCAAGAGCTCTTGCACAACCCTTAAATCTGCGCCGTTTTCAATCAATTTGGTTGCAAAGCTATGTCGAAAAACGTGTGGTGTAACTTTTTTAGGGAGTTCAATTTTTTCTACAATTTCATTTATTACCTTTCTGACAGTTTTGTTTTGAAGTCTGTAACCTGTGTTATTTATGAATAACGGAGTGTCTTCATTTATTTCGTCAGTGTTATATTCAGGTGCAATAAGTTGTCGCGCAGAATTTATATACTGAATTAAGTATCCTTTTGCTCTGTCTGAAACAAGCACAATCCTTTCTTTCGCACCTTTACCAAAAACTCTTATTTCGTTTTCGTCAAGGTTTAAATCCCCAAAATTCAAGTTGCTCAATTCTGAAATACGCATGCCGGTTGCCCATAAAAGCTCTAGGATTACGCGATTCCTAAAACCTGCAGGAGTTTCAATTTTAACATTATTCAAGATTCGCTCAACTTCTTCCGGTGTTAAAAATTTAGGTAAAGATTTCGGACGCTTTGGTGCGGATAAAGAGATTGCAGGATTTGAATCTATGTAACGTTCTCGAAAAAGAAACTTATAAAAAGTCCTTATAGCGGCAATTTTTCTTGCTATTGTTGTTTTTTTGTAATCAAATCTCTGAATAAAATGTAAATATTCTCTAAGCTTGTTAAAATCAACATCTATACAGCTTGTATTATTAAGCCATAATATAAAACTTACAATATCAGAAGAATAAGCAGAAAGCGTATGTTCGGAAAAGTTTTTTTCTACACTTAAATATGTCTTAAAATCTTCGAGATATTGTTTTTCTGTTTCTTGCATACTCTCTGCCCTCTTTCGCTATTATAGTTTATGTTTCCAAACTTTGCAAATATATAACTTATTTATGCTACAATTTTTGTATGAAAAAGATAGCATTAGTAAGTCACGGTTGTGCAAAAAATTTAGTAGATTCGGAATTAATTTTGGGGCTTTTGGCTCAAAACGGTTATGAAATTACACTCAATGAAGAAGAAACGGACACTGTAATCGTTAATACATGTTCATTTATTTGTGATGCGGAACGCGAATCAATCCGAACGATATTAGAACTTGTTGATGCCGGAAAAAAAGTTATTGTAACAGGTTGTTTGGCTCAAAAACATCCTGAAGAATTGAAAAAAGAAATTCCTGAACTTGCGGGAATTGTTGGTGCAACAGACTTTACTAAAATTATCGAAGTTCTTAAAAAGATTGATGGCGAATATGTTTGCGAGGTTAGTGAAAAACCTGATTATATTTACCCTGAAAACATTGAACGCCAACAAATTACAATGGGTGCAAGCTCTTATATAAAAATTGCTGACGGTTGTAACTATCGCTGCGGTTATTGTATTATTCCACATTTGCGCGGTGATTATCACTCAAGAAAAATGGAAGACATTATAGAAGAAGCTAAAAAGCTTGTTAAAAAAGGTGTTACGGAAATTATTTTAATTGCACAAGATACGACAGGCTATGGCGTTGATTTATACAAAAAACCTATGCTTGCAAAACTTCTTGAAGAATTAAACAAAATTGAAGGTTTAGGCTGGCTTAGAATTATGTATGCGTATCCTACTCAGATGACAGACGAGCTTTTGGATACAATAGCAAGATTGGATAAAGTGGTTAAGTATGTTGATATACCGTTGCAACATTCACATCCTGAAATGTTAAAAATGATGAGTCGTCCTGCTTTTGATTATCGTCCTATGATTGAAAATATCAGAAAACGCATACCGAATGTTTCAATTAGAACTGCATTTATCGTAGGTTATCCAGGTGAAACAGAAGAACATTTTGAACACTTGTGCGAATTTGTTCGTGATATGAAGTTTGATAGAATGGGTGTGTTTACTTATTCAAGAGAAAAGGGAACGCCTTCTTATAATATGCCTAACAGAGTTGGTGCAAGGATTGCAAAACAGCGTTATAAAAAACTTATGGAAATTCAACAGGGGATTTCTATTGAGCGTAACAGAAGTTTTATTGGTAAAACTATTCCTTGTATAATCGAATGTTATGCTGATAACGGAGAAATCGTAGCACGTTCTCAATATGATGCGCCGGAAATTGATGGTGTTGTAAATATCAAAACCGATAAACAAGTTGTACCTGGTGATATTGAGATGGTTAAAATTATTGATGCTACTGAATATGATTTGGTTGGAGAAATGTAATTAGTTTTTAATAATACAAAAAAAGAGAACGCATACACGTTCTCTTTTTTTTGTATAAAAATATTTTCAACTAAGCATTAACAACTTTTAAAAGTCTTTCCCAAACTTCATCAATTGAACCGTTTGCATCAATTTTATAAAGAACGCCTTTGTCTTCATAGAATTTAACTAGCGGAGCTGTTTCATTGAAATAAGTTTCAAAACGCAATTTTGCTGTTTCTTCGTTATCATCTGCTCTTGTTTTCAAATCAACGTTACATTTGTCGCATTTGCCTGCAACTTTTGAAGGTTTGAATTTTTTGTTATAAATTTCACCGCAAACAGGGCAAGATTCACGATAAATAATTCTTTCGATAAGGATTTGAGTATCAATATCAAAATAGATAGCTTTGAATGAAGCTTCTTCTTTATCAACACTCTTATTGATTTCTTCAAGCATTTTTGCTTGCTCTAAACTTCTTGGATAACCGTCTAAAACATATCCGTTTTCGCAATCTTTTTCAGCCAATCTTTTAGCAATAATTCTGCCTACCAATTCAGCAGGAACAAGTTGACCTTTATCAATAAAAGATTTAGCAATTTTGCCTTCTTCTGATTCTTTAGAAATTTCTGCTCTTAAAAGAGAACCTGTATCAACATGAGGAAATCCTAAAAATTCAGATAATCTATTTGTTTGAGTACCTTTTCCACAAGCCGGTGGTCCAAGAAAAATTAATTCTTTTTTCATAACTTTCTCCTTCTTCCCTAATTATAAAACTAAAAAGAACTTGTGCAACTTTAGAGCGAAGAAAAATAGTTTATCATTTTATAAAACCGAAGATGGTGACTCTGCCGAAGCAAAGGTGACTTAATGTCACGTTTGCTGAGAGGTAAGAATACATTCAAGTGAAGCTTGGCGGGTTTGATTCCCGCATAATTTTTGAATTGATAACAAATAAACTGGAGATGGTGGGAGTCGAACCCACGTCCATCGTGGATAAAAACTGATGTCTACGAGTGTAGTAATTTATTAGCTTAACTTAATAAGGAAAATTACAAAACCTGAATTAAGTCAAAGACTTTTTGCGGAAGCCTAACCTTCAATGGGAAAACTTGATGTGCATACCATCATTTGCACACTGCATCTTGCATGTTTTCATCTAATTTAACGGCAAGCTGGTTAAATTAGAGGGATGCGCTACCAATTAAGCAGCAAGCTTTTGAGCTCTGAAAGCATCTAATGAAACAACTTTGTTGTCATTTAATTTGTTTTGCTCGTTGATAAACGGGAACAGCGCCCGTACTCGCAACCAGGATCTACCGATCACGGCGTCAAAACCAGTACATCCCCATGAGTTGTAAATTAAGGATGAACGGCTCCGCTCGAAAAACCTGCTCGTATTGCTAAACGCAACACGACACCGTTTTTCTCGACTCCACCTCAAATGCTTACGCATTTTCGGCTTGCCCCTTGTCCTCGCCGGACGGGCGTCAAAACCAGTACATCCCCATGTATAAATTTCTATCAATGTTCGTAAATACAGTATAAGTTATATAGAACCTTTTTTCAAGCACCTATAAACGAATAGTTCTAAATATTGTAGAATATTTGTGCGAACCATAATAAATAATTATTGAAACAAAATAATTTTCTAAGTCATTAACTTCCAAATAAGACTGGACAGGAGTTTTTCTCTTTGTGCTTTTAAAGTTTCCGATAAAATCTAAAAATCCCATGTGTATTTTTTGTGCAGTTGTATATTTAGGCTTTGGAATATGGTCATTATAGAAAGTTTCGGGAGTGTAATCTCTTTCGTAGACAGGTATAATGTGTTTTACAGTTCCATTTTGTTTAAACAGCATAAACCAGTTGCCGTTGTGCTCTCTTGGTGTCAATAAGTAATACCCCGGTTCAATTGTTATATTTTTAAAATATAGTGGCGAATTTAATCTGAATAACGGATAAACAGACCAAGATGTGTCTTTCATATCGTAATATTGGTCAGGGTCGATATCATGAAGGTATGAAAAAGTAGGCACGTCTAAATCGTTATAAATTTGCGCATAGTCTTTTGTAGCTTTAGTTCTTGTTGGCGGAATAATTACTTCATTTTCGCTATAAGATGGATTAGATGCTTCTTGTTGTTGCGCAGGCGGTGTAAAATCTTCATCTTCTTCCAGGCTGTTTGGGTCAATGTCATCATAGAAACCTTTTGGTGTTCCGACATAAACTCCGTTTGTGTTATCGTCAGCAAAAGTTGGAACACAAAGCAATAGGCAAGCTAAAATTAATAATCTTCTTTTAAACATATTTTTATTTTAATGGATTTATAATGAAAATCAAGTTTTTCTATTTAATAATGCTTTATTCTGCAAGGGATGTTTAGCTGTATATCAAGAACAAGGGTTGTCAAATAATTAATTAAAGATTAATAAACCTTGATTTTTTCAAAAAAGAATTAAAATATAATTATACGGAGTAAGATATTATGATTGATTTTGAAAAATTTACAAATTATTCTCAAGAAATAATTTTTGCAGCTAATGCAAAAAAAGATTTCTATAAGAATTCGGAAGTTCAACCCGAACACATAATTATGGCTATGATTGAAGATAAAGGAATTGCGAAGGATTATCTTCAAGAACTTAAACTTTTAAACCAAAACTTTATTAATGCTATCGTAGCTAAAATTAAAGAATATCCGACAATTTCTGGTGTAAGTGCATCTCAACAAGTATTTTTATCTCGTGATACAAATGCCTTATTGGAAATCGCAACTCAAGAAGCCGAAAGCTTGAAGGATGATTTTATCGGAATTGAATGTATATTAATCGCGATGACAAAATTGGAAAATTCTTTTATAAAAGATTTGTTGAAACGCAATGGTGTTGATACAAATTCAATTTTGAACGCAATGAAAAAAATAAGAGGTAATAAAAAAGTGGATAATAAAAATGCAGAAGAAAATATGAAGGCTCTTGAAAAATATTCAACTGACCTTACAGAACGTGCAAGAAAAGGCAAACTGGACCCTGTAATCGGACGTGATGAAGAGGTTAGAAGAATTATTCAAGTCTTAAACAGAAGAACAAAAAACAACCCTGTTTTAATCGGTGAACCCGGAGTTGGTAAAACAGCAATTGTTGAAGGTTTAGCACAAAGAATAATCAGAGGTGATGTTCCTGAAAGCTTGAAGGATGTTAAACTAATATCTCTTGATTTGGGCGCATTGGTCGCAGGTGCAAAATTCAGAGGTGAATTTGAAGAACGTTTGAAAGCCGTATTAAAGGAAGTTCAAGAATCAAACGGTGAAATCGTTATGTTTATTGATGAATTGCATACAGTAGTAGGCGCAGGCGCAACAGAAGGATCTATGGATGCAGGTAATTTGTTAAAACCAATGCTTGCAAGAGGTGAATTAAGAACAATCGGTGCTACAACAATTAATGAATATCGTAAGTATATCGAAAAAGACCCTGCTCTTGAACGTCGTTTCCAACCTGTTATGGTAGATGAACCATCTGTTGAAGATACAATTTCTATCTTGAGAGGTTTGAAAGAAAAATACGAAGTTCACCATGGAGTTAGAATTCTTGATAGCGCGTTAATTGCAGCGGCTCAACTTTCTGACAGGTATATTACAGATAGATTTTTACCTGATAAAGCAATTGATTTGATTGATGAAGCAGCATCAGCTTTACGTATTGAAATTGATTCAATGCCTGAAGAAATTGATGTAATGATGCGTCAAAAAATTCAACTTGAAATCGAAAGAGAAGCTTTGAAGAAAGAAACTTCTCCTGAAAGTATTGCTAAGATTGATAAATTGACTTCTGAAATTGATGATTTAGAAGGTAAAATTTCTAAATTAAAAGCTCAATGGGAAATCGAAAAAAATTCAATTCAAGGTGAAGCAGGAATTAAGGATGAAATCGACAAGGTTAAAACGAAGATTGCGGAAGCTGAACGTAATACAGATTTACAAACAGCCGCAGAGCTTAAATATGGCAAGTTGATGGAATTGGAAAAGAAGCTTCAATCAATTCAAGGTAAAGAAAAAAATGAAAATAAACTTCTTAAAGAAGAAATTGACGGTGATGATATCGCAGAAATCGTAAGTAAATGGACTGGAGTTCCGGTAAACAGACTTATGGAATCTGAAATGCAAAAACTTTTAAGAATGGAAGATGTTTTGCACAAACGTTTAATCGGTCAAGAGGAAGCTGTTAATACAGTTTCTGATGCAATCAGACGTGCTCGTTCAGGCTTGAAAGACCCTAAACGTCCAATCGGTACGTTTATATTCTTAGGTCCGACAGGTGTTGGTAAAACAGAACTTGCTAAAACTCTTGCAGAATTCTTGTTTAATGATGAAGATGCGATTATCAGAATTGATATGTCTGAATATATGGAAAAACATAACGTTGCAAGATTAGTTGGTGCACCTCCGGGATACGTTGGTTACGAAGAAGGCGGACAATTAACCGAAGCTGTTAGACGTAAACCTTATTCAGTAGTATTGTTTGATGAAATCGAAAAAGCACACCCTGATGTATTCAATTTGATGTTGCAAATATTTGATGATGGTCGTTTGACGGATTCTAAAGGCAGAACGGTTGACTTTAAAAATACTGTAATCATTATGACAAGTAATATCGGCAGTGAAATTATTTTGGAAGATTCTATCAACAATGCAGGTAAAGCAAACTTTGATGAAACAAAAGAAAAAGTTATGGCTGTAATGAGAGAACGTTTCAAACCTGAATTTTTAAACAGAGTCGATGAAACAATCTTCTTTAAAGCATTGTCATTACAACAATTGTCTGCAATAGTTGATATTCAAATGAATCATTTAAGAGATTTGTTGGCTCAACAAAATATTTCATTTGAAATTACTGATGAGGCGAAAGAATTGCTTGCAAGACGTGGCTTTAACCCTATTTATGGTGCAAGACCATTGAAGAGGGTAATAAGACAAATGGTTGAAAACCCATTATCAAAATTATTGTTGGCTCAAAAATTCATTGACGGCGATACGATTAAGATTGGCGTTAAGGATGATGAGATTGAGTTTAGCAAGTAATTAAATTATACATAAAGGATGCTCAAAACTAGGGCATCCTTTTGTAATTAATAAACTAAGCCATTTAAGCCATTATTTTGAATTTTCAACATTGTTTTTGGCATTATTCTCTGCCCTTAAACCTTCAATTACATCTGCCGTTGTTATAAAATCCTCAACTTTTTGATATACGGCTTCCGGTAAAACTTTTTTTAGCGTATCTAGAAATTTGTTTCTTTCTTTGGCATTTAATTCACCATTGCCAACTTCTTTCCCGTTGGCATCAGTTTTGCCTTCCGTATCACATTGTTTAAAGATTGATGCAATTGTTTGTGAATCTTTCGCATTAATTTGCACATTTCCATCTTTAAAAAATTGTTGCATGCCTTGCATGTTTGCTTTCAAATTTGTGTAATCAGGAATACTATTACCCATCTATATTTTCTCCTATATTTGTACAACCATCATGATTAACGGCAGATTTTTGAAAAACTTTAGAGTTTTTATCTAAATCTTTACAAATCGTTACAACAAAACTTGGAATTCAGTCAGAGTGCAGACAAAACATTGATAAGTTTTGTAAACATTATGCCTTAAATCCTGCAAGCTCCTGCATGTTTGTTATAAGATAACATACGGGAGATTTAGTGTGATGTTAAATAGTGCAGTTGAGTTTATTAAAGAAAAAATTGGTGATTTTAAACCGCAAATCGGTATAATTTTAGGTTCAGGTCTTGGTGATTTGGCGGATGAATATTGCTTGCAGGCAATTCCTTATTCTGAAATTCCGGGCTTTGAATCATCTACAGTTTCAGGACATAAAAGCCAGCTTGTTTTTGCAGAAATTAACGGTAAAAAAGTTGTTATGATGCAAGGCAGATTTCATTTTTATGAAGGTCATCCTATTCAAAAAGTAGTTTTTCCCGTAAAAGTTATGAAAAAACTTGGAGTTGAAACTCTTGTTGTAACAAATGCAGCAGGTGGGGTTAATCCTGAATTCAAACCTTCTGATTTGATGATTATTACTGATCATATCAATTTTATGGGTGTAAATCCGTTAATTGGTGCAAATGATAACTCTATGGGCGAACGTTTCCCTGACATGAGTGCGGTTTACACTCCAGAATATATCAAGTTAGCAAAAGAAATTGCAAAAAAACTTGGCATAAGACTTGAAGAAGGTGTTTATATGGCACTTACAGGTCCATCTTACGAAACACCTGCTGAAGTTAGAATGGCAAGAACTATTGGTGCTGACGCTGTCGGAATGTCAACTGTTCCTGAAGCAATTGTAGCTTCTTGGGCAGGAATGAAGGTTATCGGCTTAAGTTGTATTTGCAATTCGGCAGCCGGAGTTAGCACGGTTGGGCTATCTCATGCGGATGTAATTCAAGCTGCAGGTATAGCAAAAGATAAATTCAAAACTTTAGTTAAAGAAATTATTAGAGAAATATGAGATTAGATAAATTTTTAAAAGTTTCAAGATTAATCAAAAGACGTACGGTTGCAAATACTGTTTCTGAAATGGGGCGAGTGTTGGTAAATGGTAATAGTGCAAAACCTGCCAAGCAGCTTAAAGTCGGCGATATAATCGAAATAGAATATGCATCCAAAACAGAAAAAGTTGAAGTTCTTGTAATCCCAAACGGCAATGTTAGTATTCAAGAATCATCAACTTTGTATAAAGTAATAGAATAAGAGGTCTAAAATGACAATTATTAACGAACATTTTGTTATAAACACAAACGGAAATAATGATATTATAGATATCACAAAACATGTTCAAAATTGTGTTTATCAACATGAATTGAAAGACGCATTGGTTTGTGTGTCTGTTCAAGGCAGTACGTCTGCAATTACAACAATTGAATACGAAAAAGGGCTTGTCCAAGATTTAAAAGAAGCTTTAGAGAGAATTGCACCAACCGGCATGGAATATCATCACGATGAAATTTGGCATGATGGAAACGGTTACGCGCACGTAAGAGCAGCACTTGTAGGAAGTTCCGTAAATATAGCGTTAAAAGATGGACTTTTGAATTTAGGCACTTGGCAACAAGTTGTGCTTTTAGATTTTGATAATAAACAACGTTCAAGGAATATTACGGTACAGATTTTATGCTAAATCTTTACGTTACATCAGCAAATAGAAAAGAAGGTAAGACTTTTTTAACGGCAGGACTTGCTGCTACAATGCAAAGTCTTGGTTATTCGACTTGCGTTTATAAACCGATACAAACCGCAGGAATTGAAATTAACGGTTTTATGCAATCCCCTGACTTAACTTATGTAAAAACAGTTGATCCGTATATTGATACTCATTTTTCATATTTATTTAAATCTGAATATGAGCCATTAATAGCATCAGAGCAAGAAAATGAGCCGATTGACGTTGAACTTATTAATAGCGAATTCCAAAGAATTTCAGCAGTTTCTGATTGCACAATTCTTGATGGTGATTGCGGTTTACTAAGTCCGCTCGCACCTTCCGTACAAACCGTTGATATGGTTAAAAGACTCCAATTGCCTGTTCTTTTTGTGGTGACTCCAAGAGAAGATTCAATTAATGATACTTTGCTTTCAATCTACACCGCACAAGAAAAAGGGGTTGAAATAAGAGGTGTTATTTTAAATAACATAAAAAATGATTGTCCGAAAACTCTTTTGACAGCTATTCCGCGAGTTATTGAAGAATATACAAATGTTAAAATATTGGGACTTATTTCACACGTAGAAGGTAAACTTGCGCCGGAAGATTTGATTACAAGTATTTTGAACGGTGTTGATATTGAAAGTATTTTTAATGTGAAGATTGAAAAATTGGATTGCAACTAATGATTATAACTGCCGGAATTTATAAAGGACGAAAAATTGAATCTCCCGATGAAAAAATTACACGACCGACTCTTTCAAAAGTCAGAATGGGCGTGTTTAATACTTTGTATTCAATTATCGGCGATTTTGAGGGCAAAAGTTTTTTAGATGCTTTCGGCGGTTCAGGAATTATGGGTTTAGAGGCTTTATCAAGAGGTTTTGACAGGGTTAAAGTTTTTGAAAAAAATCCTAAAGTCGCGCAAATTCTTAAAAAAAATTATCAAACTGTTGGTATAAAACCTGATTTAACAATAGGTGATAGCACAAAGCTTGTTGCAAAACTAGATGAAACGTATGACGTTGTATATATTGACCCTCCTTATATGAGTGGGATTTATGAAGACATCTTGTCTAAAGTTAAAGGTGGTATAATTATTGCTGAACATTCTGAAACAATAGAATTTAACGGTTATGAAGTTTTAAAACAAAAAAATTATGGCGGAAAAATTGTCAGCTTTTTGAGGTGTTTTTAAAGGTATCTGTATCACCCTCATCAGGCTTCCAGCCAGCTTCTCCCCTCGAGGGCGAAGCCGTCACTTGCGTTAATTTAACGAATTTTACCGCTTCTCCCTTGAGGGGAGAAGCTGAGCGGAGCTCTGATGAGGGTGGTATTGATATTAATACAGAAAAAGAGGGGAACGCTTTAGCGTTCCCCCCATTTTATACATCTTATTCAGTTACCGCGTTATAACAATCTGAACAAATTGTTTCGTGTCCTGCGTGTTCGCCGAGTTTTCTAAACTTCCAGCAACGTTCACATTTTTCACCTTCCGCCTTTGTTACCCAAACAGTTATACCGTTTTCTGTGTATTCGTTTAATACTTCGCTTGGAGCTTCATCAGCCACATAAGCTTGAGAAGTAATAAAGATATCAGCCAAATCTTTAGCGTTCGCTTTCAAGATTTCACTATCATCAGATTTAACATAAACTGCAACTTCTAAAGAGCTTCCAACTTTCTTTTCTGCTCTAAGCGGTTCAATTGCACGAGTTACAACTTCTCTTGTCTTCAAGATTTTTGTAAAGTCTTCTTCTAATTGAGCGTTATCCCATTCTTTATTAAATTTTACCCAATCAGCAAGCAAAATACTTTCTAATCCACCGCGTTGCATTTCAGGAGTGTTTTGCCAAATGTCTTCTGCTTGGTGAGGCATTACAGGAGTTAGAATTCTAACCAAAACTTGTAATGTTTCATATAATACTGTTTGACAAGCGCGTCTTGAAACTGATTTTTTGCCCGCAGTATAAAGTCTGTCTTTTACGATATCAAGATAGAATGAACTCAAGTCTACCGCTGCAAAGTTTTGCAAGCATTGGAAATACTTGTAGAATTCATAGTTATCAAACGCAACTGTTACTTCTTCAACCACCTTGTTTAATTTGTGAAGCGCAAATTTATCAATTGGTTTCAAATCTTCGTATTTCACATAATCAGTTTCAGGATTGAAGTCGAAAATATTACCAAGCAAAAATCTTGCAGTGTTTCTTGTTTTCTTAAAAATTTCAGCAAGCTGTTTAATAATATTATCACCGATTTTAGTATCGTTTCTATAATCTACTGACGCTGCCCAAAGTCTTAAAATATCTGCACCATAGTTTTTGATGATATCATCAGGTCTTATGTAATTTCCTAAAGATTTAGACATTTTTCTACCGTCTTCACCAAACACGAAACCGTGTGTAAGAACTGATTTATAAGGTGCTTTACCTTGTACAGCCATTGATGTTAATAGAGAAGATTGGAACCAACCTCTGTGTTGGTCAGAACCTTCCAAATACATTTCAACAGGAGTGTGACCCAATTGTTCTGAACGTTTTTCTACAACAGCTCTCCAGGTTACACCTGAATCAAACCAAACGTCCATAATGTCTTTTTCTTTTCTGAAATGTTTTTTACCGCAATGAGGGCAAACAAAGTCTTTTGGCAACAATTCTTCTGCAGAATATTTAACCCAAGCATCAGAGCTTTCTTTTTCAAACATTTTTGCTACATTTTCAATAGTTTCATCTGTAACGATAGGTTCTCCACATTCTTCACAATAGAATACAGGAATTGGAACACCCCACGCTCTTTGACGTGAAATACACCAATCCGTACGACCTTGAACCATGTTAGAAATTCTTGCTTCACCGCTTGCTGGAATCCATTTAACGCCTTTGATTGCTTCTAATGTAGCATCACGGAATTTATCAACCTTAACAAACCATTGAGGAGTTGCTCTGTAAATTACAGGATTTTTACATCTCCAGCAGTGTGGATAAGAGTGGTTAATATCAGCTGCTGCAAGCAATGCGCCACAGTTTTGAAGTTTTTCTATAACGATTTTACCGCCTTTATAGTAAGGAATTCCTTCTAAATCTTTATCGCCAACGATTTCTGTCCAAACACCTTTACTGTCAAGCGGTGAAAATACTTCAATATTGTATCTGCAACCTACTTCATAGTCTTCAAGACCGTGTCCCGGCGCCGTGTGAACCGCACCTGTACCTGCTTCAAGCGTAACGTGTTCACCTAAAATAATTGGTGATTTTCTGTTATAAAGCGGGTGATTTGTATTCAATAATTCTAAATCAGCACCCTTAACAGAGCCGATTACGTTAATATCTTTTTCTTCCCAATTTACACCTTCTAGGAAGCTTGCTAACAAGCCTTGAGCGATTACATAAACATCATTTTTGTATGTGAAGAATGTATAATCAAATCTTGGGTGCATACTGATTGCCATGTTTGACGGAATTGTCCAAGGAGTTGTTGTCCAAATTACCGCATAAACATTTTTGTTTGGAAGGTCAACCAATTTGCCGATTTTTTCTGTTGCTTCTTCGTCAAATTTGAATCTTACATAGATTGAAGTTGAAGTATGGTCTGCATATTCAACTTCTGCTTCAGCTAAAGCAGTTTCGCAAGAAGCGCACCAATAAACAGGTTTCAAACCTTTTTCGATATAACCTTTTTTATACATATCGCCGAAAACTCTAACTTGTTCAGCTTCAAATTCAGGATTAATCGTTAAATAAGGATGTTCCCAATCACCCCAAACGCCAAGACGTTTGAACTCTGATTCTTGACCTTTCAAACTATTCCAAGCAAATTCTCTGCATTTTGCTCTTAATTCTGCAGGAGTAACAGCTTCACGTCCGCCTTTAATATTTTTAACAACTTTATTTTCAATTGGCAAACCGTGTCCGTCGTATCCCGGAACGTAAGGCGCATAGAAGCCTGACATAGATTTATACTTAATCAAAATATCTTTTAAAATTTTGTTTAAAGCTGTACCAACGTGAATTTTTTCGGAACTCAAATATGGAGGGCCATCATGTAAAATAAACTTATTTGCTTTATCTCTTTGTGCAATATTTTTTTCGTAAATTTCATGTTCTTCCCAAAACTTTTGAGTTTCAGGCTCTTTCTTAGTAGCGTTTGCTCTCATTTCCAAAGTAGTCTTTGGCAAGTTTAACGTTTCTTTGTATTCCATATTTTATTCCTCATTCATTAATTTTAAACTTCGACTTCTACCTTTTCGCCAACAAAATCTTTTTGAAAACTTACATCATGTTTGATTTTTGTAAGTGTATTTGTTTTTAAGTTTTTCATTTTAATAAAATCTGCCATTTTGTTATAGTCAAAAGCATTTTCCCATCTTGCAATAACAACAGTAGCAACACAGTTTCCAATCAAATTAACTGTCGTTCTTCCCATATCTAAAATTTGGTCAATACCTAATAAAACAGCTACACCTACAATTGGAATATTAAAACTTGTTAATGTTCCTGCAAGAACAATAATAGAAGCTCTCGGAACTCCTGCAACACCTTTACTGGTTAACATAAGAGCAAACATTACAACTAATTGTTGCTCTATTGTCATATTTATACCAACCAATTGTGTAGAAAATAAAACAGCCATTGCTAAATATAGAGTTGAACCGTCGAGGTTGAATGTATAACCTGTTGGCATTACAAAACCTACGATTGATTTTGGAACACCGAATTTTTCCATAATAGTCATTGCTTTTGGTAATGCAGCTTCTGAGCTTGCAGTAGTAAAAGATAATAAAGCCGGTTCTTGTATTGCTTTAACTAAACCTCTAATTGAAATTTTAACAAGTTTACAAGCAATAACTAAAACTACTGCAACAAACACTATTAAAGCTACATACAAGGACAAAATTATTTTTCCGTAATTAAGTAAAATGGTTATACCGTTTGAACCTACTGTATAAGCTATTGCACCAAAAATCCCCATTGGAGCAAAAAACATTACATATTCAGTGAATTTAAACATTACAGATGCAACCGAATTTAAAATATCAATTACGGGTTGCGCTTTTTTACCAACAGCACAAACAGCAAGGGCAAAAAAGATACAAAATACTACGATTTGTAACAAGTTACCATCTGACATTGCTTGAAAAATACTTGTAGGACAGAGACTTAAAAGTAACTCCCCAAACGAATTATGATGTGTTGTTGATGCCATTTCAACAATTCTATTTAAACCTGTTTGAGCAGAGGCAATATGTTCCATGCCTACACCGGGTTTAAATAAATTTGCAAATCCTAAACCGATAAACAATGCTAAAATTGTAACAACTTCAAAATACGCAATTGTTTTTATGCCTAAACGTCCAAGACTTTTGACGTCACCATGCCCTGCAATTCCGACAACAAGGGTTGCAAACAATAATGGCGCAATAATCATTTTTATCATTCGAAGGAAAATTTCTGCTAAAACATGTAGTTTTATTGCAAAGGCCGGAAACGCCCATCCAACAAGGACGCCTAATAATAGTGCTACAAAAATCGCTATTGTTAATCGTGATTGCTTCAAAATCTTTTCCTTCTTTTCTTTCACGAGCCTTAATATTCCAACTCGCCCTTCATTACTAAATTATACACAAAAAAGATTTTTTTATACAATATTATCTAGGCAGAAATAACACCCTCTTTAATTAATTGTTCTTTAATTTCTTTCTTGGTTTGGAACTCAGGACCTGATTTGTCTGTCATTCTTTTAATAAGCATGATTGCAGGAGTTACGACGCCAAGTGCTAAAACACAAGCTCCGATATTCATATTAATTGAATTTCTTTTTAATTTTCTCAATTTTTTAAAGAAGCTGTCTGCGCTTTCGCCTTTTTTAATTGCATCTTTATATTGTCCGTATAATTCAGAAAGTTTGTCATTTACACCTTTAATTTCTTCAAAATCAACAAATGCTCTTGAATCAATTTTATTTGTATTTTTGTAAGTTGTTAATAAATCTGACTGTTTTGCGATTTTCACAACTTCATTATCTGGATTTTCGTGTAAAAATTCATACAATTTGCCGTTTGATGATTTAGCTTCTTCAAACGCTTTAATACTATTTTCAATACTTCCATCTTGGAAAATCTTTTTCAAATTTTCACTTTCCAAAACTCTTGAATCTAAAGTAATTGATTTGTTGTGGTTCTTCTTTGCTGAATTTTCCATAAATTGTTGGATTTTTTTACCCGCATAATATAAGAAAATCAGTACAGAACCTTCTTTAATCGCATATCCTGCAAATTCCTGAGATGTTCTCGAGTCTTTCAACCTTTCTGATGTAATAAAACCATCTAAAATATACATGTTTTTAACAGGAGAAAATGCGAATTCTTCTACTATTTTGCCTAATCCTTTGAATGTCGGCTGTTTAGAGCCTGCAACATCTTGTTTGTTGTTTTCGGCTTCTTTCTTTTTAACCTCTGCTTGATACTCTTTAATCAAATTTTTTCTGATTTTCTGGTCGGTGTAGTGTTGTTTTAATTTTGTTAAACCTATATAAGCTCCTGCAGCAACAATTGTAGAAGCGAAAAATTTTGTTGCAGCAAGATTTTTAAATAATCTTTTATTTTTGCCGGCTTTTTCTAAATTATTTCTGATTTCGTCAGTCGGCGCATATTTTTTAGCCTTCTCAAACATATCCATGTCTTTAAGGTTTCTCGGGTCAATTTTTGCATCTAACCCAAATGCTTTGAACACAGTTTTATCATAAATCCATTTTAGAGTCGGAATTCCACCAAGCCACAATGCTTCAGTTCCAAACTCGTCGATAAATCTGTCGAATCCTTCTTCTTTTCCTGTTGCGTATGAACCTGCTGTCATACCCAAGCAACTTGAAATATCTTTTACACCCAATGGTATGAGTGAATTAGGGTTTCCTAATGTAGAATAAATTTTAGCCGGATTAATCATCATAATTCTACAACCCCCATTTAAGGTTCATTAATTTTTTACTGTGCTTGTTCATACTACAACCTTCCTTTCATCTTAAGTAATGTCAATAAAAAAAATTGCCATGCTTTTTACAAATTGTTACATATTTTTTTCTTGCCCTCCTTTTATAGGGGGAGGGTAAAATTTCAAATTAAGAGCTTGCTGCTCGAAATTTAGAAATTTGGGTGGGGGCTTATAAAAACCTACCCAATAAAAAAGAACTTCCTTATAGGAAGTTCTTTTTTATTTCAAAAATGTTAAACTAGCCTACAAGTTCAGTATCATCTGACTCAGAAGCTTTAACCATAATAGCATGTTCAACAGGATTTTCCTTTTTGTATGCGCTATCTGTTACAGCTTCTTCAAAACCAAACTCGTCTCGGGCTTTTTTCATTTGAGTTTCATCAACCAACTTTTTAGCAAGTTCAGCGATTTCATAAACCAATCTATAACGGTTTTCTGCGTTTTCGTTAAGTTCCCACGCTACTTTAATAATTTGATCCATTTTTACCTCTTTTAATCGTTTAACCTGATTTTATAACACACAAAGACATTTGTCTATAGGTAACTTCTTAATAAAACTTAATATTGTGTTTGAAATGAGCAATTTTTTATAAAAGAAATACTTTATATATATACGAGATATTAATAAGGAGCAAATAATGGTACAACAAGTTGGCGAAGCATCAATTCCAGTTTATTATCAAAAAAATGGACAAAAACACAAAAAAGATGTAAAGTTTAAAGGTGACTTTGGCTTTCAAATAAATGATAGAAAATATACTGTAAAAAATGGACAAGTCTATAATCAGTATAATCAAAAATTAAAAAGTATAAGCAAAGATGCCGCAGTTGCATACCAATTCATTGGAATGTCAAATACTGCTGAATCTGCAAAAGATTATACTTTTTCAATAAAAGATATCCAACAAGCAGCTGCTGACCAAAAATCAAGCATTAAAGGACAAGCCGATAATAGAACTCGAACAACAATTGGCACAGAAGTTTGTACATCTATTAATGGCAAAACAACATGCGATGGAACAAAATTTACAACACAATGTAAAGATAACGCAACAGGCAAAGTTAATACTGTAAGTATCTGGACTTTGAAGTAAACTTTACTCCATCAAAGTTGTCATAAGTATCGGATCACCATCTGTTGCAAGAACTGTATGTTCAAAGTGCGCAGATGGTTTTCTGTCTTTTGTTACAACGCCCCATTTATCGTCTTCGACAAAAACTTCGTCGCCACCTAAGTTTAACATAGGCTCAATTGCAATGACAGTATTTTGTTTGATTAGAGTTTGGTCGCCAACTCTGTAGTTAAATAAAAACGGGTCTTCGTGCATTTCATGACCAACGCCGTGTCCGCCATATTGACGAACAATACCTAATTTGTAACTGTTAGCTACATCTTCTATTGCGCCTGAAATATCATCAAGAACATTGCCTGCTCTCATTTTTGCAATACCGGCAAATAAAGCTTCTTCAGTTGCTTTCATAAGCATTTGTTTTTCTTTTGAAATTTTGCCAACAGCATAAGACCAAGCACTGTCACCAACCATGCCACCGTAAGTTGCCCCAACATCTATAGCGATTATATCGCCTTCTTTAAGAATTTCTGTTTCTGACGGAATCCCGTGAACGACTTTTTCGTTAATTGAAGTACAAATACAAGCCGGAAAACCAGCGTAACCAAGAAAAGTCGGGATAGCTTTGTTTTCTTTAATAACTTTCATTGCAATGTTGTCCAGTTCTTTGGTTGAAATACCCGGTTCAACAACTTCTTTCATTTTTTTATGAACAAGAGCAACAATGTGTCCTGCATGTCGCATTCTTTTGATTTCGTCACGAGATTTTTTGTTAATCATAAATTCCTCAATTCTTTTTTTTAATTTTAAGCTTAAGAAG
>ERZ1034878.359-NODE-359-length-22853-cov-13.578823_pt1 | contig 22853 bp, 25 predicted proteins | sample MGYA00520593_ERZ1034878 | MGnify/ENA primary metagenome ERZ1034878 (study PRJEB33766, sample SAMN09781724) | gut metagenome | biome: gut microbiome | host: Homo sapiens | place: Madagascar | study: EMG produced TPA metagenomics assembly of the PRJNA485056 data...
TCTTTATTTCTAAGCGTACACGCAACACCGTATTTTTCAATGTTCGTTTTCGAAAACTTCTTTGGCCGACAGGACATACAACAACAATCATCTTTTGATTCCAGATATCTTCTATACGCCTTTTTGAAAATCTTTCCGCAATAATCACATTGAACATCAACTTTTATACCAGACCCAACAGGCAGATCATCAACCATTGCGACTATTTCTTCGGATTTTCCATAAACATCATAGCCAAGGCGCTTAAAATGTTCGTAGTTGTATGGTGTAACTATAACTTTTACTTCTTTTTGTATTAACAATATTATTATCCTTTCTAAAATATTAACGAAACTGGGATTTACTTATGGATTTCCCATAAGAATAGACCATATCTTTACCATGTAACAACATGATATCCCCCATTTCGGAACACTTGTTCCTACTCCTTACGGATGGTCGTTGAACCTTTTCGTTTATTTTATTATAACACATAAAACACAAAATGTCAATATGCAAATTGTAAACAAATTGTCAACAAAATAAACGAACTTGGCTGCTGATTACCCAATCTTTATGATTGTCACTATAAAATAGTACACAAAGCTCTAAGGGCTTTCCAGCAATTAAAGGGATTTAACGTGACCTATGTTGTTAAGCCACTCATTTGCACCTTCTGCCACCTGTGTTACGGTTGCAGACATTTCTACAGCCAAATCGGCATATTCCTTCCGCAACTTCTGTGTTGCTTCTACCGTGCCCATTGTGACCATTTCAATATCGGTAAACGACTTGTTTAGTTCCTTCGCTACATCAATAGACTGCCTAAACTTTGAAACTGCATACCACATCGCGCGATATACGGACGTGTAGTTAATAACGCGCGCGGCTGCATCCTTAAAACCATGAATCGTATTTGACAGAAAGTCGTGTTCCTTTTGGTAATTTTCTGCCATTGTCTTCAAGGTTTTATTTAATTTTGTGTTTGCGTCAATATCCGCGTTTTTCGCTTGTACGCCAAGGTTGGTCGCATCAAGTTCTTTTCGTTGTTGTGCAATCTTCTGCTGAAGTGTGCCAATTTGTTCTTTTAAGCTTATTTCTTCTTCGTTGTTCGCGAATCCTGTCTGTAGTTGCACTTCACGAAGTCTTGTCTGAAGTGCAACAAATTCGTTAAGGCTTCTTTTATACAAAGCAAGCTTCCCGCTCGCGCCAGAAACTTCACCTTGTAGCTTCGTAAAACTTAACGAAATTTGTTCGAAAGATTGCCTTGCGTTAGGCGCATTAACATTGAAGCTTTGAACTTGTTCGTTTAATTCGCGCCAGCGATTGCCAAATTCTCCTGTGTCTTTAGATACTTCAAATTTGGCGTCGAACAAACCCATTTGTTTGTTCAGTTTTGCGTATTCCTGTGCCAGCTTCGCGGTTTTGTCTTGGATCTGCGTTGTTGCGTCAACCCATTTGCCATCTTCAAAAACCTGCGTTATTCGAACAAGACGTTCGCCTTCGCCGGATAGTTCGACAATGCGTTCACGAACACCGGAAATTGAATTTGCGAATTCTTGTACGCCAACGACTTGCGCAGAACCCTTTCCGCCAAGTTCGCCCATCGTGCGATTAAAGTGTTCGATTTCATCAGACGCAAAGGTCGTTCTGATTTTTTCGCCAAGCTTACCAACTTCTTGTTCAAGTTCGGCAATCCGCTCGGTTTTCATGTCACCCGTCAGCGTTTCCGCTGCGTCGCGCATCTTAACCTTTAGGTTGACATATTCACTTTCAAGATTACGAACTTCCTGTCTATGGTTTGCAAGGTCAATCGCGTACTGTTCGCCAAGCCCAAGCTTCTGGAACTTGCTTCCACCAAGTTGCGCTTCCAGCTTCTTCAAATCCAGTTGTACTTCAACGGGATTCTTGCCAAGTTCGTTCATCATCTGAATATAACGATGTCTAAGTCTGGTGAACGTACCCTGCGGGATTTCCACTTCTGGACGCATTTCAAGATTATTTTTGATTGACTTTTGCAGGTTGTCCCATTGTTTCTTTAGCTTAGCGTCCGCCTGCGGGTCTAATTGCGGCGTCGCTATAAATTTAAGTTCAAAATTCGGCAAATCGGTTCACCTCACTTATATCGTGCAATTCCAATGCCAGCCTTCTCGACTGTAACATCTGTATCTATGCAAGTTTCAATTATGAAATCCATCTTTCCGTCGATAAACTTTTCCAGTTCCAGCTGCGTCTGTTCTATGAATCCAGCGCCTTTACGCGAAAACTTCGCCATACGTGGTTCGTTTATAATTGTACCGTATTCAAGCCAACTGATAAGACCACCATCAATATCTTCGTTTCCATCTTCTCCGTAGACAAAACGACCTTTAGTATCCATATAGGTGCCAAGATAATCGTGACTTTTATGTTTCGAAAAGCTCTTCATCTTGTTTTCATCAAAATAAACTTCGTTTGAAAACGCGGCACCTTCGTTTGTTGTTCCACGAATAGCGATCGACCTTACAAACCTTCCCGTGCGTTCATACGGGACTGTCACATCATAACGCGGTTCAAGCATATGATTTGGCGCTGTTGGCCCAAACTGCGCTTTTGTGTTTTTGATTAGCATTCTTTCTGCGACTTTTGTAAGTTCGGTGACGGAACCCTTACACCCTTTGTCTAAAATCTTTTCAAGCTTGTCTGCATTGGAAAACATCTGTTTCCAGCGTCCACTACCTTTTCCGCCCAAAAGTTTCACCACCCAACTTACAAAATGGACAAAAAGAGGCTGTGCTTATCGCACAGCCCCCACATCATAGCCAATGATATAATTCAGCTTTTCCACCAAATCCTTGTTGTCACCAAGAATCTTCATGGATTCTTCCAAATCCTTTGCCATGTCCTTCGTTCCAACATCAAGAAGAACCTTTCGCAGCAATGCCGCGTCGCCAGTATCGAACGCGTCGTCAAACATTCTACACAGACGGTCGTAATCGTTCTTCACATAGTGTTTGACGAACATATCAAAGTTGCACGACATGCAGTTGTCGTACATAGCTTCGCTGTTGTCGTCAACTTCTACATCAACATAGGCCAGGAGAAGAACGAAGAACTTCGCCATTTCTTTCATCTTTGCGATCGCAACACTATTACCAATGTCAAGTTCAGCAGCCGCAAACTGCTTGTCGCAAGAATTGATTAACGCGACCTTCGCATCAAGCGGCATATAACGCGAAATCTTGACATCGGAAAGTGTCTTCGTATCTTCGCGTCTAAAGGCTTCAATCAGTTCAGTAAGTTTCATAAAACCGCCCCTTATCTTTCTAAAAGTTTAATACCAGCCAGTCCAATCAGAATTCCTTCTGCTTCGTCACTATCGCCAGTAGTCTTATCGTATTTGTCGTCTACCCATGTGAACTTGCAGCCATGCAATTCATTCACCAATTCGATTGCCGCCTTTTTCTGAAATTCGCGACGTGGCTTTTCAGGCTTGACGCCAGCCAGTCTACGCCATTCAGATGGTTCCATCTGGTAGAACGCGCAGTCGTTGTTAATGCAAAGACTGTAAATTGTTCCCTGTAACAATAACAGCAATTCGCAGATGCGTTTATTCATTGCGCTTGAAAGTGGCACATCTTCAACAAAAACAACGTCTACACTATATGCGCGGAACAGGTCGCCGACCATGTGATATATGTCGTCGATTCTGTCAAACGCTTTTTTCTTGTCAGACCTAAATCGACCATGGTTTACCAAAACGCCATCAGAATAAACGGAAAATCCCGTACTGGTCGTACTAAGGTCAAGCCCCACAATAGTCATTTCACAACACCATTCAAAAATATGTAATACAAAACACCAAAGCTACCACCAGCAATAAGGAAGTCTACGATTACGCGCTTGATAATGTCGCGAATATCAATCATATTTCTTCCCTCTGTTGCGTTAATTCTGTTTTCCATATCGGTTCTTACGCCATCAACCTTACTATCGACGTCGCTAATTTTCTTCGTAAGAATGCCAACATTTTCCGTCAATTCTGTAACAACACGACTATTTTCTGTCGTTGTGTTTGAAATCTGAACCATCGTGTCTTTGATGGATTCAAGAGTTTCCGCGAATCTTTCAGAAACTCGCGTATTCCGTTCGGTCAACACATTGTTTCGTTCGAGCGAAATTTCGGTGTTCCGAAGCCTTGCGTCAAAATCGTCTTGACGTCTTTCAAGAATTTCAATTTCGTCCATACGAAACCTCCAACCAACATGCCTATCAAGGGAAAGCTGGTCTTGCACCAGCATCTAAACTATTCTACTTTGAACTATTTCCCCATATGATGGTGGGGCATTGCGCCCCACCATGTTAGTCAACCGCGACGGGTTCGACTTCCTTCTTGACCTTGTTCTTCTGTTCAAAAAGAACGCGAACAATTTCAGACGGAAGACCGATGAAATAATCCACATCATCGTAAGAATACACGTCGGCATCACCAACAAATTCACCAGCCTTAAAATCAAAGCTGTAGATAAAGTCAGTCAAACCGTCACTTTTTCTTGCCACACTAAAAACAGGTTTCATAAAGACTTCCTCTTTGATTAAGCCTGAATGTCGTCGGTATCGTAAATGAAAATATCCCACAGGACGGGGGATTCGCAAGACTTCAGGGCTTCGAAGCTAATCGCGTGAACAGCAGGATCGCCGTCAGCGGACAGATCGATACTCCATTCTTCGCCAGCCTTTGCCTTGTAGATAACCAGAACACCAACATAGTCCTTACCGGAACAGGTGTCACGGAACAGAGTCTTGCAGTGCAGACGAACATTCTTCGCGAAGACTTCGGTGGAATTGGAAATCTGCTTGGCGCTATTGATTTGTGGGTAGTAAACGACGAGAACCTTTGCGCCTTCAGCAACTTCGCCAGCATTAAAGGTAATCTTCTTGGTGGCAGACGCATACGCAAACACGCCTTCAGCCGCAGCAGCGCCCTGCTTCAGGGTCTTGGCAATGGTGCCATCGGAATTCAGAACATAGGCAAAGCCGATTTCGGAACCTTCAGCACCGGTCGCCTTGTAGGAAAGCGTGACACCATCAGAAGCAGCACTAAGAACTTCGTCGAACGGAATAATCTTCGCTTCGGTCAGCTTGGTAACACCAGAACCAGTCTGAATACCCATTGCGCCATCGGTAATAACGGCGTTCTCAATGCTAAGATTAGCTTCCTTAGAATGGCTGAAACCGATAATCTTGGGGTTACCAACGCCACCCTGCGCATAGACTACAGTGCCATTGTTGGACAGGTTGGAACTTTTAAGGTCTTCGAGACGCGCGATAAGAGAACCGTCGTCGAGACTAAAAGCATCGACAGTAAAAATCTGCTGAACAGCAAACTTAGAAGTGTCAATCGCCAATGTAATCATCTCCTATAAAAATATTATATCATCCAGTTCAAAGAATCTTTCACCTTTTCAAAACTGGACTTTTCTATGTTTCCAGAATAGTATCCGAAACATACGTTGTCATAAGATTTTATCTTGTTGATACGCATTAACCCATCAAAAAACTGATATAAATACAATCCGAACACGTCTTCAAAGCTTCGACCAGAAGCCCATACAAGACTGGAAATCTGTGGTGCAAGCAAGCTCTTTCGTTTGCGCTTTGCTTCTCGTTTACGCTTCTTGCGTTCTTGTTCAACTAAGAATTTCATAGTTGAATCATTTCCGGGATTGTATTCTTCTTTTTCTGAAGCACCAATCATATCGACAAAATATTTCCTTATTAAAGAATAAACACCCATATCAATTTTGATGTTGGTGGACGGACTAATAAGGAATAATTCTTCCTTAGTGCCTGACAAAACAAAATCGTTGATACCAGTAAGCCAGCCAATTTGCTTACTTACTTGACTGCCCTTGTTCCACGCCAATCTTCCATCTTCATCTTTTGATAGGGTTTCGCCGCAAAGCATTATAAAAATGTCATACGGCTTCGCGGTTCTATAATCAATTCCGCTGTCATACAATTCAACCATTAGGTCTGACGGCTTCAGTGTAAAAATATTGATTGCTGAAAAAACAAAGCCTTCGCCAAGTTCAATCACATCACTAATCTTCGGATGCTTAACCGTCAAATTGCCAAGCACAAGCGGCTTGCCAAGAAGAAGGTCAAGATTATCCACAGTTTACACCACCAGTGTTGCTAAGGCTATAAATCATACGATATCCGTAATACATATCACCAAATCGAAGCACCTTTGCGCTTAAAGGCGTTACTTTCTTAATCGACATGTCACCAATAGACTTGTTGTCAATCATCGCATCAATCATGCTGCACACGGAATACGGACGGATTTCACCATTTTCCAGTGGCCAACATTCAAGATAACAACCGACTTCGATATAAAGAAAGTCTTCAGAAAAATATGGATTATCTTCTGGCGGATTTGCATACCCCATATAGACATTTATAAACGTCTTTTGGTCGCCAACAGAATCCGCTTCGCGTGGCATCGGGAAGACATTCTTCAAATAAATGTTAGACCAGTTGCTTGCCACTTCATCATACGGATTTGGCGCCGCATTGCTAATATAACGAAGAAGCTTGTCGTTATTGCGAATAAGTTCAAACACTTTATTAACGATGGAATTCCACTGCTTATAATAAGCCATTCATCACCACGCGCCCTTCAATTTAATATTAGCAACAAATTTATGTTCACCGCTTTCGCAGACGACGTACACGGTACCATCAGTTCGCCTAATATTTTTAACGCTAAACGAATTTCCATCAATCACACTGAATTTATAACATTCAGACGGGATGTCTGTTTCATCGAAAATAGAGAAGGCGAACACATCTGGTTCGATAAATCCGTTTTTATACAAATAGCAACTAAATTTAACTGTATCGCCTTGCAGAATCCCATAGCTGTTTTCAGCATATGGGGATACGACAACCGTATACACATCTTCGGAAATTGCGGGAACATTTATCGCAATAGAATCTTTTACTTCCCGGTTTGCGTCAAGGCAAGCCGAAATAGTAACAAATCCATTCTTAACCACATTGACGATACCACCATCAACAGTCGCGACATCTTCATCACTGGTGTACCACACAACAGGTCTATCAACAATTTCTTTCCCGTTTTTCAAAACGGTTGCATTAAGCACGAAACTGTCACCGACAGACGCGGAAATATCACCCACATCAAGCTTGATAGAATAGGTGTTGGCGTCTGCAATTCCGTTCACAAGGTCGTCTGTGTCATAATTAACATAGGACGCTTCCATTGTAACTTCAACAAGACCGGCAGTCGTGTTATCCCAATAGATTTCGTTCATGAAGTTGTTTACGCCAACAGAAACGATCTTAAAGGCAGTCCACATTCCGGGTCTGCCAAAAAGAAGTCTTTGGTTGGGTCTTAATTGTTCGGAATCTGAATTGTCTTGCATATACAACGTTGTAATGCCGTTGATATACTTCAATCCAGTCAGCGCAACATCTTTTTCACTGTTGATTTTATCGTCAAAAACACAGGGGATTTTAATTAGTTCGCCGTGGTTATTATAGAAGCGAATTTCATTGGTACATCTGCGAATCTTTCCCTTCTGCTGATATAGCGTAGAAGAATCAAGCGCAAGACACAGCCAAACGCTCCTAAGATTGTTGTCGTGGTAATCGAACGTGATATAATCTCCCTGCTGTAAAATAGGTTCACCATACGGATACATTTGAACATACTTATGTCCAACGATTTGTTCTTCTTCCGTACCATCATAAATCCACGCCTTGTACCGCGTCATTCCATAGGATTGGCTATGGTCAAGTTCATGAAGAAAATCTTGGTGTTTAGAAGAATCGTGGACAATATATATCGGCTTGTAATCCGGGCTAATTTCAAACGTGTCCCTAAGATTATCAATTACGGTTTCTTCGAATCCGTTTCTCCCAATGCTTGCGTAGCAACCATCGACATTACTGTGCGATTTAGGTCTTAACGCCATCAGCCACCACCCCTACCAGACAGCCCCATATAGCCGTCTTCGCTGCCTTTATAGCTGTATTCGGAAATAAGGGAATCAACCATATGATACTTCTGATTTTCCCAGTTTTCATTCTGGGCGGTGATGTGGTTAGCCTGCGAAAAGAAACGTAACGATTTACCGGTCACAATATATTTCATGGCATTTTCGTCGTTCTTGGATTCGGAAATATATGGCACATTCATGCCTTCTGCAAGAATGTTGATTTCGCGGACGTCCAAATCGACGTTGAATTCACCGTAAGTGTACGCTTTTACAATAAGACCGGAACCAGCTTCTGGAACAAAATCAAGCTTCACAGTCGTTCCATCAAAGGACGAAGAAGATGTCATGTCCATCTTTTCTTCGTCTTCGATATACCAGCAGACATATTCAGAACCAACGGGCGGCGCAGGTTCCAGAATAAATTCATCTTCCTTGCCGTCGCATTCGAATACATACACATTAGTTTCCGGGTCTGTCCTGTCGGAAATATCTTTTCTGCAATCATACATAAAGTACGAAATTGCAAACTTTAAATAGCCAAAACGAATGGTGTTTAATTCACAACCATCTAAATTCTTGAGTCTTGGATCATTCTTTATCAGGTTGTTGGCTTTATAAACTTCAAGAAAGCTTGTAGCCATTACACACCTCCGTTCTTATATCAAAATTAGCCAATCACGCTAACCATGGCTTTATACAGGCGAGTTGCCATATCAATTTCCATATTGAAGTAGTTTTCAATAACCTTACGGTTTTCATACTTCATATTACCGAATGCGCCATTCATGTTCATAATGACAATCTTATAGAAAAGTGCATTTACAACATCGGACTGGAACTTCTTAGAAGTGGATTCGTCAAGATATTTAATAATGCGCTTTTCATCGCCATTACAAACAACATCAACAAGCGTTGCATCGCTCATATCAACACGTGAACGAATACCGAAGTTTTCATATTCCGCCGGATCGACGAAATAAACAATATTGTTTACCAGCAGTTGTCTATTGACGTTGCTCTTCAGTAAAACATTCATGTCTTCAGAAGAAATCGTGACAATATCGCCAAACTTAACATCAATTTCGATGTCCCCAGCCGCAGAAGTAAGCGTAACACCCATACAAGCATTACAACCGATTTCAACATTTCTGCGACCATCCTTATTCAAAGAAATCTTCTGGCGAAGACTTTTGTTCTCCGCCAGAAGCGTTTCATTCATCTTGATTACAGCATCAAGCTTTGCAAGGATATCACCATCAATAACAGGCTTAGTAGTATTAGCCATTTTCTAAAACCTCAATTCTAAAATATTTGTCTAAACTTAGACCGCCTGAATACCGAAGTGCGCCTGAGTAGCAATAGCAGCGTCGAACGCCATGAAATACTGATACTCACGACGGTTAATGCTGTTAACGGATGCTGGCGTATTCATAACGCGGATATAGTTTTCACGAACCAGCTTGACGGGCTTGTCGCCAACATCAGCAAGCAGGAAAATCTTATCATTAGGAACAAGCATATTGACGCCACCGTCAGCATCGCCAAGGGGTGCGGAACCATCAGTCGCCTGATTCAGAACAACGTGAGGAATACCATAAGCAACAGGCAGGAAACCAAGACGAAGGACTTCATCCTGAGAAGCAAAACCGTAGCTGGTAGTAGCAACAGCGCCCATCTTGTTCAGAGCGGGAAGAGTACCATAAGCCTTAACACCAGCATTATTCAGAGCCTGAAGATAGGAAATGGTCAGGGTATAGTTGTTGGCGTTGAAGGTGGAACGATACAGTGGGGTGTTGGTGATAAGGTTGGTGTTAGCAACCAGACCGACACACAGCTTGTACTGCGCATAAAGCAGAGACATGGCAACACGGGCGATTTCCTTACCCATGTCAATGTCGCCCTTCAGCATACGAATAACATCAATAGCAGTGCCGGTGCTGTACACCTTAGGGGTTACGGTAACGGCAGTCTTGGCAACACCATCAAGGAAGGTGACATTGCTCATATAGCTGTTGCGCTGGGCAATGGGCAGGCCCTTGGTTTCGATGTCATAAGTCAGAGAACCGCCGACGTCAACAGTGTCAACATTGGCGAAAACATTCATGGCCTGAGAATCGGTCTTAACCATGATACCAAGCAGAGACTCGGTGAAGATGGCGTTATACATAGACTCAAAGGTGGGATTGTCAAACGCATTCAGAATGTGACGAGTTTCGGTGATTTCAGAGATGCCAGACTTGGCGCCACAGTAGGAAAGGACAGCCTTTCGGGTTTCATCATTCTTCTGATTATAAGCGGCAGTGTCATAAGAAAACTTAGCGACAAGACCACTGGAACCATAATCGCGGGACATAGCGGACAGACCAAGTTCAGTCCAGTTATCAATAATATTCTTGGCATCAACATCCTTGGAAATGCCAGCAAAATAACGAAGTTCGTTCATTATATTGAATCCCCCTTTCTAATTAGTCAACAACGGTCGCGAGAACCGTTTCGATGAACTGATAGCCAAACATACCACCCATGCGGAAATTCTTCTGACCGAGCATCATAAGGGCAGACTTGGTGGTGGTGGTACGAGTAGCGACGACCTTGCCAGTGTAAGCACTATCAACAGGTTCAATATAGCTACCAGCGGCGAAAGTGCCGTTAATGACATCGGTGGAAAGTTCGAAATCAAGGCCGGGAACCAGCATGATGGCGGTCACGACTTCACCAGCCTGATAAACATACTGGGTGTAGTCGGGCTGGCCATCAGGGCGACGACCATCAGCAAGAGTTTCAAATCCATCGTTAATGATAATAGCAGCACGCAGACCAAGGTCGTCGGTAGCGGGCTTAGAACCAGTGTAAATCTGATAGTTGTTTTCAATACCGCTATCAAGCGCCTTCAGCATGACGATATCGCCAGCATGAAGGGTTGCACCGGCAGGAACGGAAACCTTCTTAACGAGGTAGTCGGGAACGCGAGGATTAGTCGCGCGGCAAAGATAATTAGCCATAACTAATTCAACATCCTTTCTTTAATTAGCGTACAATAGTATTGTACTTCTTAGCAATCTTAGCAAGATCGCTGTCGTTGTCGTTACCAGCGCCGAAATTAGAATTCACGCCGGGGAAACCATAAGAAAATTTAAATTCGCCCTGACTTGCAAGTTCAGCAAATTCCATTGCACACTTAGCAATAGCAGCATCCATTTCTTCGCAGGTGCAAGTTTCAGCAAGCTTCTTCAGTTCAGCAACCTTTTCTTCGCTAAACACCTTGGCATACTTGTCGATAGAAGCCATGTTCTTAGCACAGACTTCCTTCTTTTCGTATTCCGCAAGCTTCGCAACAACTTCTTCCAGTTCACAGCACTTAGCATCATAATCGGCGCACTTTGCTTCCAGTTCAGCACACTTGCCATCAAGTTCAGCCTGAATACCAGCGCACTTTTCTTCTGCCGCTGCACAAGCTTCCTCGGAGGCCGTCAGACTGGCGCACTTTTCGTCGAATTCAGCGCACTTTGCGGTGAACTGTTCTTCGAGTTCTGCATACTTCTGTTCAAAGTTTTCCATAGACAGACCAAGTTCGCGATAGTGTCGTTCAAGATGCTTCTTCACGTCGCCGCTTACAATACCCATCTGTGAAGCACGCGCAAATGCCGCCTTAACGCCAGCAACATTAAGCACAAGCTTTCCATCTTTAACCTGATGGTGCGGATACTTCAGCTTTTCGCTCGGCGCATCCTTATATCCATCTTCAACAACAAGATAAGCTTCCTTCACAAGACTTTCAACATTGCTTGCTTTGAGCAGTTTGCCATACAGCGCCTTCCCCGGATTGTCCCAAGAAGTGCCTTCGACAGCCGCTTCTTTGCTGTTGTCAATTTCAATATTCACTTCGCGATTTCCTCCTTCTTCAGAATTTTTTATTGCTACGGCAGAACCGTTGCAAACAATAGAATCAGCCCATTCACGACCAACTTCGCCGCCATACATATTATATAAGATGTATTTGCCTGTTGGCGGCACGCTTTCTTTAATGGGGTTTGGATTTGCGGCAAAGTATTCTTTCATATCATGTAAAGAACCTTCGTACATTACACCAATATCGCAGTCATTTCTTAGGCTATTGTAAACAACCTTGTTGCCACCACGATTGGTTTCCTGCCGCATTTTAAGACCACGCTTCATCACATCAAGAACATCCTTCGGGATTTCATATGCTTTCTGTGAAGCAAAACAGAAATATTTATCATTGGATTCTTTGGCGTAGTCATCATAAGAAAATCTAAGCGCTTTTAATCTTGCGCCTTCCATGATTTCACGGAATTTTTCACCAAGCGCAGTAATTGCTGTGATGCTGAATTCTTTCAGTTCAAGCGTGCCATCTTCAAGTTGTTCCGCATCCTTAATTGCAAATTCAACAGAAACACGAACATCACCATCACGACGCTTCAAAATTTCAGCAACATGTGGAAGTAGATTCTTCCACACAACAACATTGATTCGAAGGTACTTCTTACCATCGCGTTCAACAAGCCTTGCATCCTTCAGCCCGCTTTCAGGGACACAACCAAAAGGAAGAATTCTATCGCGGGTAATCCTATCTGGATATTCTTCACGAAAATGTTCCATGAAGTCATTATGTTCGCCGTCAAGTGGATTCCATTTGTTGTCAATTACACCATAAAGCGGCTTATTGGCAAAGCTTGGCAAAGACTTCCAAACACATTCTTCATCAATAACACATTCATTTGGATTCCAGCCAGTATGAAGCGCATCAAGTTCAAAAACCGAAACATAAGGGTCTTCATATAGCAACTTCATGTAGTCAACTTCATGCCTGAAGTTATCCATTTTGAACACCCCCAGTCGGTTTATTCATAGTCCAAACATCCAAAAGACCTTGAAGCCTATCGGTAAGAATAAAAACCCAAACCACGCGGTCAGTTTTAGAAGAACGATAAGAATAAACATATTCAATACCATTTTCTGTTAAAAAAGCCTTTTGATTGGGGCTACCACATCGATAAAATTTGAACTTTTCTGAAAGTTCTCCAATGTTTTCGATTCTCATAGCACCCACCAATCTTCTACCTGTGCATCCATATCATAAAGATGATTGCCATACTGCTTCTTCTTATCAACAAGTAGAATTGCATTGGCTACATACTTAGAATATTCGCGCGAAAGCGGAGTTAGCAGGTCGTAGACATTATGATTGCCAGCATCTTTTGCGTCAAGCTTAACTTTCTGCAAAAAGTCGTTTGTATCAAGCGTCCATTCATAAAGCTGATTGATTAAAGAATCAACATCTTCATAGTCTTCATTTGCACCTTCAACGCCAAGATAATTAACATCATAGTTAAAGTTTTCTTCAATATCATTAACTTTGTCAGCTAAAAGCGGATACGAATGTGCAAGCTGATGATGTACAAGTTCCGAAAGTTTTGGCATAGCAAACTTAACATTCAGGACAGATTTCATTCTGTCAAGTTTCTTGTTCATCCAGAAGAACTTCTGACCAAGTTGGTCAAGTTCCATTTTAATTTCATTAGAAATAAGCATTATACATCACCACCTTTTATTCACCAGAATCAATAGATTCATCACGAGATTCAGAACGCTTACTGTCAATTTCTTCCTTTGGACGCCCGCCATCATTTGAACTCATGGTACTACCAAGCTGAAGCGGCTTCATCTTATCCTTAATATTCGTAAGGAAGTTTTCAATAACGTATTCGTTTTCAATTTCAAACGGTTCAAATCCATAATGAGACATTACATAAGAAATAGGCGCATTAGCGCTTGAAAGCATTTTAAGCGCGCGATCTTGTTCTTCGTCTTCATACAACTTATTGCCATGAAACTTTACAAGCCAATCAAATCTGTCGCCGCATTCAATACGGATAAGCCAGTTGACAAGGTTTTGCGCACTTGCATACATACCGTTGCTTGCATATGCATAAAGTGCTCCGGTTGCAAGCTTCAAAGCAGCAGCAGATTTCTGGTCGGAATTGAAAAGTGCATTCGGAATACCGGAATAGTCATAGAAAGACTTGTTAGAAATATTTTCCAAACCTTCCATTACGCTTGTCTGGTCTGCATTGATTGGCGCTTCCGTGTCAAATGGACTTGCAAAAGCAACAAAGTTTTCAGGGAGAACGCTTCGAATACTGTCAATAATCGAACTGGCTTCTTTGTATGTAATTTGCATTTTACCAGTAGTCTTATCAATAGGAATCTTAAATGCAAGAACGCGCCACAAATCAACAACAGCCTTCTGCTTAATCAAATCGCGATAGCCAAGTGAATCAAGAGCCATACCAGCCGCGCCAACCATCGGTGGCGCTTTCGTAGGACGGTTTATATCGAATAAGAAACACCAGCCATCATATGGTGACACTGGCATAAATTGATATGGGGCAATCGCAGCACGCGAATACTTGTGCGTCTGCATCAATTCTTCTCTTTTTGCGCAGAACGCTTCATAAGCGTGCCAAAGTTCCGGAACCTGTGTTTGCTGGAAAGCAAATCTATCAAAGTACGTTAGGTCGATTGCAAACAAATATCCGAATGTCCAAGGAGCCGTAATATAGCAAAATTCTGTTGGCAAGTCAATCATATCAAGCGTGTCTTTCGTTCGGTTAAACCAAACAAATGCAACACCGTCTTTACAAGCCTTATTATCAAGTTTTCGAATTTGGTATGGAATGTTCAACTTTCTAAGGAAAGAAAGAACTTTATTGTAGCTGTTCCTAAATTCAACAGAAGAAGCCTTGCTTTGCAAATCTGGCGTGGCGCATCTAAGGTCGTAGTGATAAGATTTTATATCTGACAATAGGCTTGCAGCGCGACCATACTGCAAATTAGCGCTTTCAAGATAATGCGAAAGAAGTCTAAGATTTTCTGCATTCTGTTCTGGATGTTGCAACCAGCCTTGAAGGTTTTCGTTGGTTGCGGGGCCAGAAGTAAACGCAAGGTCTTGCATCAAGCTTTCACTGAAAATAGGATTGTAAATACCTTTTTCCGAAAGGGAATACGCAACCGCTTCAAGGTCTTTCATATTAGCGCTAATCTTGTTAGCAAAGTACATCGATCCACGGTCGCTACGCATAAAGTCGCAGAACTGCTTAATTGTTTCAAGCTGTTCTTCTGTTGGATTCTTGCGCGGTCGTCCGCGCTGATGCTTTTCATCTGCCAAGCAGGTTCACCCCTTTCATCGAAAGAATCTTCCGATTTTGTTCCCAGCCCGCACAGCAGAAGAAAGACTTCTATTCATACTTGAAATGGCTGAATACATATCGTCATCATTTAACCCCTTCAACAATTCCGTGTCAAGAAGGGATGCATAATAGTTTAAATAAATTAGGGAAATAATACGGTCTTTTGTTAGTCGCTTTGGTTCAACAAGTCTAAAGTTACCACCCACAACATAAACGGTAAGCGCAAGCGCTTCATTTATAAGCTGTGTTGTCTGTTCAAATGGGGACAGCAACCAAGGGCGACCACCCCAGTCTCCGACTTCGTCTGTATAAAACTTAAACCCAATATCCTTTGCGAAATCCTTTTCAACTTCGTCTGGCTGTTCAAGCAATTTAATCATACCAGTTTTTAGTTTATCCTTAAACGTAACTGCCATCTTACTATTTAGTTCAGCAGTACCATAAATTGGATAAATACAGGGAATTGCATTCGGATTAATTGTTTGTTGCATATACTCTTCATACTTGTGTGCAATTGTTTCATGAAAGGCGACCGTAATTGGCGGATAATCAACACCACGAACGTCATCATGAACCACATCAGTCATTATATTAAAAATTGCATTACCAAGGTTGCGGAAGTCCATTACAAGCGTATCAGCTTCAAAGTCCGTCATAATTTGACGAATACGAAGCGCCTGCGCAGGTGCACCGACTCCGTTGAAAACTTCTGCATAGACAAGTTGTCGTTCATACCCTTTCCCTTTTTTAGGAATAAGTCGAGCGCATACAACAGAACTATTATCGCTACCCCGAGCAGCAGAAGAAGCCAAGTCAACACCGACAAGCCTTATTTCACCGGGTAACTTCGCCGGTGTTTTATACTTCTGCTTTCCAGATGCAACTTCTTCTGGACGCTTTGGATAAAACGCTTGCTTCAAAACACGCGCATTATCAAAATCTTCATAGGAAAAGAACGCATTTTCATCAATACCATATGGGATATTTTGGTATTCGCATTGAAACGAAATTAAGTCTGATGCCTTACGCTCAGATGCAATTTCACGCGGCGATTTAATACCGTGTTCAAGGCTTGTAAGATAATCAAATGCCATGAATACGGTACTATCCTTCGATTGAATACCAGTCTTATCGCCGTAGATGCTAATTACAATCTGTTGCACTGTGTAAGGGAACCACCAATTCCGTTTCAATCCAGCAGAACTAATCGAAATCATTTTTGATTCTTCCGACAAGTGGCTATACTGCGGAAGTCGTCTGAATGGCGCAGGTCGAACATATCGCATGGGAGCGATAACAGCATCAAGCAAATCTTTTCTCTTCATACTGTTGCATTCTTCACGAATAACACAAGTGGCACGCTGGCCGCGAGCGTTATCGGAAAGCGCAACAACCGTAATCTTAGACCCATTTACAAATTCAACGATGCGATTGTTTTCGTTAATCGTAATCTTTGAAATTTCACGCTGAATATTTGGATAGTCGTCATAGAAGCCCTGAATCTTACCAAGAATAACGCCAGCCTGACCCTTTGTTGAAGAAACAACGATAATTTCACTTTTAGGATACAACGACGCAATGCAAATTGCACCAAGACCGACAATCCAAGACTTCGCTGTTGCACGAGATGCGGAAATTGTAATTTCATCCTTCGCACCGATTTCGTACAACATCATCTTTTGATAGTTGTGCAAAGTCTTCACCTGAAAATAATGTTCTGCATACAACTGTATGTTCCTACGGTACAGCGTTGCCCAGTCCTTGATTCGCTTCAATCGACTTTCACTAATTTCAGTCTTTTTAATGATACCACGCGGACGCTTGCGAATATCAGTAGACTTTTCATTACTACCGAACGGATTATAGTTAGTCGTGTTTCTCGCCATCGTTATCACCATCTGAATCAAGATAGACGCCACTAATGTCTTCTGGCTTAAAGTCTTCAGCTTCCTTATCCATCTTGTCCATTACGACGCGGAAATCACGCGACATACCAATATAGTTACGAACAGCGCGGTCGTATGTGCGCTTAACGTATTCGTCGATACCTTCAACGTCCTTAAACAGCTTTTTATTTTCAAGCCATTCAGCAGGCGACATTGTTTCGACATCTTTAAGCCAGACACCAAATGCGGCAGTTGACTTGCTACTTGTGCTTTCCTTCAGCTTGTCAGGCGTAATCGAACATTTATCCATCAGCATGGTAAGCGTTTCGTAGTCGGACTTTTTAAGTTCGCCACCTTCTTCACGCGTTTTACGCATCTTTAGCTGTTGCAGACAAACTTCCTTGATAAGCATATCAACGCCTTTTTCGTCGGTGTCTTTCGTCTTCGCCCATTCGTTGTATTCGTTTTCAAGAAATACATAGTCGTCATCTTCAAAGCCAATACCCCACTTTTTTTCAAGCGCGGACATCTTTTTATTATAGGCTTGTTCAATAACTTCGGACACCGGTTTATCCGTTGTCTTGTCTTCATACCCTTCAGGACGGTCATTTTTATAAACATCAAATGTCAAATCCGCATCTTCATTAGACCGATATACACCCTGAAGAATCGTAAGATACTTACCAAACAACGATGTCTTCGTATTTACTGCAACTTTGTCGATGTCGGTTTCAGTTTCTTCTTCTTCAACGCCGTTGATCGCATTTACCGTTGCCTGCATACCATTCTTTTCAAGCGCCTTCATCAGCATACTGTACGCTTTACTGTCGTAACGATAGTTTAAGCAACGACAAACTTCGTAAATGGCGATGTCAATACGCCCATGCATCTGATAAAAGTAGTTAAATAGGTATGTGCAACAGTCAATGCACACACTAAGGCGCCCGTCAGTGTCTAAGAAATCGTAGCTTTTGTAAAACCGCTTAATATCCTTTTCGTTTGTGCAGTAACGACATTTCTTCTTTCGGATATCGCGGTCTTTTGTCTTTGCTTCGGCGATGGTCAGCGGCGCCGACCTGTCCATAGTCTTGGTCTTTCTCACGTGACCACCTTCCTAAAATAGTAAAAGCCACCCAAAGGTGGCTTTCGTTTAAAATTATGTGATACCGTGCAAGCACGGGCATGCGGCGTTACGCCTTATGTCAAATCAATGAAATATTCAGCTGTCTTGCCATGTCCCGGTGTAAGTTCAATAATCATAGCGCCGGGGTTAGAACCCTTACTAAGCGACATAGCAAAATCGTCAATGCCGATAATAGAAGGACATCTGGAAACAAACTTCTTCACACCAACATCTTCGCTGTAGTGATGATGCAAGTGAGCAGCAACAACACCATCAACCGTGACGCCATACATATTGGAAAGATCTTTAATAGCCTTTTCCATATCCTTCATTTCACCATGAACACCAAGAATATTATATCCAGCAATACTATCAAAGATATTGCCAGACGGGTTTTCGATCAGTTCAAAGTTTGGATTATACTTCATTCGCGCCTTGATATACGCAACTACAATCTTAGACATATTTTCATCTTTGAATGCACCACGCGGCTGATTAAACATACGAAGTTCAGAATGATTGCCAGCAACCATGTGGAATCGAACATTTACAACCGAAGTAAGTTCGTTCAACCATTCGCTGATAAATTCCATGTATTTCACAGTTCCATCAACAACACCGTAACGCAGTTTAGTCAACTGACCAATCCGAAGGACACCATCAGTAAAGTCACCCATCGAAAACACATGAAGCGTTCCAATGTCGTGTTCGCGACAGAAGTTCTTAGTATAATCAAGAAGCTTCGCCATACGTTCTGCGAAAATTTCGGGGCTATATGCGTTAATAATTTCTCCCATCAAACCCTTGATTTCAAATTCTGCTCCAAAATGGTCGTCCCCTGCTACAAGAATGTATTCCTTGCCGACGTTACACTTATCATATGCGATATCGGGAACGCGGAGCGGTTCAAGGTTTTCAATGGCACCAATAAGTTTTTCAACAATCAGTTCATCACGAGCATTTTCGCGAAGCCAAGTATTGTATTCAAGCTTCTCAGTCTGAAGACGGATACGTTCCTTCTTCAGTTCGTTGCTTGCGACACGAATACTTTCAAGCTGTTCCTGACCATCAACAAGCTTCGCGCGATTTGCTTCAAACAGCTTCTTGAAAGAAGTGTAGTCCTTACGATACTTGCTTTCAGTGTATTCGTAATTAAGTTCCTTATTCAGAAGCTTTGCGACTTCATCCCAAGAACCAATCAGGTCTTTATTTTCGCAGATTCTAAAAATATATTCAACCTCGCCTTCAGCGGGGTTTCTATGGAAGTTAGGCATTGTCTTCTTCCTCCGATTCTAAAATTTCTTCGTCGTCGTCATTCGTAGTGTTGTTGCTATACCAGTTACCAAAACCAGCTTCACGCATCTTTTTCCCAAAGAAGTGTCCCATCGTGGGGAATTCTTCGTTCGGATAGATGCCTTCTTCAACGCCGCGACGATATTCATTCGCAAGCGAACCCTTCTTCATCATGAAACGACGACGTTCAAGAATATCAGGATGGAAGTTTTCACGGAATTTACGAACCTTCTTATATCGACTGCCTTCGGGATAAATTATTGTATTATCATCTCTAACAACCATGCTTTTACCGAGCTGTGCAGTTTCTTTTGCAACAGCATTAGATGTGCTAATCAGGTCTTCCAGCGTTTGTTCGCCGTTAGACATATATGGAACAATGGATTCAACGAATCCTTTGGGGACGACCGTATCTACACCATAGTAGAGCATATGATAAGGCTTTTCAAAATCAATCATCGGCTTATAGTAGCCAAACTGCCAAATCTTTTCATCCTGCACGTATCGCGGGAAGTCAAGACGTTGCCACTTGCTGCGAATGTTTACACCGTCAAAGTCAACTGTCTTACGTTGCAGAAGCTGTGCATAGATAGCTGGCCCAACTTCTTCGAGGACTTCTTTTACATCCCAAACGCGGAACTTTGTCTTCCGCGCAATCATCAGCGCAAGGTCATATACACCAACCGACTTTGCAATCGGTTCATCCGAAGACGGCTTTGGCTTTCGCAGATAACTGAAATATTCGCGCTTTGAAACACGCATTCAATCACCCATTTCTAAAATCATCCGAAGATTTCGTGATAAAGCTTGTCGAAGTCTTCGTTTCGTTCTATAACATAGTCACCAGTATTGGAAAGTTCATATGTGATTCTAAGATGTGCAAACCTTCCATCGGCGGTATTCTTAGCGTAATCCTTATCGCCATCAGTCTTTTCGATGAATCCGAAGCAAATAAGTTCTTTAAGGTGCCGCGCATACAAGTGAGAACGGTCAATTCCGATCCATTCAGACACCATAGGAAGACGAATCTTGAAGTTGCCATCATGGTCTGCATGAATCTTAGCATAGATCAAAAGAAACAGCGCGAGTCGTCTTGAACGACCATAATCAGCCGCATACTTAATCTTTTCAATATCTTCGTTATTGATATGGACACAGAAGTTGCGCTTAATCTTACCACGCTTTGCATACGCATTCATTATCGTTAGATTGTAGTTGGCGAACCGATACCCAAGACCGTCAAGCCATTTGGCAACGAAATCTTTCGTATACTGCGCAGGCTTGCCTTCTTCCTTCATGTAGCGAGCAATTTTAAAAATATATTCGTCAAGACAGTAGCGCGTCACCTTTTTACCGGCAATGTATTCCTGCACTTCTTCGAATTCGTTGAACAATATAAGCCGTCCTTTCATGACGAAAAATGGCACCATTTAGCACGCATACTTTTGCGATGTATATAAAGTATTATATTCAATTATATCTGAATCGGTCAGCCATCTAAACCGACCGATTCGCCATTATATACAGTCATATCGTATCGCTTACCAAGATACGCATAGTCGCCGGTGGGATTTTTAACAGGAAGCATGATTTCAACCTGCTTGATATTTTCAAGTACACCTTCTGATGCACACGACCAAATAAACTTCTTACCACGCTTCGGATACTTTTCATAACACAACATTACCGCGATGTTTGCAAGTTCCTTTTTGTCATGGCAAATCTTTGCACATTCGTTGCGATACTTAGAATAGACTGAATCCCAATTAACATAATAGTTCATTGCCGATTCCTTATCCCAAGCTTTCAATTCGTCCTTGAATTCGTCGTAGCGATGAAGCTTGTTTTCAAATGTCACAAGATACTTCATTTCCTTGTTGAAGTCCTTGTACACACTTTCAATCGCATTGAAATGTTCTTGCGTCACTTCAACATCTTTATCAAGCATGATGGTGTAGTCGAACGCTTCTGCACGTTTCCACTTGATTTCGCGGTCGTGGAACTTTTCAATTAGAAACGCAAGCTGGTTCATGTTGCTTCGCGCACGGCTAAAGCGGTATGTACTATGTGTTCGTTCCATTGATTCGAACAACTTATTGTAGTATTCACCAACATATCGCATGAAGTATGGGTACGGCTTCGAATATTTCGCAATTTCGAAGGGAATCTGCATGATATACCCAGTCTTCGCAAAGTCGATTGCAAATGAATTAACGATTGAAAGAATGTCGACGTATGTTTCATATCGCTTCTGCTGGGATTCCTTCTTTGTAATCTTGTTGTGATAGCACGTTGCAGCATTCGAATCTTCACCGATCAGCGAAACAAGCGTTCTTTCAACAAGGCTTGCAATATTTTCGATTGTCACGTCTTCAGCAAGCGCGGTAAGCTTTTCATCAAGATTAAGAACAATGGCACAGTCCTTATCCGTTCCTTCAAGGAACAAAGGTTCGTCCATCAGAAGAACCAAATCTCCGTCATACACTGGTTATCCAGTAGACTATATCTTCCACCCATAGGGCGGCGGCGCACTTCCAACAGCGTATCAATAGCTGTCGTACACGGTTACACTCATCACCGTTAGTCGTTAGACCTTTTTGTAAGATTAGATTGAACCCCAACTTTCGCCAGAAACAATTCTTTTTGTTTGCGTCCATCCGATACCGAATTCCTTCGAAAGACTAAGAATTGATTCACCTTCGGAATGTCGTCTTCGGATTTCGGCTACATCTTCCTGCGACACCTTCGCACGACCATTATTCGTTCCAGCGTGTCTTCCTTCGCCGTAATGACCAACGTTGACGGACTTGGCTACGTTTTCAGTGTGCGAAACCCACTCAAGATTTGACGCATTATTGTTCGTCCTGTCAAAATCTTTGTGGTTTACTTCATATCCTTCTTCATAGCCGCCAACGAACAAACGTGCAACAATTCTGTGTACACATTCACGCCTCCTTTTGTCACCGGCGCCTATCGTTACTGACGTGTATCCATCTTCGTTAAGTCTGGTCTTTAACATTCTGTTTCGACCGCAACCGAACACATCACCAGAATCGCTTACACAATACTGCAAACCACCGTATTCGTAATCCTTCCACATGATATCACCACCCTTCTTTTTAGACTAATCTTACAAACTTGGCACAGGATTATCAGTTAAGCCTTCCCTGTTAGCCAAGACGTTGGTCGCCATTTCCTGCGATTACTGATCGTCGTCTTGACACCCCTGATAAGGGTTCACGCCGTACAACCTATATGTTACCACATAGGCGGACTATTTTAAGGTGCTAATCGGCACCGTTCATTCTTTGAGGACTTGGACTTTTACCATTCAGCATACAAGTGTTTACCA